>Ga0074198_1000465_pt1 | contig 42163 bp, 35 predicted proteins | sample EPASupsiteSAE323_FD_64527 | JGI IMG/M metagenome (GOLD analysis project Ga0074198, IMG submission 64527) | Bioremediated contaminated groundwater from EPA Superfund site, New Mexico - Sample SAE3-23 | ecosystem: Environmental > Aquatic > Deep subsurface > Groundwater > Contaminated ... | reverse complement strand
CACCCTGCCCGCACTGCTCTTCGACGGCATAATCATCGCAGCAGGCACGCTCGCGCTGTTTGCTTTCGCACTACAAAACAACTACCCCGAAGCCGAGGCGCGCACAATCGCGTTCACGACGCTTGTGTTCATAGAGCTGGTTTACGCGTTCAACATGCGCGCCATACGCAACTCGATGTTTTCCAGCAGGATACTTGGCAACTCCAAGATGGTGCTTGCGCTCGTCTCAGGCATACTCTGCCAGCTTGCAATCATCTACCTGCCTGCGATGAACGGCATCTTCGACACCACGCCAATACCGGTCCTTGACCTGATGGGAATATTCCTCTGCGCCCTGCTCATCATACCGGTAGTGGAGCTGCGCAAGTGGGTAATGAGAAGGCGCGCAGCTAGGTTGGGAAAATAAGAAAAATCAGTTTGGGAAATCCGCAGGCTCAGTACCTGATTTTCTTTACGGTGTATACCGACGTCTTGTGCGCGAGCTTTTCCTTGAAAGCCGCTGACTTCTTCTTGCGGTTCACGTCGCGCACCATGTCGATGTCGCACGGGAAAATGGTGTAGACTTCGTAGTCGGAATATGCAAGCTCGCGGTCCTTGTGCTTGACCTTGATTTCCTTCATATCCGGCCCGGAAACGGTCTTCTTTACGATTACGCATTCGCACCCCAGGCACGGGTTTGCCGTGGTCTCAGGAGTCCAGACCTGCTTACCGCCGCACCTGTCGCACGTGACAATGAAGAGCTTGATTCCGCTGTCCAAACAAACCACCGTCGTAGAGAAGTAATTACGGCAAGGCCGCACTTAAGCGCACCGCATTACGCGGATTGTAACTACTTGCCAAGGAATAATTATGGCGTCCAAAGTTAATAAAGATTCTTAAAATAAGAAGGAGAAAGGGCCGCGGCCGGGATTCGAACCCGGGTCAGGGGATCCACAATCCCCGATGCTAACCGACTACACCACCGCAGCCACAAAAGCGCATTTGCAGAGAGGCAAATAGCAGTGCAGGATATAATTGGGCGCTGGAAAGCTTAAAGACGTTGGGCTGGCCTAATTATTGCGATGATGACGAAGTTGAACAACCGCTGATTTGTGATGAGGTTGATAGCGTCTGATAACAAGCCAATTTGCAGCAAAACACTGAATCCGACAAACCAGACTGCATTTTGCTTCTTGCGTAACCGAAAATCCTTTCGACGTATTTTCTCGGTTCGCAATAGGCGATAAAACTGCTTACTGCTCGGCATCCTTGAGGTCCTGCTTCAAGGTCTTCAGCTGGCTCACCACAAGGGTGTACTCCTTCTCCTTTTCGGCCATTGTCTTGCGGAACGTGGCCTCGTCAATCTGCCGCTTCATGAAGCGGTACTTGACCATCTTTATGTCCTCGACAATCTGGGCCTTCTGCGCCTCCAAGGCGGACACTTTGCGCGCGTCGCGGAACATGAAGTCGAACAGCGCGAATGCGGCAAAGGCAAGCATCCCGAGCGCGATGACCACGCTTGCGGCCACGACAAGTATGGACGTCGACCCTGCCTGCGGAGCCACTATGTAGACTACCGGCAGCTGGCCGGGAGTGAGCATGATGCCGATTGTGTTGGTCGGGATTTCCTGCGCAAGGTCATAGGCAAAAATCGAGTAATTGCCGTTGACTGGCGTGGAGAAGTTGCAGCTTATGTTGTAGCGGTAGTAGCCTGAATCCTCAGTCGCGCCGGAGACGAACTCGAACTTCTGGAGCTTCCCGTTCGCGCGGATGTCCTTCTGCACGCACATGCAGCCCGTGGGGCCTGTGCAGGAGAAATTGATGACCGACTTTGACGTGTTCACGATGCCTGAGAGGTTTGTGACCCGCGACATGTTGATGACTACGGGCGAAGTCGAATAGTTTATGCCGAATATCTCAGCCGGCGGCACCTGCTCGGTGCTTGCGGACAGCGGGAAGCTGTAGATTCCGTTGGGCGTCGGGCTTGGCACTGAAGCGCTGGTCGCGTTGGGCTTGCATATCGCATTGTAAGTGCACCCGTTGGCGTCCTTCAGCATGATGTATTCGCCGAAACTCTTGATGCAATCAGAATAAAGCGACTGGTTTGCGGAGAAATCAGGGCATTTTGACTGCGAGAATGGCACGGACTCAGTTGGCACGGGAGTTGAAGTGGAAACCACGGTAGGCACGGGGGTGACGGTTGCGGCAACTGTCGGCGCCGGGGTTGAAGTCGCGGCTGCTGTTGAGACAATGACAAAGTCGGCGCGCACGCCCTCCGAAGTGGGTGCGGCCACGTTGGACAGGCTCTTGGACACGTACCCTGCCTTGGAAACCAGGAGGGTGTAGTTGCTTGAGCTGAGCGAGTCGAAACGGTAGCCTCCGGAAGAATTGGTTGCGTTTACGGCCGGGCCTGCGTTGGAGTTGGTCGGGGTGGCATTGACAAGCGCGTCAGCGATGCCGTTGCCGTCGGAATCGGTGACGAAGCCGTAGATGTACGGCAGCGGCTTGAGGCGGAAATCTGCCGAGACCTGCGAGGACAGTACCGAAACCGCATTGTCAGCGGAATAATACGACGGGTGTGTCGCAGTGAGGGAATAGTTGCCGCCTGCAAGCTCGTTGAAGGAATAGTAGCCGCTGGTGGTGAGGGAATGCGACACGTACGTCAAGGCACTAGAGTCGTTTGCCTTGATGAAGAGAGTGACGTTGACGCGGTCTATGGTCGCGTTGGAGTAGTAGTCCGCTGCCTTTCCGTATATCGAACCGGTATGGTAGCTTGAGGAGTGGTTGGCAAAAAGGGTGAGGGAAATATTCTGGCTTGACACGGCAACGTCAACGTAGTTTCCGGTATAGTAGCCGGTCGCATTTGCGTTCAGCACGTAGCTTCCGGGGGACAGGTATAAACCAAAACGGCCGCTGGAATTGGCAAATATGAAGTACGACACCGACTCGTTGCGGATATATACCGAGGCGTTGGGAACCGCAGGATAGGACGCGGTGGACGCTGACGGGTCAATCACCGTGCCGTTCACCCAATAATATGCTGCGGGAGTTGCTGTCGGAGTCGCGGTCACGACAGTATCAGGGGTTGGAATGGGGCTGGCAGAAGAAATTGGAGAAGGGGACGGACTGGGAGATGGAGAAGGGCTGGGCGAGGGGGAAGGGCTTGGAGACGGAGAGGGACTAGGCGAGGGAGAAGGACTGGGTGACGGACTTGGGGAAGGGGACGGCGTTGCCGCGGGTATTGAGATTGAAAGCTCTCCCTGAGACCCAAAGGGAGTGTTGTCAGTGAGATTGCGCATCCTTGCTGAGACTTTCAGAGTATATGCCGAAGACCTGACCGGCACGTACACGTCCATTGAAAAGGTCTTTGTGGACCAAGTGCCGAAGTTGTCGCCGGAATCCATGCCCAAGTTTACGCTGCCAGAATAGATGCCAGAATACCGGAAAATCGGTTCGCTTGCATTGATGGATACCGCAAACTTGTCAGGCTGCCAGGGCAGGTAGCCGTTGTTGTAAAACGGCAGGGTCAGGACGTAGGTTGAGCGTTCGGAGGAGGTGCTAAGAGTTGTGGCTGATGCAGCCGCGTTGAAAGTGCCCGCAGTCGCGTTCTGGAAGCCGATTACTTGGAGCGACGCATCGCAAGTGTCCAGGAGGGTATTGCTCCGATAAAGGGACGCCGACAGCGGACGGGCACCCGGGGCGGACCCCCTCGAATACATGGAGATTAGGTAACTCTTCTGGGCGCCCGAAGAGATGCCTTCTGAAATATAGATGCGGTTGTAGTAGCTGTCAGGCCAAGCGAAGTTCGAACTCACTCCGTTGTAAAGGTAAGTGTACGAAGAAGACAGCCTGTCGGTCCCGGTGTTCTTGAAAGTCACGTTTGCGTAGAACCGCTGGCCGTGATACACTATGGATGGGACTGAAATGTCCACGCACTCTGCCGCATACTTGTCTGCGGCTGCAAACGGCGAGAAGAGCAAGGCTACCAAAGCGAGGAAGAAAACCCGTCCTGCAAGGTTTTTTGCAACCAATATCAACAACTCTTCAGACTAGACTTGGACCTTGAACCCCAGGAATGCCATCAGCGAGGCAAGGATGCGTATGGGAAGCATCGCAAGCGAAAGCAGCGACCAGACCAGGAACGCCATCGCAATCGGGAACAGGTCGTGGAGCTGGACGTATGACGGATCGGTCAGAAGCTGCGACTTGACGTTCGCAATCTCCTGCGCAGTCATCCTCTTGGGCGGCTTGCTTGCGTAATCGTTGAGCGACTTCACCAGCCCGCTCTTCATGGAACCCACCTGCGCGGACAGCTCGACGTATGTGGCGTTGACCAGCGCGTCCTCGTTGGTCTCGTTGACTACCTTCCGCACAGCAGCGGCATAGGTCTCGTTTATCACCAGGTCCTGATCATATGCGGACAGCGTGGCAAAGCTTGCGTTGGCCGCGGAAAGCTGAGTGCGCAACGACTCGCGCGGAAGCATCGCCTCGACCTGCGAGCGCACCTGCGTCTGCAACTGCGCGCGAACGGCATCGCGGGGCATGTAGCTCTCAAGCTGCGCGGGGGTGACCTGGAAGTTCGCGACCACTTTTGAAAGCACGCCCGCGCCCTGCGCTATGATTATCGGCGAGGTTCCCGCAAGACCGGAAAAGAAATCGCCGAAGTACTGCTCGCGCTGCTGGGAAACCGCGACTAACGTCAGGATGCATGAGATTATGGTGAAGACAAGTATGGCGCGGCCTATCATGGAATATGTGCCCGAAAGGGAAGCCGCCTCGGTGGTAAGGTTGCATGCGAAATACGCTGTTGCGACGATGGCGGACGCAAAGCCGATGAACGGGTAAAGGTAGCTTGGAAACAAAAGACCGATCAGGATTGCCGGAAGAAGCGCCGCGCCTGCGGAGAAGGCGACCGCCTCTTTTGCACCCAGGCCCCGCGACGCCCTGGCGGCTATCGCAAACGAGAGCGAAAAAAGGAAGACGAACATGAACATTGCTGGTGAAAGGAGCTTGGCCAAGGTCTGGTTTACGTTGAACGCGTCAAGGACCGAACCGAAGTCAAGGCCGATGCGCGAATAGCAGTACAGCGAAAAGCCGAACACCACAAGGAGCACGAAGAACAGGAACAGGTTCATCTTCCGGTTGTCGTCCATCTCCTCAAGGGGGTTTGCAAAAGAAAATGATTCCTTCGCCGATTCCACGACCGAAACGGCAGCGGATGCCCTAACGCTACCAGTAGCGGCATTGTCTGTAGCCATGTTAGCATTAGTTTTTTCGGCTTTAAAACCAATCTGGAAACGCGCCCCTAGGCAGGCAGTTTCACAGTCGGGATGCAGCCTTCAGCAGTGACCAGCAGGGTGTTCTCAGCCTGGGAGACTAGCTTGCCGGTTTTTTCGGCAAGCGGGAAGTAATCCTCCAGCCCGCCGCAGCGCACCAAGTCGCTTATTGCAAGGTCGAAAGGAGTGGACGGGAAGTCGCGTGCAAGCCAGCGGCGGCAGAACGGGAGGCCGTTGTACTTTTCGGCGTTCTTTACAAGAAGCCTGCTTTGGGCGAGCCTGGACTTACCTTCTGCGACGCGGAAAATCTGGCAGGTTGAGTGGTCGCGCACGATTCCTTCGCCGGTTGTTGCGAACGGCTCCACTGCGAACACGTCGCCTTCCGTGAATTCGTAGGAGCCGTGGGGGACGTTGGGAACTTCCTGGCCCGCGTGCACGGTGTACTGGCCAAGCGAGTGGCCGCACAGGTTGACAACCGGGTTGAAGCCGCGGGAAGTGATGGCGTCGCTTATTGCCTTGCCCACGGTGCGGGTGCTGACCCCGGGGGCGATTGTGGAAATCGCCGCTTCCAAGCCGGCCTTGCTTGCCTCGATGAGCTTTGCGTGGCTAGGGTCTGCTGAATAGGAAAACGCGCAGTCTGCGATGTAGCCGTCGATTTGCACACCAACGTCAACCTTGAGCAGGTCGTGCTCTCCGAGCATGCGCGTGTCGCCCGGTGCGGGAGTGTCGTGGGCTGCGACGTTGTTGGATGAGAGGTTGATGGGAAAAGCGATGCCGCCGCCCTGCTCGATTATTTTTGCCTCAACTGAATCAGCAAGCTCAAGCAAGGAAATGCCCGGCTTGAGTTTCTTTTTTGCAAAGGCTAATGCGTCGGAGGCGATTTTGCCTGCTTCAAGATATTTCTGTTTTGTTTGTTCGTCCATTTTTTTGCACCGTTGAATCAATAAAAAATCAATTTCTAATTTACCAGTCGCCCAGCTTGCTCTGCGTGCCCTTCGACTTGAGCGCGTCCTCATCGTAACCGAAAGCAGAGAGGAGCTTGAGCGTTGCGGGGATGACCTGGTTGTTGATATAATAATCGGGGTCGTAGTCCGTTGCCAGCTCGCGAAGGATTGCCTTGTCCGAGATGGATTTTCCTTTCTTGCCGATTACGTAGCCGATGATTGCGTTTTCGGGAAGTCGGATGCCTGCTGCACGCGCCTTCTGCGAGGCCATCAGCTCAGGCGACATCACCGCGTACGAGCCAGCTTTCTTGCGCAACTGGGTAAGAATCGTGAGGTCATCAAGCGGCACCTTGCCTGACTTTAGCTCGGTGACTACCTTCATCACCATTTCTGCTGCTGCCTTGACGTCTCCGGTTTCGAGTAGTATCCGGAGCAACTCCTTCTGGGTGCGCTTTGCAACCCCGCTCCAGTCGCGCCTGACAAGCTCGAAGCCGCGTATCTTGATTTTTCCTTCCTTGGTAATCATGGCGTACTTTTTCTTCGCGCCCTCGGCCTTTGCCGATGCTGCTGCGCCAACGGCCTTCTTGCTTACAAAGAGCCCGCGCACGAAGAACTCCTCAAGCTCCAACTCCATGTTGCCCGGAAGCTTCTTGTTCACCCTTGCGCGGAACTCAAAGACCTTGTCCTCCTCGCCTTTGGGGTATTGAATCATCAACGAATCAGTATCGCCGTAGAGCACCTTGTAACCGGACGTCTCAGCAGCCTCCATCGTTGCCTTGATGTAGTTGCGTGCAAGTCCGGTGATTGCCGAGCCGCAGTCGAAGTCGTACCAGCGCGAGCGCGGGTATGCCAGGTAGCCGTAGAAGCTGTTGGCGATGACCTTCAACGCCCACTGCGTCGCGTTGAGCTGCTTGTACTCGTGCGTCTCGGACTTGCCTTCTTTCTTCATCTGCGAGAGCTTGTTCTTGATTGCAAAGCGCGATTCCAATACTTCCTCAAGAACGCGAGGCACCAACCCCTTGCGCTTCTTGCAGTAGTGGTGGCCTGTTGCGGCCTTGGTGGCCTCATCAGTGCAGCAAGTGCAGTCCTTGGTGGAAGGGTCGATGTTGTGCGATACTATGATTGACGGGTAAAGGGAGCGGAAGTCCAGCACCGCGATGTTTTCGTACACTCCCGGCTCGGGGGTCTTTACGAATGCTCCTTGGAGCGGGTTGTCCGAGCGCGCAACCACCTCGGAATAGGATGGCTTGTTGGGCACAATCTCGTTGTACTCGAACGACTTGCGCATCAAGTAGAATTCAACTAGCTGACCTGCTGTTGCGCGGCTTGACTCGAACATTGGCAGGCCTACCTGGCGCGAAAGCGCCAGCTCCAAGTCAAGGCAGTAGTTTGCAAGCTCAAGGCAGGCAATCGAGTCCACCTTCGCGTATTCGGCGACCTTGTCCATCCCGTTGCCTGATTTCCAATTCTCCCAAATCTGGTCGTACTTCAGGTCGACTTTGTGCTTGCCGAAAAGCTCGAAGTAGGCGTCGTCAAGCGTGAGCCGCTGGAGCTTGATTGCGCCTACTGTGTTGAGGAAGGTGATTGCGTGGTAGACGTCAAAGTGGATGCGGCCGGGAACGTAGGTCTTGGTGCGCATCCCGATTTTCTTTGCGTACACGTGCTTCTTGGTGCGGCCTAGACGGAGCGCCGCGCCGTTTACTTCGGCACGCTTTTGCAGGAAAGGAAGGTCGAAAGCATCTCCATTGTAGGTGCACAAGAGGTCGGTGTGGTTTTGGGCTATCACTTTGGAAAGGCCCTCAAGCATAGCCTTCTCGTCAGCTGCATTCTCGACGTTCTCGGCATTTACTTGGTGCTTGAAAGTGATTATTCCCGCGTCATTGACTGAAGAGGCGTAGCTTACCATTATGCACGGGTCCTTGCCGGGCTCCGGAAGTGCGCCGGTGCTGCTGAACGCCTCGATGTCTATTGCAAGGGTGCGGAGCGCGGGAAAGCTCTCGGCGTGCGCCTTCTTTGCGCTGCGCACGAAGCCGTCGTCGGACTCCTCGTACTCGACAAGGGCGTTGGGCTTGAGCCCGGAGTCAATCATGAAGCGGTAGTGGAAGGGGATGTTGTTCTCGTAGACGGTGCCGAACTGCGCAAGCTCGCCACTTAGGAAGGACACGTTGCGCGGGTGGTCGACGATAATCTTGAGAAGCTTGGTCTGCTGGAGAGCGACCAGCTTCTCGACGGTATCCACAGCAGTAATCTTTGCATCCTTGCCGCGGAAGGAGAACTTCTGGGAAACCAGGCCCTTTTTGAATTCCTCCATCTTTGCGGAGCCAAAGTCACCTGTTGTCTCGGTCTTTGGGACCATCAGAAAGTAGGGTGAAAAGTCAAAATACGCAGGATAGGCCTTGCCTGTTTTTTCGTCCTTCAAAAAAAGCCTGATTGCGCTGCGATGCTGCCTGCTGACCGACTCGGCGTCAAGGAGAAAAGCGCGTTCCATACTAAGGATAACTAGATGAACGTATTTTATTGTGCGTTCGCTTCGTTGAGCGAAATTATCGGCAGCTCGGCTTTCGAAAGCTTTGCGTACCCGCCGCACGCGGCAATCGCGTCAAAGAGCGCCATCGCGCCGTAGTAGCTGTTGATTATCGGGATTTTTGCGGTGATGACCTTCTCACAGAGAGACCGGTCGGCCTTGGCGCAGCCGATCATTCCGTCCACGATGAGGCCGATTCCCGCCACGCTTGCTATCTTGGATGCGTTGCCGTTGATTACGGTCACCTCAAACCCGGCATTCTCTGCCTTGGAGATGATTTCGTCGTGCCACTTGCCGCATTCGCGAACAATGACCTTGTTGGATTTCGGAAGCACTCCGGCGGCCTTGACGCCCTTCAGGTAAGCTTCCTCGAAAGTGCGGCCGAATGCCATCGTCTCGCCCGTGCTTTTCATCTCGCTGGATGCCGTATAGTCTGCCTTGGGGAAGCGGTTGTAGGGGAACACTGGGACTTTCACCGCGCAGAACTTGGGCTTGGGGAATGAAGAGAAGCCCTGTTTTTTGAGCGAGATTCCTACCTGGCACAGCGCGGCGACTTTTGCGATGGGAACACCGATTGCCTTGCTTACGAAGGGCACGGTGCGGCTTGCGCGCGGGTTCACCTCAATGATGTACACGTCGTTGCCTTTTGCAGCCATCTGGATGTTGCACAGCCCGATTATCTTGAGCGCACGGGCGAGCTTGAGCGCGTAATCCTCAATCTTGGATAGCGCGGCCTTGGAAAGCCGGCGGGTCGGAAGGATTGCGGCGCTGTCGCCGGAGTGCACGCCCACTTCCTCCACTTGTTCCATTATGCCTGCAATCAGGTAATCCTTCCCGTCGCCTACTATGTCAACGTCAATCTCTATTGCGTCCTCGAGGAAGTGGTCGATTATGACGGGGTTGCCTTCGCTTGCCATAATGCTTTCGTGGACTTTTTCGCGCAATTCCTGCTCGTCAAACGCAAGGTGCATCGCGCGGCCGCCAAGAACGTAGGAGGGCCGCATAAGCACGGGGTAGCCGACTTCCTTGGCCATCAGGACCGCTTCCTCTGCATCGAACGCCATCCCGCTCTTCACAGTGGGAGTGCCGAGTGAGTCCGTCAGGGCCTTGAAGCGCTTGCGGTTGCTTGCAACGTCAATCGAGTCAGTTGAAGTGCCGAGGATGTTCGCGCCGGAGTTCTGGGAGATTCCGTTGACTAAGTTGATTGAGGTCTGGCCGCCGAACTGCACGATTACGCCTTCGAGGTTCTCGCGCTCGATTGCAAGAACCGCAAGCACGTCCTCAAGCTTAAGAGGCTCGAAGTAGAGCCTGTCGGAAATGTCAAAGTCAGTGCTTACTGTCTCGGGGTTGTTGTTGACTACAATCGTTTCAAAACCCGCGTCGCGCAGGGCCTGAACTGCGTGGACTGTGCAGTAGTCGAACTCGATTCCCTGACCTATGCGTATGGGCCCCGAGCCGAGGATGATTACCTTCTTCTTGTTGCCCTTCTGGATTATCGCGTCCGAGGAACTTTCGTAAGTGGAGTAATAGTAGGGCGTGGCCGCCTCAAATTCTGCAGAACAGGTGTCCACCATCTTGAACGACGGGTTCAAGCCGTGCGTCTTGGAGAAGCTGCGCACAAACACCGCCGAGCGTCCTGTTGCCTCGCAAATCCAGCGCTCGGAAAAACCTGCCTTGCGCGCTGCAAGCACACCCTCCGCATCCTCTGCGGTTGCCATCTCATTCTTTGCAAGGCCGCGCTTGGCAGCGACTATGTTTGCAATCTTCTGGATGAACCACGGGTGCACTCCGGTTACTTTGGAAATGGTTGCGACATCAGCGGTGTTGTCCGCAAGAAGCTTGGTGATTATGTTGAAGCGCATCTCGCTTGGAGCAAGCGCCTTCTCAAGGGGAAGCGCGGCCATCTCTGCTGTGCGCTGGCGCCAGTCAACGCGCATCTCAAGCGAACGCAGTGCCTTGCCGAACGCCTCCTCGAAGGTGCGGCCTATTGCCATCGTCTCGCCGGTGCTTTTCATCTGGGTTCCGATTGACGTGGAGTAGTAGAGCTTGTCGAATGGCCAGCGCGGAATCTTCACTACCACGTAGTCAAGCGAAGGCTCGAAGCACGCGCTTTTGCCGGTCACGCGGTTCTCGATTTCGGAAAGCGCGTAACCCAGGGCGATTTTTGTGGCCACGCGCGCAATCGGGTAGCCCGTTGCCTTTGATGCAAGCGCGCTGCTGCGACTTGCGCGCGGGTTCACCTCGACTATGAAATAGTTGCCGGTCTTCTGGTCAAGGGCGAACTGCACGTTGCACGCACCCTGCACTTTGAGCGCGCGCACAATCTTGATTGCCGAGGTGCGGAGCATATGGTACTCGCGGTCGGACAAAGTCTGGCTTGGCGCAACCACCACGCTCTCGCCGGTGTGTATGCCCATCGGGTCGAGGTTTTCCATGTTGCAGATTGTGACGCAGTTGTCGAAGGAGTCGCGGATGACTTCGTACTCAAGCTCGGCCATCCCGCCGAGGCTCTTTTCAACAAGCGCTAGGCCAGTGCCGCTCTGCTTGATTGCAGCGGCGCAGATTTCACGCGCCTGCTCCATCGTGTGGGCGATTCCGCTTGCCAGGCCTCCGAGGCAAAAATCTGCGCGAATCATCACAGGCAGGCCGTGCTTTGCGACGAACTTTTCCATCTCCTCTACAGTCTTGCAGCTGTCGCTTGCTGGGACCGGCTCGCCAATCTTGAGCATCAGCTCCTTGAACTTCTCGCGGTCCTCGGCAAGCTCGATGGTCTCGACTGTAGTGCCTAACACCCGCACGTTGTTTCTCTTCAGGCAATCCGCAAGCTCAACAGCGACGTTGAGCCCGGTCTGGCCGGCCATCGTTGCGATTATGCCGTCCGGCTTTTCCTTTTCGATGATGCGTTCGACCGTGGCCGCGTCAATTGACTCGATGTAGACCCGGTCCGCTGTGGCAAGGTCGGTCTGGATTGTTGCGGGGTTTGAATTCACCAGCACCACTTGGATTCCTTCTTCCTTTAGCGCGCGGCACGCCTGGCTCCCACTGTAGTCGAACTCCGCTGCCTGGCCAATCACAATTGGCCCTGAGCCGAGCAGGAGGACTTTCTTTACGGAGGAAATCTTGGGCATGGGGAAAAAACACATTCATTTTTTCAAAAACATAAACAAATCAAAATCAACAAAATCATTTCATCATTTTCACAAAATCATCGAAAAGGAAACGGGTGTCTTGCGGCCCGGGCGCTGCCTCGGGGTGGAACTGAACTGAGAGCGCAGACTTGTCCTCGCACCGCAAACCCTCATTGCTCCTGTCATTGAGGTTGGTAAGCCAGTCGGTCACGCCCTTGGGGATGTCCTTGACTGCAAAGCCGTGGTTCTGCGAGGTCAGGAAGCACTTGCCAGAAAGGTTGTCAACTACGGGCTGGTTTGCGCCGCGGTGGCCGAACTTGAGCTTGTAGGTCTTTCCGCCAAGCGCGTGGCCAAGTATCTGGTGGCCAAGGCAAATTCCGAACACGGGCACCTTTCCTGCGATTTGGCGGCAGGAGGCAACTGCGTAGGTCATCAGCGCAGGGTCTCCGGGGCCGTTGGAATAGACTACGCCGTCGGGCTTGGTTGCAAGAATGTCCTTTGCGTCGGTGCTTGCAGGAACAACAGTGACTTCACAGCCGCGTGCCATCAGCTCGCGCACGATGTTTTGCTTGACACCGCAATCTACAAGGACTACTGAATGCTTCTGCTTTGCCTTTGCTGCGGTTGGCGAAAAAACTTCGGCATTTGAACGCGTGACCTTGCTCACAAAATCAATGCCGGAGTAGTCGAAACCCTTGAGCTGCTTCTTGCAGGACTCTACTGCGTCCTCAACAGAGCGTCCTTCAAGCTGGACTATGCCCGAAGGAACTACCCCATAATTGCGCACCTTGGTTACTATTGCGCGCGTGTCAAGGCCGGTGATTGCAGGGATGTCGAATTCCTTGAGGAAATCGTCAACTGAGCGGTTGGAATCTTTGTGTTGCGGGTGGCTGCAGAACTGCCGGCTGATTACCCCGGAAAGGTGGATTCTTGCGGACTCGAAGGCTTCGGAACTGATGCCGTAGTTGCCAATAAGAGGATATGCAAAAGTCAGGATCTGGCCGGCATAAGACGGGTCGGTGAGCGCTTCCTGGTAGCCGGTCATTGAGGTGTTGAAAACAAGTTCGCCGAAGGCGTCGCGGGGGGAGCCCATCGAGTCGCCGACATAAAACGACCCGTCCGAAAGGACAAGGACCGCTTTAGGAAGACCCACGAGACAAAACCCCCAAAAAATCAATCGCCGGTTTTTCATTCTTTAAGCTGACGAGTTAAATATACTTTCGTGCAGCGCGTGCGCAAGCTTGCCGGCCGCAAGCCCGCTACTATAATGGCCAAAACGCAATTAATACCCTGCTGACAAAAATGCGACACTAATTGCTGATTTTGTCGAATTGGCCGCGCGCCCAAGCTAGTAGGACGTGAAGTTTATCTCGCTGTTTGCAAGCTTGCGGTAGAACTCGTGGTCGTCGTGCTTGTCGGCCATCTTCACGAACAGTATCTCCAGCCCAGTCCAGAAGATGAACCACCCTGCCGGCTCGAAGAACACGAACAGGAACTTGCTTATGAAGTCCTGGGTACCCAGCGAGGCGACGTAGGTCGCAAGCAGCATGAGGACCATCCCGGCCGCGATGTACCAGATGCTCTTGTTGCGCATCTTGGAAAGCTGGCTGTGCACGTGGTGGAGCCCGTCCTTGAAATGGGCGCGAATCCTGCGGAGGATCACTTCCTCCTGCATCGTGTTGCGCTTGGCCTTGGGCACCATTATGCGCAGCTCAATCTGTTCGCCCTTCTGCTTGCTCGCGCGCTTGACTTCGCGGATGAAGTCGTCTGAAAGCTCGCGCACCTCGAAGGAGCGCGGGTCGAAGTCGGAGAACACGTCCTCGTAGTCGTCGGTTATGATGCTGATTTCGGACATATGAAGCTGGGAAAGACGCTTGGCCTCGAGGTAGTCCGCGTCGTTTTCGACATCGTCGTCCTTGTCGAGCTTCTGGTGGATTTTCTGGCGGACAGTGCGTGGCGAGACCATTGCGACAACCTTCCCCTGCCGCAGAAACGGCGCAGGCTAAGGAGGTAACTGAACCCGGATATTAAAGCCATTTGGAAGACTCGAAAGCAAAGCGGAAAATCCGGACGCGCGGATTAGTACGAGATGAAGTTTATCTCGCTGTTTGCCATCTTGTGGTAGAAGTCGCGCTCCTCGTACCGCGAGGACGGCTGGAGGAACAGGTAGTCGAAGCCGTTCCACAGGGTGAACCACCCTGCAGGCTCGAACAGGAAAAGGAAGAACGTCTGCATCAGGCCCGCAGGAACGATTGAAAGCATCAGCACGACCAGGGTAAGTATGACTACCCCGACAATTATGAACAGGCCGCCCTTCTTTCGCATCTTCAATATGTCCCTGTTAATCTGCTCAACGGTGTTGCGGTAGTGCGCCTTGACCCGCTTCTTGATTATGGCCTCCTCCTCGGGCTTGCGAAGGGCCTCGGGCATCATCACCTTGAGCTCAACTTTCGAGCCCTTGTGGCGGGTCGCCTTCTTAACCTCGATAAGGAAGTCATCGGAAAGCGAGCGCACGTCGTAAGGCCGCGGGTCGAAATCCGAGAAGATGTCGTCGTAAGTGTCAAGGATGATGCTGATTTCGGAAAGCGAAAGCAGGCGCTGCTTCTCCGCGTCCGAGATGTCCACAAGGGAAGTGGTCGGCGCGGCCGCCTTCGGGGCCAGCAATGTCTGCTGCGAGTTCGGCATGGTAATCACTGAATCAAAAAGGTATAGTGGCCGGCAAGCAATATAACCCGGCTTGCGGCATTTAAAGCCTATAAATAGAACCAAAAAATGCAGGCAGGAAACCACGAAAACAGGGGAAGCTAGTCCCTTGTCTTGGCCTTCTTGGTGTCCCAGAGGTTTCCTATTGCCCCTGAGATTTTCCAGGTGCGGATGGCGATGGGAACAGCCGCATATGCAGTCTTGAGCGCAAGGCAGGCAAGCACTTCCTTGAGCATCACAGTCTGGCACTTCACGATTCCGCGCTGGCGCTCCTCGTCGAACTCCTTGAGGAACGCCTTGGCCTTGCTCGCGCCAAGCTCGCCAACTCCCTCCAATAGGGATGCCTGCACGAGCTTGGAAGCATCAACCTTGGAAAGCTTGTGCTGGGATTCGAAAGACACGAGGATGTAGCGCTTCTTTTCCTGCATTTAATCAGGCCTTGAACGAGGAAAGCTCCAAAAGCTCAGCCTGCGAATAGGCGCGCTCGCAGTACGCGCAGCGCACGTGCAGCGGGCTCTTCTTTTCAACCCTCATCACCGACTTGCCTTCCTTGTTGGAGATGCACTTGGGGTTGGGGCAGCGGATGACGTCCTCGAACGCATCGGGAATGGAAATCTTGCGCTTCTTCACAATCTGATAATCGTGCACGAAGTTGACCGTCGCAGCCGGAGCAATCAATGCAATCTTGTTGATTTCCTTCTCCTCAAGCGCGCGCTCCTCAATCTTGATGATGTCCTTCAGACCCTGGGTCGTGCTTGGGGTGTTCATCACCATGCTCACCGTTGCGTGGAAGCTCTCGTCAACCCCGAGGATGGAAAGCACTGCAAGCCCCTTGCCCTTGGGGATGTGGTCTATGACTACGCCGTTCTCGATTTTCTTGATTTTCATCTTGTCCTGTTCGGAATCCATAAGCGACAACCCCAAGTTTATCCAAGGACCGAGTCCAGTATTGCCATCCGCACCGGGATGCCGTTTGCCTCCTGCGCAAAGTAAGCTGCCTGCGGGAGCGCGTCCACCTCGGTGGCGATTTCGTCAACGCGCGGGAACGGGTGCATTATGATTGCGTCGTCCTTCATCGTCTTCACAGCCTCGGCGTCGATTACGTAGGAATAACGCTCGGCTTCCTCCGGGTCGTCGAAGCGCTCCTTCTGGATGCGGGTTGCGTAGACCACGTCGGAACTCGAAAGGTCAAGCGACTCAAGCTCAACTATCTTGACCTTCTCGGACACGTCATTGAGTATGACCTGAGGAATCTTGAGCTGGGGAGGCGACCACACCTCGATTGTCACATCGAAGTTCGCAAGCGCGTAGCAAAGCGAGTGTATGGTGCGGCCGTTCTTCAAGTCTCCAATCATCGTCACGGTCAGGCCGTCGAGCTTGCCTTTCTTCTGGAACATCGTGTAAGTGTCAAGCAGCGCCTGCGTGGGGTGCTGGTTGGCCCCGTCGCCACCGTTAATGACCGGGATTTTCGCAGCATCAGCCGCAAGCTTGGCCGCGCCCTCAAGCGAGTGCCTGATTACTATGACGTCCGCGCAGGACTCGACCATCCTGATGGTGTCGTAGACCGTCTCTCCCTTCGAGACCGAGGTCGTGTTGGCGTCCGAGAACGAGATTATCCCGCCGCCCAGGCGCTGCATCGCAGTCTGGAAGGAAAATTGCGTTCTTGTTGATGGTTCGAAAAAGAGTGATGCCAGGACCTTTCCGGACTGCTTATCGTAGGACTTTTTCTGCGTAACAGCGTCCTCGTACTTCTTGGCCTTGTGCCAGATTTGCTCGATTGCCTCGCGGGAAAAGTCCCTTGCGCTCAGGATGTCCCGTCCAGCCCAGTAGTCCGCCATAAGTTGCCACACACCCAAAAAAGCGTTTTGGACATCCCAACCGGTTGTCCAGACAAACAATGCCTGCAATAGGATAAAAGTGTATTGTGTAGCGCCCGCCGGACAGGCAAGGACCGGAAAAATATTCCTTTTATTCAGCGGAAATGAACCCAACGCTTTTTAATAAACTCAGCCAAGAAACTCTTGTTAACGCCTTCGTTTCATCAAGGCAACTTGGGAGACGAAGGATTTTGGTTAACCTCTAATTGTGGTTTGCTTGGACAAGGCAGCTGTTTTCATCGATGGCGGGTATTTCAAGAAGGTCAGGGAAAACTTCAACGACCCGAAAGTCGATTTCCTGCGCGTATCCGAAGACTTGTGCAAAAGGTGCCCTGCGAAAGGTTCAGGACGTACATATATGACTGCGCGCCATACCAATCCAACCCGCCAACCCAGGCCGAGCGTGACAAGACGCAAAAATTCAACGTGTTTTACACGACCATCAAGCGGCTGCCGTCCTTTGAGTTCCGGCTTGGAAAGCTCCAGAAAATCAGCAAGTCCGACGGGACTTTCACGGTCCAACAGAAGGGCGTTGACATACTGCTGACTATCGACTTAGTCAAACTGGCAGCGACAAACACAATACAGAAGGCAATCCTGATAACCGGCGACTCTGACTTCGTCCCGGCAGTCAAGGAAGCCCGCGAACTGACCAAGATGATACTGTTCTTCAACAAGGGGCCAAAAACAGGGCTAAGCGACGACTTGCGGATGGCAGTTGATGAATGCTACGAGCTGACCAAGACTGACTTCAACTCGTGGCAGATAAAATAACCCTGTGGATAACTGCCCGTGTCAGGCTCTGGCTGCAAGCTTGCCTTCGCCGCGCTTGATGCAGACGTTCTCGCCATCAAAGGCCACCCTTCCACCGAGGATGGTCTGCTGGATTTTACCGTGGAGCTTCCTGCCCTCAAAAGGCGTCCAACCGGCCTTGGAAAGCTGGTCCTCGGCGCGGACGGTGTGCTCCTTCTTCAGGTCAACCAGGACGATGTCGGCATCGTAGCCTTCGGCAAGGGTCCCTTTCTTTGAGATGCCGAATATGCGAGCGGGGTTTGTCGAGCAGTAGCGGATGACCTGCGCAAGGGAAATCAGGTTGCGGTTTGCAGCGTCAATCATCAGGGGAACGCGCATCTGCACTCCAGGCACGCCCGAAGGCGCCTGCCAGTAGTCCTGCTCCTTTTCCTTGCAGGTGTGCGGCGCGTGGTCTGATGCTATGCAGTCTATTGGCGAACGCACCTTGGAAAGCTCATCCCAAACAGAGGCCACGTCAACGCGCGAGCGCAGGGGCGGGTTGACCTTGCCATAATTGCCAAGTCCACGGGCGTCGTGCTCGGTGAGGAACAGGTGGTGGGCGCAAACTTCAAGGGTTACCGGGACCCCGCCGTTCTTGTAAGTGGATACGATGTCAAGCTCGGCCTTGGTCGAGGCGTGGCAGATGTGAACTCCCCGCTTTGCCTTGGAAGCGGCATCGCAGGCAGCTTCAGCTGAAATCGCAGCTGTTGTGGGGCTTCTGATGATGTTGTGGTACTCCATCTTGCCCCTTGAGTCGCGTTTCTTGTATTCCTCGGTGAGCTTGCGGATTTCGCGCTCGTCTTCGGCGTGCACGCAAACGGGAAAATGCGAAGGAAGCGCGGCCAGGTGCTTCTGGAAGTCGGCCATGTGCTCCACAAGTAGGTCGCCTGTGCTTGAGCCAAGGTAGACTTTGACTGCAAATACTGCGGGGTTCTTGATTGCCTCAACTGCAACAGCCTGATTTTGCGGAGTAGCGCCAAAATAGAGGCCCCAGTCGCACACCGCCTTCTTCTTTGCTATGGCGACTTTTTCCTTGAGCTGGAGGAGGCTGGAAACTGGCGGCGAGTTGTTGGGCATGTCTAGAATAGTGGTAGTCCCTCCGGCAAGGGCGGAGGCCGAGCCCGAGTAGAAATCCTCTTTTGCGGTCTGGCCGGGGTCGCGGAAGTGCACGTGCGGGTCAATCATCCCGGGCAGTGCCACCAGGCCGTTGCAGCCAATCTTTTCGTCAAAGCTTCCGGGGATTGTGGAGCGTGAAATCCGCTTGATTTTGCCGTGCTCGTCGCAGGCTATGTTGCACTCGATGAGGGTGTCGTGCACAAGCACCTTGCAGTCTGAAAGAAGGAGCATAAACAGATTTCGTTTTGGCAGTATAAAGCACTATTGTCCTACTGCACAGGGGTGGCCGCGAGCCGATGCCTTACTATTATAAATGGGGTTTTGCACTAAATATGGGTAAGAAAGAGAAAGGAAACCAAGCCCGCCGAAAGGCGCTTTGTTGTTTTTGTTTAGGGGCACAGGTAACCGCGGCATCTGCCGTTCCTGGGCCAGTAAAAGTTTTTGACTAAAAGTAAGGAGTGGTTGAATATGTATCCTCCACAGCAGTCCCAATATGACCGCGCGATTACGGTGTTCTCGCCCGACGGAAGGCTCTTCCAGGTCGAGTACGCACGCGAGGCCGTCAAGACCGGGAGCACCAGCATCGGAATCGTCTCCAAGGACGGCGTGGCAATGGTTGCGCACAAGCGCATATCGTCGCCGCTCATAGTCGGAGACTCGCACGAAAAGATTTTCACGATTGACAACCACGTCCTGGCATCATCTTCAGGACTTGTTGCTGACGCGCGCAAGCTCGTTGACTTCGCAAGGCTGGAATCCCAGAAACACAAGCTTACTTATGACGAGGAAATCTCTGTTGAGTACCTTGCAAAGCAGGTCGGCGACCACATACAGTTCTTCACCCAGGTTGCTGGAGTGCGGCCCTATGGAGTCTCGCTTCTGCTTGCAGGAGTGGGCACTACGGGCGCAAGGCTCTTTGAGACCGACCCGTCGGGCGCAATCTTTGAGTACAAAGCAACCGCAATCGGCAGCGGAAAGAAGGGCGTCGAGCAGTTCTTCGAAAAGGAGTACAAGGATGGAATGTCGATGGACGACGCCATCAGGCTTGCAATCAAGGCCCTCAAGAAGGTGACCGAGGACAAGCTATCCCCGCAGGTCATTGACGTTTCAATAGTCGAGTCCAAGTCCAGGAAGTCGCGCGACCTCTCAAATGACGAGGTTGCGAAGTTCATGGCGGACTCGAAATAGGCAAAAGAAGGATAACCCGATTCAAGAGATAGAGGACTCATGTCCCACATCGAAAACACCATAATCGCCCGGCTTGAAAAAGCCGGCGAGACGTTCGAAATCCTCGTGGACCCAAAGAAGGGCTACGATTACAAGACAGGCGCCAAGAAGGAGCTTGACAACGTCCTGGTTTTCGAGGAAGTGTTCAAGAACGGCAACAAGGGCGAGCGGCACACCGGTGCTGCGCTCAAGAAGGCGTTCGGGACCGAGGACGTGCGTGCAATCGCAGAAATCATCTTCAAGGATGGTGAACTGCAAATCACAACCGACCAGAGGCGCAAGCTTCTGGAGGAAAAACGGGTCAAGATAATCGCGCTGATTGCGCGTTCGGTAATAGACCCGCGCACCAAGGCGCCGCATCCGCCAGCGCGGATTGAGGCTGCAATGGAGCAGGCGCGAGTCCACATCGACGCGTTCAAGGGCGCGGAAGAGCAGGTCTCAAAAATCATTGAGGAGCTGCGGGAGATAATCCCGATTTCAACTGCTTCGGTGAAGGTGGCAATCAAGGTGCCGGCAAACTTCGTGCACCGCTGCTACTCGGCACTCAAGGAGTACGGGATAAAGAAGGAAGAGTACGGCTCTGACGGCTCGCTTGTCGTGATGATTGAAATCCCGGCTGCGCTGCAGGAAGAAGTGTATGACCGGCTCAACGGCCTGACGCAGGGCGCAATCCAGACGAAGCTTGTGGAAAGATAGGCAGGAAAGAAGGAATTTGGAAGCCAAAGAAGGTAAAACTGGAAACGTAAGAATGGAAAAAACACAGAAAAAATTCATTTTGATTTGGAAAAAGGTGCAATGAATGGAAAAGCAACTGATATTGCCCGGCGCCATTGCGGCTACAACTCCGCGAAGGATGGACGGGTGCTATGTTGACGATGGCAAGACCTTCGTCTCCGTTGTCAGCCTCAAGGCTGGCGACAAGATAATCCCCCTCAAGGGACACTACGTGCCGCGCATCGGCGACTACATAATCGGTATAATCTCGGAAGAGAGGTTCTCCGGCTACGAAGTCGACATCAACGCGCCGTTCCCCTCGACTATCTCGGCCCGCGACATCCGCGAGACGTTCCAGGTAGGCGATGTGGTCTCTGCAAAGGTGAGGATGGTGGATGAAGTCCACACTGCCCAGCTTGTCGAACCACGCAAGCTCTACGCAGGAAGGCTCATCGAGATTGAGAGCGTCAAGGTCCCGCGCGTCATCGGACGCAACGGCAGCATGCTCGCACTCATCAAGGAGTACACCGGCTCGGACATCTTTGTCGGCAAGAACGGCCGCATCTACACAAAGAACGGCGACATCGCCCTTTCCGTGATGGCCCTTTTGAAGATTTCAAACGAGGCGCACACCAGTGGCCTGACTGACCGCATCAAGGAGATGCTCGAGGTCGAGTCCAAGAAGTCGCCGCACGTTGATGCGACGGCGCAGAAACCGGCCGTGCAGGAAAGGCCTGCAGAGACTTACTAGGATAACATTTGAATGGTGATTTGAATATGGCAGAAGAAGAGACAGCCGCGATGGCTTCCGGCAAGGCGCCAAAGAAGCTCATCGAGAACGGCATCCGCAACGACGGCCGCACGGCCTCAGACTTGCGCAATTTGAAGATTACTGTCGGAGTGCTCAAGAAGGCATCCGGCTCGGCGCTCATCGAGTGGGGCAAGAACCGCATCCTTGCAGGAGTCTACGGACCGCGCGAGGTATTCCCCAAGCACAACATGAACCCCAACAAGGCCATCGTCAACTGCAGGTACGCAATGGTCCCCTTCTCGTCACTTGAGGAGCACGGACGGTTCGGGCCCAACCGCAGGGCAATCGAAATCGGCAAGGTTGGAAAGCACGTTTTTGAGAACGCCATACTTACCGAGCAGTTCCCTAAGACCATGATTGACATCAACATCGACGTACTGCAGAGCGACGGCGGCACCCGCGTCGCCGGAATCGTGGCCGCTTCGCTTGCGCTTGTTGACGCCGGAATCCCGATGCGCGACATCCCCTGCGGAGTCTCGATTGGAAAAGTTGACGGCACCCTTGTGGCTGACCTGGACAAGACCGAGGACAACCTCGGACAGTCCGATATGCCCGTAATATTCTCGCCCCGCACTTGGGACATCCTGCTCTTCCAGATGGACGGAATGCTGACCAAGAAGGAAATAATGGACGGCATTGACCTTGCGCGCGTGGCCACCCAGAAGGTTCACGAGGTGCAGGTTGCGGCGCTCGAGGCAAAATACGGCGCTGCGGCAGCAGGAGACGACGACTCGCAGGACGAGCCAGTCGCATAAATTTTATGTTACAGATGGTGAATGAAAGATGATCACTAACGAGGTCAAGGAAGCATTCGTGCTTGACTTGATGAAGAAGAACACGCGCGTGGACGGCAGGGGAATGCTGGACTACCGCCAGATTTCAGTGACGAAGAACGTCTACGAGAACTGCGAAGGCAGCGCGATGGCCCAAATCGGTGACACCAAAGTCATCGCCGGGCTCAAGCTGGACGTGGCGACCCCCTTCGGCGACAGGCCGACCCAGGGAGTCATAATGTTCAACGCCGAGTTCTCGCCCGTTGCGCACCCCGACTTCACTGCCGGGCCGCCGGACGAGCGCAGCATCGAGCTTGCCCGCGTCGTTGACCGCGGCATCCGCTCAGCGGAGTGCATTGACCTTGACAAGCTCTATATGGAGGAAGGCAAGGTGCTCGGAGTGTTCATCGACCTTTTCGTGGTTGACCACAACGGCAACCTCACTGACGCGGCGTACCTCGCCTCGATGGCAGCTCTGCGCACTGCAAAGATGCCCAAGTACGAGGCTGGAAAGCTCATCCGCGAGGAGCGCACTGCGCCGCTTCCGATTGCGCGCGACGTCGTGTCGTGCTCCTTCGAGAAGGTCGCTGACAAGCTCCTGCTTGATGCACGCGAGGAAGAGGAAGTGTCCTCATCTGGACGCGTCACGCTTGCAACTTGTGGCGACGATATGTTCTGCGCATCGCAAAAGAGCGGACGCACAGGGTTTACCCGCGCCGAGTTCGAAAGCATGCTGGACACTTCCATTGCAAAGAGGAAGGAGCTTCTCAAATACATTTAGGGTGTTGAAAATGGGTTCGCATTACGGAGTAAAAATACGCAAGCAGGAAAAGAAGATCAAGACTTCGATGAAGCAGAGGCACGCGTGCCCCTCCTGCGGGAAGGCCAAAGTCAAGCGCACCTCGACTGCGCTCTTTGAGTGCGCGTCGTGCAAGACCAAGTTCGCAGGCGGCACTTACGTGCCAAGGACGAACGTGGGAATCACTGCGGCAAAGCTGCAGACTTCCAAGGCACAGCAGGCAAAGGAAGAGTAAAAGCTCTTCTTTTCCTCAAATTCTTTTTTCTTTTAGCACCTAATGGGCAAATGGAGATAACCAGTTATGGCAATTGACACCGGCACAGTACTTTTTGAGGCTGACTTTTCAGGCAAGGCTTACTTGTACTCCGCAAAGGCCGAGGACAAAACCAAGCTTGCCGCGCTTCTCTCATCGGCACGCAAGGCAATTGCCGAGAACATCTACGATTATGCGCCAATTGACCGCAAGGCAATAGACGCGTATTTTGCAACAAAGAAGAAGCCCAGGAACCCGGCCGAGCTTGCAGCGGTTCTTTCAGGAGTATCGATGTCAGCCATCGAGCGCGACCTGGAAAAGGCAACCAAGTTCGAGCAGGTGCCAGCTGACGACATCAAGAAGGCCGATGTTGAAAAGCGCAAGATTGGCTACGCCACCAGCTACTACCTTTACCTCCTGTTCAAGTCCGCATTCGGCGAGGAAGCGCCTAAGCCAACCGGGACAGGCAAGAGCCAAATCATACGCGTAGTCTCAAACTCAAGCGAGTGGATGGTCGTAAAGAAGACCAACACCGCAGTTGCAACAAAGCCGGAGGCGCTTTCCGCGCTTATCGGGATGCTTTCCACGATTGTGCGCAAGGAAGGCGACGTGCTGTGCAAGGACGACGACTTCGAGACCGCATCGATGGCACTGCTCGGCTCGTTCTTCAAGCGCAAGTCGTTCGGCAAGCTCTGCGAGGCATTGAACGCTGTTCCCGCATCGAAGGCAAACGAAGTCGCAGGAGCAAACGTTGCTGACAAGGCATTCGCTGCCGAACTTTTCATCCTCCTTTACCTGAAGGCGTTCTCGCTTTCAGGCTACTCGCCCTACCCCGAGCCGGATTTGCTTGCGGAGACCTACCCGCAGCTGAAAATCCCCAAGCCGAGGGGCAACTTCGGCGGCAAGAAGAAAAAGAAGAAGGCGTAAGCGGGACTTACTGCTTTTTTCCAAAGTTGTTCTTTAAGACTATGCTTCCGCCCGGTAGTTTTCCGCCAACTGCAAAAATTGAAGTCTCTTCGTTCGGGTATTCCTTCACGTCCGGTAAAGGCACGGAATGATTTCCGGGCAGAATTGAAAGAAATAGGCGACACAACCCTTCCTCTAAAACGTTCACTTTGGCACCAAAATGGTCTTCCAATACTTCGGGAAGGCCCAACTGGTTTTCTCTCGATTCCTCATCGAGGAAGTATTTGACGTCAGATCCGCCGAAATCACCGATTACGTGGCCTTTATCCTTTGTGATGCGGAAAAGGTCCCTCAGCGAATGAAGCGGATTCTTAAGGTACATGAAAACGCAGGGGTGCATGATTACCAAGTCGATGCTCTTGTCCTTGAAGGGAAGATGATGCGCTTGCTTTCCGTCCGCCGATTTCGTCGATGAGTTGGGGGCGGCATCCGCCAAGACGAAATTCCTGCGCACTAAGGCGCGTTTTTTGCGCAATTGCACGTCGTCAAGGGACTTCAATGCATGCACCCAGTCATGTACGTCAAGCCCGATTACGTTAAGTCCCGGATGTGCCTTCCGGTATTCCAGTACGGACTTGCCGAAACCCGCACCCACTACCAAGACATTCGATTCCTTTGGCAAGTCTTTCAGTTCGCGGTCGATGCGGTTATTGAAACTTGCAGGCGACCCGCGCTGGTTGTCCTCACCACGCGATATGTGACTCCAGTTGATTCGCTGCGGTCCCGAATCATCAATGTTTAACGCGCGAAGGACGATTTTGCCATCCTTTGCCTTCGCCGCGGCGAACGGCAAAAGGGTCTCGTTGCTTGAAAGGGCGCTGTCGAACTGCCGTGGCCGCATCTCGATTTTTCTTATCCTCGCGCTGCGGGCAACCGAACCCTTGGGCGCGTCAATGCGAAAAGCCGGGGCGTAGAGGGTATCGCTTATGTTGCGGCCGCAGTAGCGTTCACGGATCATCCGCGCGTCCAGGTTCAAAAGGTTGACGTAGAAAGGCACGATGCGCTTGGACGGTCCAGTTCCAACAAAAGGATGCTTGCCGTCGAGAAGGCGATACCCCGCAGGAAGCCTTGCCTGAAGCTGTTCTGGGGTAAATGTCACTTTGGAAATCGGCAGTATTTTCATCTACATCGAGAAACCTAAGCGGTTTGCGCAAATAAAAAACGGAGCGTTGAAGGACTATGGTAATATTGGAAAAAATTCGGCGGCAAGAAGAAAAAGAAGAAGGCGTAAGCGGGCTATTTTGTTTTTTTAGGCACCAGCGTGCAGCTGGAATACTTGTCGTGCCACAACGAAATTATGCTTGCCACCTTCTGTGCGCTTAGCGCTTCAACCGGAGTGAATTCGTGCGAGACAACACTTGGGCGCACGCCAGCATTTGGACTTGAACGGGAAGAAAAAACCAGGTTTCCCTTGGCTGGCTTGAGGGCTTCTTCAGGCGACTTTGACGGGTCGTGGCGTACCGAGTTCACTATCAGGCCGTGCAACTCGTAATCCATACCACAAGCGGCGCCCTTTCTTTGGGTGCATTCCACCAAAACCTTGAGGGGGTCGATACGAACGGACTGCGGACCAGGACTGGATGCGGGAAAAACAGCATTACTTGCAGGCCTTTGCCAGTCGTGGACGGAGCTTTTCCCATAAGGCCGTTCCAAGTCAATCACCTAAAAATCAGGCCGAGCCTTCCTCTTCTTCCTGTTTCTGTTTCTGCCACTTCCGGTACTGCACGAAGCCGTAGATTGCAAGCACCGCGACGACAAGGAGTATTGCGTAGTCCATGTTCCCGCCCGTGCTGGATGATGCCTTCGGGGTCGCGGTTGAGCCGCAGTTGTTCATGCCATCCACAATGGAATCGTACTTCTGCTTGGCTTGCTGGATTGACAGGTAGGCAGACTGGTACTCGGAAATGAGCGGAGCCGCCTTCATCTCCATCACCAGGGCCACGCCTGCCCAGGTTGTGTTGAGCTCGCGCACCTTGGTGCTCACACCGCACTGGTCGTACGCGGCCTTGCTTGACTTGTACTCGGTAAAGAGGTTGTTTATGTCAGTGGCAACGCCGGAGTACGCCTTCACCGCGTTCGCCTTGGCTATGCGGAACTGCGTGTTCTCCACGCTGTCGTTGACCTGGCCGGACTCGAGGCGCTTGAAGTTGTCGTACTCGGGGATTATTTCCTCGCGGTACTGGCGCGACGAGTAGAACACGTCGGTGCCCAGGCCATTGGAGGACACCTGCTGCAGCACCGTGGTCTCCTCGGAGGCAAGCTTTGCGTACACGTCGCGGTCGGTGAGCTTTGCAAAGAACGCCTCGGCCTTCTCGGAGAACGTCGCACATTTTGTGAAAGTGGCATTGTAGTTTGTCATGTAGTCAAGGTAGCTTTCGACTTCGCCGGTGCTTGAGAAGTACTTGCCGGAATTGCGGGCGGCGTCTACTTCCTGCTCCTTCATGTCATCAAGGGTCGCTATCAGGCCGTCCGGGCCATCTATCATGTCCTCAAGGGTGTCGAAATACTCGGTAAGCGCCGCATCGGTTGTGCCTGAGAGGGCGTGGTCGCGCACAGAGAGGATGTTCTTTCGTGCAGTCTCAAGCGAAAGCCTCGCAGTCTCGATGCCAGTTGAAAGGTCGGAGTACGAAAGCTTCCTGGGCTTGATGTAGTTTGCTTCCCAGGCGTACTCGTAGTCAAGGGTGAAGACCTTGGAAAGCACGTCGGTGTTGAGGGCAATCGAACCGTTGCCAGCGTCCGCCACCACCACCTTGCCGTAGGAGTGCAGGTAGACGCTGGAGTCGTCCGCTGTCGAGTAGTAGTAAAGCACCCAGTACTTGCTGCCGTCAACCGAGACTGCGGTTGTCGAGGTGTAGGGCGCGAGCTTGAGCGTCTCAGTTGAAGTGGAAAGCACGTAGGGCTCGCCGAATGCTGTTGCGCGGTCGGTCGTGATTGCCGAGCAGGATGCCACGAACACAAGCAACGCCGCAAGGGCAATCGCGTTATATTTTGCCATGACTACAAGTATGTGGTCATGCTTTAAATTAGTTAAACTGCGTGTTTGCTTGCTATGAATCTGCGTTTTGTGCTGGTCCGGCCGGAGCACGACATGAACGTCGGCGCGGTCTGCCGGGCGATGAAGAACTTCGGGTTTGCCGAGCTGTGGCTTGTTGACCCGCAGTGCAAGCTCGGCCTGGAGGCCAGGAAATACGCCAAGCACTCCGAGGAAGTCCTTTCAGGCGCAAAAAGGGTTTCAAGCCTCAAGGCGGCAATCGAGGGCTGCGATGCGGTCGTTGGCACAACAGGCGTTCCAGTGCGCTTCCACGGAAGGATTTTCAAGAACTGCATTCCCCTGGACAAGCTTTATGATAAAATAAGGGCCTTTGAGAACGTCGCAATCGTGTTCGGGCCTGAAGGCACCGGACTTTCGGAACAGGACACGGACTTGTGCGACATCGTAATCACGATTCCGACTGCGCCAGCGCACCGCGTGCTCAACCTGTCCCATGCGGCATGCACCTGCGCATACCAGCTTTTTTTGGACTCGTGCAGGGACAAAAAGACCAGGGACGGGATTGAATACAAGCGCGCGTCCGAACAAAAGATCGTGATGCTTGAGAACCTCTTTGCCGATGCTTTGAAGTCATCGCCAACTGTGCGGGACAAAAAGAAGGTGGCGAAGGCATTTCAGCGCCTGGTAAAGCGTTCGCTTCCTTCGGATGATGAGGTCTCGACTTTGCTTTGCGCACTGGACTCGTTTAACTCCGCCGAGGAATATAGGTTGCAAAACGAGAAAAAAAGCGCAGGCAAATAAATCGAAATGAAAGAAAAAGGAAATGAAAACCAATGGACAGGAACCAAAAAATCATCACAGTCTGCGCAATCGCGCTGGTCTTTGCCTACTTCTTGCTCAACCCTCCGAACATCTCGCCGGACGACTTCGAGAAGGCCATACGCAGCTCCGGACCGATGGGCCCTGCATTAATTGTCGCAAGCCAACTGCTTGCCTCGGTGTTCTCACCGATTCCAAACAGCATCCTCACCCTTGCAGCCGGCCGCGTCTACGGCGGGTTCTATGGAGGGCTCTACGCCTACATCGGCGGGCTTTTGGGAGCTGCTGTCACTTTCTGGATTGGAAGGGCGCTTGGACGCGAGTTCGTCGCCCACTTCGTGCAGAAAAACGACCTGGAGTCAGTTGACGGAATCATAGCAAAGTACGGGGTCTGGGCAATCATCGGCGGAAGGCTCGTACCATTCATGTCATTTGACGCGATTAGTTATGCAGCAGGGATGACCTCGATGGACTTTGGCGCGTTCATGCTCGCCTCGGTCTTTGGAACCGCACCCGGAATCTTTGCCTACGCATACCTGGGAGAGTACTCGGCGGAGCTTGACTTTGCGACAATAGCGGTATTGGCGGTTGCGTCCATCATCCTCTTTGCCATAGCCTCAAAGGCCTACGAGTGGCACAAAAACAGGAAAAGAAAAAATAAGGTCCTTAAGGGCGTGAAAAAATGACCAAAGTCATATTCAATGGAAAACTTGTCGACCAGACCGAAGCGCTCATCCCGGCAAACAACAAGGCCAACTTCTTCGGCTACGGAGTCTACGAATCCCTGCGCGTGTTCCGCACAAAGTCATTCTACCAAGACTGGCACGTCGAGCGGCTCTTTGCGTCCGCAAAGGCCATCGAGATGGAAATCCCCTACACGCAGGCGCAAATCAAGGACATGATTGGGCAGGTAATTTCTCAAAATAAGCTCTCCGAGGCCTTGCTGCGCATAGTCTACTATGGAAAGACCGAGAAAGAGGAAGGCATTCTTTTGATGTTCCCGATGGGCTACCACTTTTACCCGGACAAGAACTACAAGAAGGGAATGACCGCAGTCACGCACGTCTGGGACCGCATACTCCCGCCGTCAAAGACCTTGAGCCTGCTTGGAGGGTTCCTGGGCCTGCGCAAGGCAACTCAGAACGACTGCGTCGAGGCGCTGCTAATCAACTACAAAGGATTCATCACCGAGGGCACGCGAAGCAATTTGTTCATAGTCAATGCCAAAGGCGAAATCGTCACCGCGCCCAAAGAGTCCGTGCTTGAGGGAATCACGCGAAAAATCATCTGCGAAAAGCTTACCGAAAAAATTGTGGAGCGCAACATCACCCCGCAGGAGATTTACTCCGCACGCGAAGTCTTCATCACAAGCACGGGAATGAGCGTCATGCCGATTGTGGCAATTGACGGTAAAAAGATAGGCGACGGCCTTGTCGGCCCGGTTACCAAGCGGGTTGCAAAGGAGTACGAGGTACACTTGAAAGAATACTGTGGAAAGTGAAACGATTTGGATACTATTCCAGAAGAAATCAGCAATTATCGCAAAAAATGCATGCACGATTCGGAAAGCTACGTTTTTCCCGACCCAGCATTCACGCGGGGCAACAAATTTATCACGAAAATCATGAAACTCAAGCCCCGCCAGAAGGACGCGATGATTTATGACGCGGAACAAGTCATGCGCAACCTCCTTTGGCGGGGAATGCAAGGAACCAACAAGAGCCTTGCAAGGATTCATCACCTTCGCGGCATCGAAGTGGACGGGGAGCCTGCCATCATGATAATTCAGGAAAAAATTGAAGGCGACCAGGACCGGTTCAGCACCGCAAGAATCGACCCCAACTCATTCAAATATTTCGATGACATCCAATTCCGCCCGAATGGCTTCTCCAACATCATTAGGACCAAAGAAGGGCTCAAGGTTGTTGATGCGCGAATGGATGAGGCGGTCCGGAATACGCAAAAATGCCCCCCAGGAAAGTGCAGCTGCAACTGGCACGATTTCGTGGAAAATACCGCAAGCGGCTTCGACCCGCTGCCGGAAGGTTATTCCTTGCCGCAGGAAATAAAAAAAGCCTACGACCCGAAAACCAACCCCTGGATAAGCCAGATGGAACTGGAAACAAAGCAAATGAACCGGGCCGCACGAACAGGTAGCGCTTTTTCCCTCCCCTCGAAGGGGTATTAAACCATTTTGTACAAGATAATATCTCGGTTCAAAAAAGCCGCTTCCTGACAAGAAGCATTGTATCAATGAACGCCCGCCAAGGCACCTGCCTTGGACGCGCTTGGGACATTATGGCTTTTACACTAATGCTCTGATAGTGTAGTGGACCAGCATTCGGGATTGTCGATCCTGCGACCCGGGTTCGAATCCCGGTCAGGGCGCTTCTTTTTTTCTCCCAAAAAGTTATCACACATTTAACGACAATAATGTGTGGCAACGGTATTAACTGCCCCAACCAGGCCGCCCCGATTTGCCGATACTGAACATATACCGATACTTTTGTATCGGATAGCATCAAATATCGGTACCGGCTAATCCGAGTCACCACAAGAAAGGACGTTGAGGAATACCTGGCCTCGCTTAAGAGACGGTGACTTTTTCGAACTCTCAGGAAAAGGTGACTACGCGCCCGTAAATTGTAGTCACCTGATTGCTTTCCAAAAAAAAAACGGCAATTATTTTCTCAGCTTCAATGAGATTTTTTCCTTCTCCGCCAACTCCGAAATCAGGACCTTGAACACCTTTGGCTTGTCGCCTTTGACGCTTCCGACTTGCTTCAATGCCTTCTTCAGGGAGTCAACGGGCATAAGCGCGCAGGCAAGGCAGTACATGCTCACGCACTGGCCGGGATTGTACTTTGCAAGCATCAACTCAAGGAGTTTTTGGCGCTCTTTCTGTTCTTTCAGGAAATCCTTGACTCCGACTTTCTTGATTCTCTTGAGGTTGGTGACGCAGTTCTTGTGGGTCACGAAACTGTCGCCGTCGGACCACTTTGCGTACTTTTCGCACGGGAATTCCAGGCAGTCCGCGCAGGTCTCGAAATTGCGTTTCATCGAACTGCAGCGAAAAATCGGACAGTAAGTGCAATGGGCGTCCGGCCCGCAGCCCAAACAACGAGACTTTGCCTTGGACTGGAAGCGCGGGCACAGGCCGCAGGAAATTCCGCAGCAGCCAACCAATGCAGTTTTCAGGGTAATCATTCCGACCTAGTCCTGATGTCTTCTGCCATTGACTTGACGGGAACGTAGGCGTCTTTTGGAGGGGTAGCCGGCGGACGCTCTTCCAATGAAGTTCCTTCAGCGGTCTCCGGCTCTTTGGGCTGCTCGGCAATTGCATCTGGTCTTTTGGGAGGCTCTTCAATTGTCTCCGGTTCTACGGGCGGCTCCGCCATCAACTCCGGCTCATTGGGAGGCAACGCGCCCTTCAGGTATATCAACAACCCGACCACGCCTGCCACTAGAAGTATCGCCAATGCCGCAATGAACAGCAAGCCGTCGCCTGTTGGCTGCACAGCCGGAGCTGCGGGCGCCGGGGTCGGCGTGCTTGTGGCAAGTACTGGCGACGCTTTTGGAGTTGGAGTCACGGAGACTATTGAGCGCGTCTCAAGCGCAGGCTGCTGCACCGGCAGTGGTTCTGCAGTCAGTCTGTAGTTTGAAAACCCGGTTACAACCGACGTGTTCACATTTTGGCTTACGCTATAGGCAAGCGTCTTTGATTCCCCGAATACAAATGACGGGATGCTGAAGTTTGCGGTCCAAGCGTCAATGCTTGCGTATTGCGGGACGAACGTCACCAGGCTTGGCGCGGCAAAGCTTGTTGGGAGCGTATCCGTAAATAGGAGATTGACCATCGAGCAGCCGAACCCGCCGATGTTTTCCAGAGTAGTAGTGAGCGTGGAAAGTCCGGTCGTGCTTGTCAACTTGCGGGTCACGTTCACCGCACAAGACTTGCCGGTGCTCAGGTTGACGTACGCCACGTATGAATTGGTAGCAGACGAGTTGCTTGAGGCGCTGGGAGTCGTGGTGGCAACGAACATTCCGCTCGAACTACTGCTATAGTAGTAATAATTGCTTGCAGGTGGCGTGTTGGTGTACGCCAAAAACTGGGTGAAGTGCTTGGTCCATATCACCATGTCCGACCCGCTGTTGGCAGTTGTGACGCATTCGCTTGCCGGGTTCAGGTTTGCATCGGCCCACGCCTGCGAATCAGTTGTGCAGGTTGCCGTTATTTTGGTAAAGGTGGTCCCACGCACGTAGCCTGCGGACTTGGACCCCATTCCGGGTATGAGTATCCTGACTGCGCTGCTGAAATTGAGCTGCTCGCCTTCAAGGCCAATCTGCACCACCCCGTTTACTGCGTTCGAGCCCGAGTCTGTTGGCGTTGCGGCTGCGGACGACTGCACGCTTGGCAGCGAGATTACCCCGTTCCAGCTTGAACTGCCGTTTATGGTGAGGCTGCCGGGGATTTGGACTGTGACGTTGCCAAGGGATGTTTCTGCGGTCACGTTTATCTGGTTGGTCACGTTCACTGACACTACCGTACTTGAATTGGAGGACAGGCCGGACAGGTTGAGCGAGGAATTCGTGGCCCCGCTTCCCAACATGATGCCTGCGGCCGGGCTGAACTCGGTGACCACGATGGTGACATTTCCTGAAGCAGTGGTCGTGTTGTTGAGGGGCACGGTTGCGTTTGTGCCCGCAACGTCAACCACGAAAGAGACTCCTGCACTGCCTTCGTTGCCAAGGTTGTCCTTTGCATAGAGCACCAAGGTTATGGCTCCATCTGCCTGTTCGGGCAAGGTGATGTTGGCGCAGTCTGTGATGTTTTGGCGCGCCGCGCTGTTGATTGAATACTGGCAGGTGGTGTTGTTTACCCCTGCAATGCCGTCATTGACAGTAAAGTTCAGCGCTGACGCGTTGGACAAAAGGACGGAATTGGCAGCGGGCGACTGGATGGCAATCACGGGGCCTGCCATGTCCACATGGAAGGACGCGATGGAAGAGTTGGCGTTGCCGGACAAGTCGCTTGCGTAAAGAGTAAAGTTCACCTGGCCGTTTGTCACGCTGGTGTTGGCAGTTGTGTTGGCGCAATTGGGAACCGAGACGTTGGCCCCGGCATTCACAGAATAACTGCACGAGCCTGAATCGATTCCTGAAAGCGAATCAAGCGCGGAGAAGTTCAGCACAAAAACGTTGCTTACGAGGGTGGAGTTGTCAGGCAACGAAATTGAAACCAATGGAGCAGTTGTGTCGCTTGTCAGGTTGGAGACATTGTATGCCGCCGAGTTTTGGGCCTTGTCAAACGCGGTTGCGGATATATTGTACAACCCGTCCGCTGGAACCGAAAGAACGACGGAGAAGTTCCCGTTGGCCTGGTCCGTTGTCGAATTGACAAGGAACCCTGTTGAGTTGTACACGGAGACGTTGGTATAATTGAGGTTTGCGTCGTAAGCTGAAACGCTCACGTTAATGGAAGCGCCCGCAAAGGAGCCGTTGGCCGGGCTTGTGATTGCAACAGAAGGCAAAGTCAGGTCGATTGTGAACGTGCTGGTTGCGCTGGTGCCGAAGTTGCCTGCAAAGTCGGAGCAGTTGGCGCTCAGGTTGTGGGCACCCTCGGAAAAGGCCGCCGGGGTGCTTGACTGTACTGAGCCGTTTGCAAGGCCGGTCCACGAAGCGTTCGCCGAGCCGTCCGCAAGAAGCGTGCAGGAAAGCAGGGTGCTATTGCGGTCAAAGCCGGTGAAGTTTGCAAGCACGCTGGTGTTGCTTGAAAACGAGCCGTTCAAGGGAAGGGACAAGGTAACCGAAGGAGGCGTGCGGTCAAAAAACACCGAGCTATTGTCAGTTGTGCCTGTCACCTGTGTGCCTGCAACGTTGTTGAGGCTGAAAAAATCAATAGTGAACGGGACTGCCCGTTCATTGTCGGAAACAGTCATGTTGTAAAGGGCGAAATACGAATAGCCGCCTGCGGAATAGACGGTTGCATTGTGTGAAGATATCGTGACTGCCGGAGTCTGGTTGAGCGCTTTGTCTGAGGAAAATGAAAGGTTGACGGAGTTCCCAACAGTCGCCCAGCTTGCATTGCCGTTGCTTGAACCGATGTGCACGGGGCTTAGGGTTGGCGGGACCATGTCCGAGGAATTGCCGCCAAAAAAGTGCACGACCATGCTGTTCGACACCGGGCCTTCGACGTAGATTGAGACGTTGGTCGCGTACCGCAGGTTGGTGCTTGAATTGGGCGTTGTCGTGGAGTTGAAATGCTGTTTTGACGCGTTGACCGAATATGGCGCGTCGTTGATGGTGGAAACATTTTCAGTAACCACTCCTTTCATCGTGTTTCTGTTCACCTGGTTGCTGGAAAGGCCCGCGTTGACATAGAAATCGTCCACGTGCCAGATGATGATGCCCTGGCCCGGAAGGTACGCGTCAAAGCCGGACTGCTCCCTGTTTTCCACAAGGAAATACTCGTTCTGGGCAGTAAGCGTCGAGTCGTTTACAAGGTACGCGTTCGGGCTGCTTTCTGCGTTCTGGACGTTGTATGAACGGGAAGAGTTGTAGATGCTTGTCACATTGCTCCATCCAAGGAACGCCTTTGACCAGGCGCCAAGGTGGGTCGGGACCGTGCCATCGCTGCCCGGGCCGCCCCAGGAGCCGTAGTCCATCAAATCCCAATAGCGCACCACGGTAGCGCCAGTGGCGGTGTTGTACAAATCTGGCAATCCCAAGTCGTGGCCGAACTCGTGGCAGAAAACCCCAAGAGTACCGTATTCGGGGTCCATTGAATAGCCGGACACGTTCTTGCCATCGGCAACCTGTGCCGGACGCACGGACCACCTATGCGACCATATGTCGTTGGTGACTGAGGAGAACTCCTGGCCGTAGCCTGCGTGGATTACAATGACGTGGTCCACCACCCCGTTCGCATCGGCATCATAGTCCGAAAAGTCCACGTCCGAATCGGCAAGCGTTACCGCTTCGCGCGTAAGCTCGGATACGTTGCCATTCAGCGAGTCGATGCTGTTCGGATAACTGAGGCTTGAGTTGTCCGCGCCGTAGAAGGAGAGCGAGTGGCTGCTTGCGTACCACCCTACCACAATGCCGGTGACGTTAAGCTTGCCATACGACACCTCGCGGTAGTAGCTGTTCATGCTTAGGGGGTTTGAAGAGTTGAAAAGAAGGTTCTGGAAATACGCCGAGGTGTGCGAGGAGTTGTGAACAGTATCGTTGAACTCGACAAGGATTACGACCACGCGATGAGTCCCGTTCGACGGGAGGGCGTATGAGGGACCGCCTGCAAGGGACGAACCAAGGAATTGTTTTGAAGGCCCGGCCATTGTCTGCACGCCGTCGCTGGCAGCCAATGCAGACTTTGTTTCAGACGCCGTCCCAGACAAATCCTGCGCCCGCGCGGCACTTGCCAGGCCCGGGTCCGAAAGTCCGACCCTCAAGTCGGCGCTTTTTGGCGCGGACATTTTGGAAATCGGTACGTCCGTGGTTTTTTGGACGTAGGAATACCAGCCATCGGACGAGTCGTGCTTGAAAACGTAGCCGTCCACAGTCTCAAGCCAGGCGCCGGACTCATCACCCTTCTGGTAACCGCTGAAATTCAATCCATCGGGCTGTTGGAAAGTGTGAAGGCCCGGCCAGGCCGGCACTGCATGGACTGGGCAGGATAAAACTGCGAGCAGGAATAAAGACAGGACCAGCCTAGGCAAGTTGTTCATAACCATATACTATCCACGCGTTTCCGCTTATGGAGGCATTCACGTTCAGGACCGAGCCGATTGTGACCCCGCTTTGGCGCACGTCGTTGGCGCTAGCCCCGATGGGCGGCAGGTCCACCACAGTGGGCTGTGTGCCCCATTGAAAGGTAAAGTTGCGGACGTCCCCGACTGCAATTTTCACCGTGCCGTCCCGCGCGTCCGGAGAATATGAAACCACCTGCAGGACTTCAACATTGGCGGACTCCGGGTAGACTTCCAAAACCTTCACAGTCATGGCCGCGGAATCGGTCAAGGGCCGCATCGGAACTCCCATTGAGGGGTTTGGGCTGCTGGCCACGGTTGCGTTTCCAACGGTCACGTTTTCAGGTTGTCCTGGATTTACCAGACAGCCGGCAAGAAGAAGCGAACCGAATGCAAGGACTGTGAAGGAAAATAAATTCATCTAAAACACCACGTGCAAGTAGATATGTCCGGCAGTTACTTAATTTCCCCTACTAACTCCTCAAGCAGGTCTTCCAGGGTGACAACTCCTGCAAACTCGCCCTTGTCGTCAACCACGATTGCAATGTTCCTGCCCAGCGACTGGAGCGTGGAGAACGCGTTGTGCAGCTTGTCAGAAGTGCGAAATACTACTGGCTTGACGGATACCTGGGCAACCACCCAGTCGGGATGCTCGTATGATGCGAGGCCAAGGGTCTTGACCCCGACCACGCCGACGACCTTCTTCTGGCTGTCAAGCACGGGCAGCCGCGAGTACGGCCCGGACACGGCCTTGCGGTGGGCATCGGCCACGGGCATCTCAGCTTGGAGGAAGACCACGCTTGACTTGGGAGTCATGGCCTTTGATACCGGCCGGTCGTTGAACTCCAAAACGTTTTCGATGAGCTCGCGCTCCTTTTCGGATATCCCCTTGTTCCTTGCGCCAAGCTTGACTGCAGAGCGCACGTCATCCTCGGAAAACTGCTCCACCCCAGTAGCCATCGAGTATGCGCCGGGAATCAGGCGGTTGATTGCCTCAAACACCACCACAAGCGGGAAGGAAGCCCAATAAAAAAATTCAATGAACGGCGCAAACAGCAGGGCCATCTTCTCACCATAGGTGGATGCCGCGCTCTTTGGCGCGATGTCGCCAAAAGTCAACAGGAGGAAGCTCATCAGGCCAACCGCGATGCCGACGCCAGCCTCGCCGTAAAGGGCGGTTGTGATGCTTGTGGCAAAGACCGAGGCGGCCACGTTGGCTATGTTGTTGCCAATAAGTAGTGAGATGATTACCCTGCGCCGGTTCGCCTTCAGCCGCGAGAGGCTTTCTGCGCCCGGAATCTTCTTTTCCACAAGCGAGTGCATCCGTACCGAGGACAGGGAAAGGAATGCCACTTCGCTTGCTGCAAAGAAGGCAGATATCACAATCAGCGCCGCAAGAAGCACGGCATCAAGGAGCACGTCGGTCATGAAGTAATTAGGCGGAGGAGAAATAAATCACCCACACGCCGCTCACGCCTTCGGCGCAACCCAGGGGCTGCGTTGGACGGCAGAATCGGCGCGGTCCTTTTCGGCAAGACGGGTGCAGCGTATCTTGTTGCAGGTGATCTCACATATTTCGGACGCATACTCGACTATGCGGATGCAGTGGCGAAGGTAGTTCGCGTGCTCGGAGTCGCTTGACGAGGCGACCTGCTTGCGCAGCTTGCGCACCAGGGCGTCCTTTTGCTGGAAGAACGAGTAGTTGAAATCCAGCTTGCGGAAGTAATTGAAGGCGTTCTCGTACAGCGCAAAGGATTCCTTGAACGCGTCGACGTCGTGCGTAAGCCCGGGGTTTTCAACAGCGTACTGCCCTATCTCGACCAGGTGGTCGGACACGCGCTCTATAGACCAGGCTATGCGGGTGTTGGATACCGCCTCGAACGCGTTCCGGGACTGATAAGCCTTGCGCAGCAAAAGGAGGTAGCGGCGGTCTATGGCGTCGTCGCGCTTCTCAAGTTTCTCCGTCGAGGCTTTGGCCTTCGACTCGAGTATCGCCAGGACGTAATCATGCAGCGCCTTGCTTGAGTTGAACATGCGCAGGATTATCTCCTCTGTCGGAAGCAGCGCGGTCTCCGCTATGATGCGCAGCAGGTAGTTGCCGTCGGGCTCGTTGAGGAGTTCTATTGCTGTGAGCTTGTGACGGGCTTCGGTGGCGACCTCGAACGCGTACTTTCCGTGTACGACGGTCTCGGTGGCGCCGCAGATGTAGGAAGACACCACGTGGTGGATGCCCTCGGCCACGCTGTTCGCCTGGACGGTTACGGCGACTTTATCGCTGCTTTTCTTTGCAAGGATGCAGAGTGCGCCGTCGTTTGACTCGGAGACGAACACGGTAGAGCCCTTCCCGACCCCGTTTGCCTCAGTCCACTTGCGGGGAAGATAAATAGTGAGTGCATTTCCCATCTGCTGGACGCGTTTTACCTCTTTCATCAAAACCACTTACTTACAAAATAAGCACATACTATTTTGAGAAACCAAATAATAATACGTTTCCGCTTAAACCGCTATAAATACGCCGTTTTAAAAAACAACGTTTTTTCAGTGCGCAGAGGACATAAATGATATTAGATAACGCTCCAAAATGATTTGAAAGATTCCAGCAATAAAAATCAGAGTTCTTCCGCCCAAAGCCGGAAGGCAACAACAGGCTAATTGGATGCCGGATTGGCGCCGGGGTTATGGCCCTTGCACCAACATCATCACGATTACGGAAAGCAGCGCGACGCCGGAAAACAGGAGGACCTGCTCCAAGGCAGCACTACGGCTTGCACAAGACTTGCCTAATGGACGCATAAAACCAATTCACCTTTTCATTGCCACGACTACGGGCCACAACCAACGACCGGATTGCCCGGCTAATTTGTCGGATACCTTATCACGACTATGCCCGATCCTCCGGGGTTCGCGTTCGGCGTGCCGTAGCCGTTGCCACCACCACCACCGGTGTTGTCAAGGCCTGCAGCCCCGTTGCCACAGCCTCCGGTGTTGGTGCCTCCGATTCCTCCTCCGCCCCTGCCGCCTGCAGGGCACGGCCCGGCCCAGTGTCCGCCCGCGCCTCCGCCGCCAAACCAACCTGCGTCGCCGTAGGACGTGCCGACAAGCCACGAGTAATCCGAGCCGACCCCTCCAACTCCACAGTTAGTGCTTGCGCTGCCTGCAGCACCGACGCCGCCTGCGCCGCCGCCACCGCCGTTGCACGGGTAGCTGCCGACCCCGCCGGAGTACCCTTGGCCGGCGATGCCGGTTCCAGGAGTGGTTTGGACGTACGCGCCGCCACCGCCCGAACCGCCGTTGGATGCGTATGGCCCGGAACTGTGCGTGCCTCCGCGGCCGCCGCCAGTTGCGACTATCCCTGCAAAAGCGCTGTTGCCGCCGTTGGTCTCAGTGCCGTTGCCGCCCTTGCCAACAGTGACGTTGAGTACCGCCCCGGGCGTGACAGTAAAATTGGTATTGTAAAGGATGCCTCCTGCACCACCGCCTCCGCCCAGGTTCGCGCCAGTTCCACCCGCGCCGCCGCCTGCCACTATGAGGTAGGCGACCGAGGTGATTCCTGCCGGTACGGCCCAAGTCGAGTTGCCAATGGCGGTGAACACCACCAATGCGAATGACTGGTTCTTGCTTGAGCAGCTTGCATTGCTCCCTCCAACCGCACCGATGCAAGACCATGCAAACGGGTTGGAGCCCGTGACTGCCGACGCAGTGCCCGAAGAGCACAGGCCAGTTGATGGCGCGGCATCGTAGTAAGTGCCGTTTGCAGGGCCGCAAACCCCGTTCACTGGGCCGAAAGGATACAGGTAACGCAGGATCACCGTGCCTGAGCCACCGGCTGCGCTTGCGTACGGGACATAACTCCCCCCGCCGCCACCGCCGGTGCCATTCAATCCAGGCTGTCCCACGGTTGCGATGCTGGCGCCGCCTCCACCCAAACCGCCGCTGATGTTTCCAGCGCCATTGCCTGCGCCGCCGCCGCCAAAGTATGCCGCGGTGCCGTTGATTGAAGATAAAGTCCCGTTTCCTCCTGCGCAAGTGCCGACGCTTCCAGCGCCGCCGCCGCCCGCGCCGTAAGGCGATGCGCACGTGCCTCCTGCATAACCCTGGCCAGCAGTCCCACTGCCGGGCGTTGAGGACCATCCTGCGCCTCCTCCGGAGGCGCCAAGCAAGCCTGCCGTGCCGTGGCCCACGCCATATCCTGCGGACGCGCATCCTCCTGCGCCGCCGCCGATTGCGGTTACGTTTGCAAATGTAGAATTGCCGCCGTTATTTCCGGTGCCGCAGCTGACTGGAGCCCCGCCCGCGCCCACAGTAATGGTATAATTGTTCCCTGCGGCTACGCTGAACCCTGACCCTACAAGCACCCCGCCTGCTCCGCCGCCTCCTGAGCCGCCGCCGTTGCCGGAGTCGCACGCGTGGTAGGAGCCGCTGCTTGCGCCGCCACCGACCACCAGGTACTGCACTTGTGTCACGTTGGTTGGAGCAGTCCAGTTGAGCGAACCCACTCCGGCGAACGTCTCTATCGCATATGCGCCGTCAAAACTTACGGTGCAGCTGAGCGCGCCCGAAAGGCACGTTGATGTGCTTGCAATGCAGCTTGCGTTTGCGCCTCCGTCCGAACCCAGGCAGTCCCAGTACCAAGGCCCGGTGCCGGTGACGGTGGTGCCTGTTCCTGCGCTGCAAAGGTTGGCAGTTGGCGCGGAATACGAGCCGACGCTGCCGCTGCTTGGGCCGCAAAGCCCCGCGACAGGAGTTGCGCTGGGCGACGGACTCGGAGAAGGCGAGGGGCTTGGTGAAGGTGAAGGGCTGGCCGTTGGCGCTACAGACGCGGCAGCAGCGGACTGGCCAGCCCGAACCGTTGAGTTCGCGCAAGTACCCGTAAGCGCAACGGCGCCAGTCTGGGTGTTCTGTGAAATCCTGCCATCGTCATACGTGAAGATTATCTTTTCGAACCGGAACGTCTTGCCGCCACTGCACTCCTGAGGGGAAAACGTGGAATTCTGGATGGTGGCCCTTGAACCGCCCGAAAAGACGACGCGGGACGAATAAAGCAACGCCTTGTTGCCGGCCGAATCGAGCACCTCGACAGTGCGCAATAAGAGCACGTTGGTGTCCTTGTTCTCAAGCACCATCACAGTCCCGTTCAAGCCGACGCCAAACGAGACTATTGAAAACGGGTAAGCTGACATCCAGTAGGACTGCGACTGGCTTGAAAGGACGTCCTGGCCGGACTTGGGCGCGCCGGACACTACAGACACGCCGACTATCGCGACAAGAAGCACGGCGCCAAGCACCACCAGATACTCGGTGGCGCCCTGGGCCCTGCTGCGGACTGACATAGGAAACCCTAAAGAGAATATGCCCATTGACGCACCACTAATTAATGACGCTACAGAGACGAAAACGGCAGATAAATAGACTTAGTAAATACTTCCGGAAAAAATACCAAAACCACATACTTTACGACGGATGCTTACGCTAGTAAGGAAAATACCCCGCGGCCGGAACTCCTCTAAGCCACACCTCGTCAACGGGTACAGTTGCACGAATCCAGGTTGCAGCTTCCAGGATACGTGCAGGAAGTTATGACGTTCCAGGCGGTCCCATAGCAGGATATCGTCGTGCAGCCGCTGCACGATGCAGGGCAGTTGTTTCCGGAATAGCACACCGTCGACCCGGAGGAGTATCCCGCGGCAACGCACGCCGCATTGCAGTTCGCATTGTCGCTGATGAGAGCTGAAGTCTGCGAGCTTACATTGCACGTCAGGACCTCGAATGCGGGAAGCGGGCTGGGCGAAGGAGACGGACTTGGAGAAGGACTCGGAGATGGCGAAGGCGACGGACTCGGAGACGGCGAAGGCGATGGACTGGGCGAAGGCGAAGGAGACGGGCTTGGAGAGGGGCTAGGCGAAGGCACTGCCGAAGCCTGGATGGTGGGCTGGCTTGATGAAACGTTCACCGAATTGGAACACGAACCCGAAAGTGCGACCGCACCCGTCTGCGTGTTGTTGAAAATCTTGCCGTCGTCGAACGTGAAAATTATCTTCTCAAACCGGAACGACTTGCCGGCCGAGCACCCGGAAACGAAAAAAGTGGAATTATACAGCGTGACTCTGGAACTGCCGGGAAGCACGACGCCTGTAGTGGAAAAATAGAGAGCGGACCGGATTCCCGACGGGCCGACCGCATCCACGGAGTGGATGAGAAGAGCGTTGACATCCTTGTTCTCAAGGGTGAACACGACCCCGTTGGTGCCAACCCCGAGAGAGTAAACCGAAATGGGGTAGGCATTCATCCAATATGACTGCGACTGGCTTGCTGAAACGTCCGAAACTGATTTCGGCGCGTTGCTGGAGACAGAAACGGTAATCACCGCAACCAAGAGGACCGCACCAAGCACCACCAGATACTCCGTGGCACCCTGGGCCCTTCTGTGGGACCTAGATGCAGCTACCCAAGAAAAGACGCCCATTTTTCGTCACTAAACACTGGAAGCAAAAGAGACGGAACCGGGCGATAAATAGCCTTAGTAAATACTTTCGGAAAAAATATCAAAACCACATACTTTTGTGTGGCTGAAAAAACAAGACAGACCTTTCCAAAAAAAGAAGGAAAGGCCCGTTGGTACAAAAGGGGATTGCGCGGACTAGTTCTTCACGCGGGTGTGCAAAAGCTCCAACGCCTTCTTGCCGCCGACTTCTCCTAGGAATTCGGAATAGAGCCCCTTCAGC
>Ga0074198_1000459_pt1 | contig 43092 bp, 46 predicted proteins | sample EPASupsiteSAE323_FD_64527 | JGI IMG/M metagenome (GOLD analysis project Ga0074198, IMG submission 64527) | Bioremediated contaminated groundwater from EPA Superfund site, New Mexico - Sample SAE3-23 | ecosystem: Environmental > Aquatic > Deep subsurface > Groundwater > Contaminated ... | reverse complement strand
TCTTAAACTTAAAAAACAAATTGAATTTCTTGGTTATCTTGACGATCAACAATTCAAAAATGTTTATCAAAATGCCTTGGCTTTAGTACACCCATCTTTAATGGAGGGTTTTAGTCTTACTGGTCTAGAAGCCATGGCCCTAAATTGTCCTGTCATTTCCTCAAATTCCAGCTGTCTTCCTGAAATTTATGGTAATTCTGTTCTTTATTTTGACCCCAACAATCCCGATGAACTTATTCAAAAAATTAATCAATTAAAAGACGATCAAAAATTACGCCAAAAATTAATTGATCTTGGACATCAACAAATCAAAAAATATTCTTGGGACAAAACTGCCAAAGAAACCATGGCTATTTATGAAAAATTATTATGACCAAACCCAAAATTGCTCTATTTTACGATTGGCTAAATCAATGGGGTGGTGCCGAAAAAGTTTTACTCGATCTAATTAAACTTTACCCAAAAGCTCCCATTTACACCCTGGTTCACGATCCCCAAAAAACTCCATGGCTTTCCAAAAACACCAAAGTTATTACCTCATTTTTAAATAAAATTCCTTTTTTTAAAAATAACTCTATTTTTCAAACTCCATTTTATACCTTAGCTATCAAGCAATTTGATTTTTCTAAATATGACATCGTTATCTCTACTACTCAAGTTACCGGCCATAGTTTAAATATTCCAAAAAAAACTCTATATGTTTGTTATTTCCATAATATTAACCGCTATGTTTATCAAACCCCATCACAGTTTAAAATTTTAAAACCGCTTTTTTATCTATACAAAAAATTAGATTTTATCTATGGTCAAAAACCCAATTATTTATTTTGTAATTCCAAAACAGTTCAAAAAAGAATCAAAAATGCCTATAAAAGAGAGGCAAAAATAATTTATCCTGGTGTCGACACTTCCTTTTTCATTCCCTCAAAAACCAAAACCACAGAAAAATATTTTTTAATTGTTTCTCGTTTGGTTTTCCATAAAAAAATCGACATTGCTATCAAAGCTTGCCATCAATTAAATAAAAAATTATACATTGTTGGTACCGGCCGCGACAAAAATAAATTGATCCATCTAGTAAACTCTTTTAATGATCCCAATATAAAATTACTAGGAAAAGTCGATAATAATAAATTATTAAATCTTTACCAAAATTGCCAAGCTCTTATCTGTCCACAATTAGAAGATTTTGGACTAACTCCACTCGAAGCTCAAGCCTGTGGTAAACCAATTATTGCCTACAATAGGGGAGGATTAACAGAAACAGTTATTGATAATAAAACTGGAATTTTCTTTAAACACCAAACCGTAAAAAGTCTCATTCATGCCATTAAAAAATTTAAATCAAACAATTTTTCAAAAGATATTTGTCAAAAAAATGCTCAAAAATTTTCAAATATTAAATTTATGTTAAACTTTAAAAAGGAAGTTGACCTCTTATGGCAGAATCATCAATAAAACATTATATTCTTATTCTCTGTGGCGGAACCGGACCGCGTCTTTGGCCTCTTTCCAGAAAAAGCAAACCTAAACAATTTCTCTCCTTTTTTGATAAAAAATCAATTTTAGAACAAACAATTAAAAGATCCCAACGTATTGCCGACACCAAAAATATTTATATCGTTTCTGGAAACGACTATATTGACAGAATTCTTAAAATTGCCAAAGATTTTAATTTAACCAAAAATATAATTATTGAACCAGAAAAGAAAAACACTGCTTTAGCAATTCTTTACGCCACCATAAAGATTAAACAAATTGATCCCAACGCCATCATCAGCACTTTTCCCTCTGACCATTACATCAAAAACACTGCCCGATTAAAACAAACCCTTAATAAAGCCAAAGCCGTTGCCAATCTCACTGATACCATCGTCACCATTGGTATTAAACCCACTAAACCAGAATCATCCTACGGCTACATTTGCCCCAATCAAAAAATAGACGATTACTACATTGCTTCCAAATTTATAGAAAAACCTGACCTTAAAAAGGCTGAAAAATTAATTGAAAACAATTGTTTTTGGAATTCTGGTATTTATACTTTTTCAGTCTCTACCTTACTTTCAGAGTTTGAAAAACTACAACCAGATTACTTTAAAACAGCCATTGATTTAGAAAAAAATTTAGACTTCCCTAAAAAAATAGAACAAATTTATAAGCAATGCCAAAATCTATCAATTGATAAAGCTATTTCCGAAAAAACATCAAAAATGACCATAGTTCCGGCAACTTTTGACTGGAGTGACATTGGTGAATGGCACACTATTTTTGAAAATCTACCCAAGAAAAAAGATAACCATGCTACTATTGATTCCCAAACACAATTTTTAAGCGTCAACTCACAAAGTTGTCTGATTTCTGGTTCAAATAAAAAATTAATCGGGTTGGTTGGTGTAGATAATTTAGCCATCATCGACACACCAGATGCTCTTTTGATTTGCAATTTAAACTCTAGTTATAATGTTCGAGATTTAGTAAGCTTGATGGTGAAAAGTAAAAAAAATAAAAAATATTTTTTAAATCAACAATGAAAAAAATCTTATTCGCAATTTTTAAAAGAACTATCGATATTCTAGGTTCACTTGTTTTGCTTCTTATTTTTTCTCCAATCATGTTAATTACCATGATTCTTATTAAAGTCAGTTCTCCAGGCCCAATTTTTTTCAAACAAAAAAGAGTTGGTAAAAACAGCCACCAATTTTGGATGTACAAATTTCGCTCCATGTACACTGGTGATAATGATAAAAGATTAAGAGAAAATTATCCTGATCTTTGGAAAAAATACAAAGAAAGTGGCTGGAAATTAGAAATGTCTGAGGATCCTCGTATTACTCCTATTGGAAAAAAAATTAGATCACTTACTATCGATGAATTCCCTCAATTAATTAATGTGTTAAGAGGAGATATGAGTCTAGTTGGACCCAGAGCCTATCGAGAAGAGGAGCTTCAAGAACAAGAAAAAAAATATCCCAAAACCAAAAAATATATCGACATCATCAGATCTGCAAAACCAGGCATTACTGGTGTTTGGCAAACCAGTGGTCGAAATGATATTTCATTCGAACAACGAGCCAAAATGGACGCCGCCTATATCAAAAAGGAATCTTTTGTTGATGAAATACTTATAATTTTAAAAACCCCAGCATCTATGTTGTCTCGTTGGTAATTTTACGTTAAACTTTTAATATGGAACAAACAACATTAAATACGCCTCCAGTTATTTCCAGCCCACCAGTTATCTCGCCAAATAAACCTACCGTTTCTAATATTAAAACTGAACCTAATCCTAAAGAAAAAAATAAAAAGAAAGTTTTGTCGGTTCTTTATGTTCTTTTGATTATTTTCTCCGTACTTTTTGTCCTCCTTTTCTTTTTTATCTTCGTGCCTGGTAAAAAAATATACGCCCAAATCGGAAAAATTAAAGAATCTGTTCCTGTAATTAAACAAGCTATCAGTGATAAAGATTTAGATAAAATCAAAGAAACCCTAACCACAATTAAAACCCAAGAAGCTTCAATCGAAGCCAGTTATAAAAAACTATCTTGGATTAAAATTCTCCCTGTTGTCAATAATTACTACAAGGATGGTCAACAAGCTTTAATTATTGCCAAAGAAGGAATTGAAACTGGTGAAATTTTAATTCAAGCCATTGAACCATATAAAGATTTTTTGGGCGCCAAAGGCAGTGCCACCAATAGTGAACAAACCACCGAAGATCGTATTACATTTTTAACTCAATCAGTTGAAGGATTAATTCCATATTTAGATCAAATTGAATCTAAAATAACAACCATTCAAAACGCTGCCGACAAAATCGATCCTTCTCGTTATCCAGAAGAGTTTAAAGGTTACACCATAAAATCCAACATCACTAAACTCCAAGAAACAATTAGTGAAAGTCACACCTTAGTTAAAGACGGCAAACCAATACTATCCAAAATATCTTGGCTTCTCGGTAAAGATAATCCCAGAAAATATTTAGTAGTTTTTCAAAACGATGGTGAATTAAGACCAAGTGGTGGTTTTTGGACTGCTTACAGTACCTTAACTGTCAAAGACGGAAAAGTAACTCCAGGCACTGCCAGTAATATTTATGATCTTGACGACAAATTAAACAGCAAAGTTCCTGCTCCAAGATTAATTAAGTCATATCATATAAATGTTCCTTATCTAACTCTTCGCGATAACAATCTTTCACCCGATTTTCCAACCGACGCCCAAATATTTTTAGAACAATATCTTAAAGCTATGGGTAATAAAGATAAATTCGATGCCGTTATCGCTATTGATACTAATTTATTGGTTGATATGGTTAAAATTTTAGGAAAATTAGATACCAGAGTTGGAACATTCACCACCGAACCTGATAAAAGATGTGATGGTTGTCCATCTATTATTTACGAACTAGAGTGGATTTCTGGACGACCAAGAAATTACATTGAAAAAAACCGAAAAGATTTCTTAAATCCTCTAATGTCATCATTACTAGCAAACTTAATGGGGTCAGAAAAATCAAAAATGGGATCAATTATAGAATCTGGTCTAAAAAATATTAATGAAAAACACGTTTTGTTTTATTTCCCAGATGAAGAAATGCAAAAAATTGGAAATTTAGCCAATATTACCGGAAAAATAATTGATGTTGATAAAAGTGTTGATTACATCCATTTGAACGACGCTAATTTCGCCAGTGCTAAAAGCAATATCTTTATTACTCAAAAAATTAAACACGAAATTACCATTAAAGATGGTGTTGCAGAACACAAAATTTCAGTAACTTACGACAATCCAACTGCTGCATCAAATTGTAATTTGGAAAAAGGTGATTTGTGTTTAAATGCTGCTCAATATCGTGATTTATTTAGATTCTATGTTCCAATCGGTTCTAAACTTATTAAAATGACTGGTTCAGAAGTTGAAGTAGAACCTTATGAAGAATTAAATAAACTAGTTTTTGAAGGTTTTTATGGCAACAAATACGCCTTAAACGCCAAATCAAATCTAAAGACTTCAGTGCAATACACATCAGGAGCCACCATTGGATCAACTTACACTTTAGTACTTCAAAAACAACCAGGAACAAAACCAGTTGAATACGATTTAACGATAAATGGCGAAAAACAACCAACTTTTCAATGGGCAGCCGATAAAACCATCAAATTTACTTTGTAATGGATAAGTACCAAAACACAATTGGTATTGTTATTAATAAAAAAACAGTCAAAGAAACTGATTTATTAATAACTCTTTTAACCCGTCAATACGGTAAAATAATTGCCTTAGCTAAAGGTGCTAAAAATATTAAAAGTAGCAGATTAAGTTCACTTCAACTCGGCAATATTATTAAAGTCCAACTTTACCAAAAAAATGATTTTCTCTGGTTATCAGAAGCTAAGAACATAACTCCATTTCTGCAAAATGAAAAAAACCTCACCCAAATAAATTTATTGTTTTACTTTCTAGAAATTTTAAATCGCCTCATCGCCGAAAACCAACAAATCGAAAATATCTATCAAATTTCCCAAGAAATTATCGATGCCATTAACCAAAATCAATTAAATCGATATATAAAAAATGAAATTCTTTTTTTGGAAACTCTTGGCTTCGGTGTTCCTAATGAAATAAATTCTTATTTTCAAAAAAAGGATTACAAAACCACTCAACAATTAATCAAAAGATTTTTCGAATCCATTATCGAAAAACCCCTAGAATCAAATAAATTATTTAAGTAGTTTAATCCCAAATTAAATCGTCTTCGCTATAGTTAAATTTAAAGGCCATATACAAGAAATCTTTTCCAGTTTCATTTACTGCTGTATGTTTATCAAATGGTTCCACCACTAAAACATCATCTATTTTGACTTCGATTTTTTCACCATTAACAATAAAATATCCATTCTCATTTAAAAAATAAAATATTTCCGTTTGTTTCTCATGATGATGTACTTGAGCTGTTTCTCCTGATTTAATTAAAAGTTTTTGAACCAATCCTCCTTTAATATTTAAATCATTTTCATTCAAATAAATTTTTTTACTATAACCTTGTTTTTGCAACCATTGTTTATCTCCTGATTTTATTAATTTCATTTCACAAATTATCGCATAGAATTATTGTTTAACAAACGAATAAATGCTAAACTATTCCCAATAGTAACAATGATAAGAGTTGGCACTCTTGGAGTTACTAAAAACAAAAGTGAACGGATAACTGGAATAAATAATCCGTTAAATAGGGTGGAACCGCGGTCCCGAAGCTTCGAGATCGTCCCTAATAATATATATTTTATTAGGAGACAAATGGCAGAAAAAAATCAAAACGAACTCGTTAGTAAAATCGTTAGTCTTTGTAAAAGGCGCGGAATCATTTTTCAAAACTCAGAAATCTATGGCGGTGTTCAAGGTTTCTATGATTACGGTCCAGTTGGTTCATTAATGAAATTAAATTGGAAAAATCTTTGGTGGACAGATAATGTCGTCAAACGACGCGATGTTGTTGGTATTGATGGCTCTATTATTACCCATCCAACCGTCTGGCAAGCTTCTGGTCATGTCAAGAATTTTGCCGATATTATGGTCGAATGTAAATCATGTCATAAAAGATTTCGTCCTGATCTTCTCGATGACCCTTCAAAATGTCCAGAATGCGGCGGTCAATTTACCGAGGGTCGTAAATATAATATTTTGTTCGAAACCGAAATTGGTGTTATTGAAGGCGAAAAACAACATGCTTATTTAAGAGGAGAAGCCTGTCAAACCATTTATCTTGATTTTAAAAATATAGTTGATTCCTGTCGGGTAAAAATTCCTTTTGGTATTGCCCAAATTGGAAAAGCTTTCCGAAACGAAATCACTCCCAAAAATTTTCTTTATCGCACCCGCGAATTTGAACAATGGGATGTTCAATATTTTGTCCATCCCACTGAAATGGACAAATGGTTTGAATATTGGAAAGAAAACCGTATGACTTGGTATAAAAAAATATTTAATGATTCCAAAAATTTAAGATTCAGAGAACATGCCAAAGATGAATTAGCTTTTTATGCTAAAAAAGCTTTTGATATAGAATACAATGCCCCTTGGGGTTGGGCAGAAATGGAAGGAATTCATTGGCGCTCTGATTATGATTTAACCCAACATTCAAAATTTAGTGGACAAGATCTTTCTTACTTTGACCCCATCACTCACGAAAAATATTTACCTCATATTACTGAAACTTCCGGCGGTGTCGATCGTAGTTTTTTCTTTATGTTACTCGATGCTTATCAAGAAGAAAAAACAGAATCAGGTGAAATAAGAACTGTATTAAAAATCAATCCCAAAATTTCTGCCTATAAAATGGCCATTCTTCCACTCGCTGCCAATAAACCAGAACTAATTAAAAAAGCTGAAGATATTTTTGAAAAATTAAACGAAAAATATTCAGTTGATTGGGACGATAGTAGTAATATTGGTAAAAAATATCGTCGCCAAGATGAAATTGGTACTCCTTGGTGTTTAGTTGTCGATTACCAAACCCTAGATGACAACACTGTTAGTATTCGCGATCGAGACACCATGAAACAAATTCGAATTAAAACCGATGAAGTTGACAATTGGTTGGAAAAACAGTTAAATAAATAATATGAAGAAATCAACAATAATTTTTATTTCAATTGGTGTTGTTATTTTAGTTTCATTAGTTTTATTTCTCACTTTAGGCAAAAAAGGCAATTCTAATACCAAAACCACTACCAAAACTACCACTCAAGCTACAAAAAAGATCGAATTATCAGCCGATGAAAAACCATATATCAACCTAATTCCTACTGCAGACGGTCACACATTATCACTCAAAATTAATCAAATCCCATCCAAGTTTACCAGCATTGATTATGAATTAATTTACACAGCTAAAGATGAAAATATTGAGATTGAAAAAGGAGTCAGTGGTACTCTTAAAAGTTCTGATTACGCTTCAGCTAAAGACCTCCTATTAGGCACTGCCAGTTGTACTAATGGTTGTAAATATAAATATGATGAAGGCATTACTGGTGGAATCTTAACACTTACTCTAATTACCGATAACAAAGAATATGTTTCCTATGAGACCCCATTCGTTTTAACAAATTCCACCGACATTAATAAAGAAAAGAAAATAATTCTATCTGAAGAAAATTTTACTATCAATTGTATTACTACTTCTAAAAATGACTTCTTTATCGGTCTTAAGAATTTCCAATCAATTTATTCTGTTTTCTCCAGTGGCAACGGTAAAGGTAAAATCATCTCCATAGAACCAACTACCATAACTAAAACAGATCTCACCTCAATAACTGGTGATTACACTTCTCAATAATGGAATTCCATACCCCTGTTTTACTAACTGAAACTATTGATCTGCTTAATGTTCAAAAAAATAAAATTTATATAGATTGTACTCTTGGTCACGGAGGACACTCTCTTGAAATTCTTAAAAAAGGTGGCATTGTTTATGGCATCGATCAAGATCCAAAAAATTTAGAAATCGCCGCTAATCGAATTAAAGAAGCTGGTTTTGAAAAACAATTTTTTCCAATTCATAGTAATTTTAGCCAATTAGAAAATATTATTAATAACAATATTAAACAAAAAATTAATGGTTTAATTATCGATCTAGGTCTTAGTCAAAACCAACAAACTGATCAAGACAGAGGATTTTCGTTTAACGATAAAAATTCTCTCGACATGAGACTAGACCCAGAAAATCAAGAACTAACCGCCGAAGAAATTATTAACACCTACGATTACGATGAACTCTTTGAAATTTTTAGTAAATATGCTCAAGAAGTTTACAGTAAACCATTAGTTTTAAAAATAATTCGCGAACGTCAAAAAACTCCAATAAAAACAGCCACTAGACTGGCCAATATTATTAGAGAGTATTACAAAGAACATCATCATTTATCTAAAATTAATCCTAGCACTAAAATATTTTTAAGCCTCAGAATTGTAGTTAATGACGAATTCAACAATTTAAAAGACATTCTTAATCAAAGTCTAAGAACCATTGTCCCAAACGGCAATGTCTGTATTATTTCTTTTCATTCCGGAGAAGATAGAATCATTAAACAGTTTATAAAAGATCATAACTTTCCTTCAAAACCAACTAAACCTTCGTTCGCTGAAATCAAAAAAAATCCTCTATCTCGCTCAGCCACACTAAGATCATATAAAATAGTATAAGATGTTGAATAAACCATTTTTCTTACTCATCTTTTCTCTGATAATTATTCAGGTTATTTTTTCATTTTTTTATTCTAGTGAAATTATTAATCAGAATAATCTAATTAACCAAAATCAAATTAACCTCCAATCCATTAAGATTAAAAATCAAGAACTAGAAAAAGAATTAGCCACTCTATCATCTTTATCTAAAATCGAAGCCACTGCTAGTCAAAAAAATTATAAAAATCTAAAAGAAACCATTAATCTTCAAAATTAAAGTGCAAAATTCAAGATCTAAAATATTATCCATTGCTCTCACTTTTTGTTTTGTAATCGTTTCTTTTCGTTTTTTTTATTGGCAAGTTTTAAAAGCTCCAGAATTAAAAGAAAAAGCTAAAAATCAAACCTACAAACTTGAAAAAATATTACCAGAACGTGGAAAAATATATTCTTCTGATAATTTCCCCCTGGTCCTTAATCAAACCACGTATCAACTTTCTCTCTACAAACCAAATTTTAAAGAAGATTTAGATAAAATCTTAGATCAAATTGAACAAGTTTGTCCAAATTTCAAAACTGAAAATAGCGAAACTCTAGAAAAATTTAAAAATAATCCCAATCAAAAATGGATAACATTTAATTCTGCCTTAAATGAAGAACAGAAAAATTCATTAAAAATTTCCGGAATTGAATTTCAAAAAATAGAAAAAAGATTTTACCCAGAAAATTCCATGGCCAAAGATATTCTTGGAACTATCGGTAAAGATCTAAGTGGAAATCAAATTGGATATGGTGGATTAGAAGCTTTTTACCAAAAACAATTACAAGGAAAAACCGGTTTTATTTGGGGACCTCAAGACGCCACCGGAAAAACCATTTTAAATAAAAAAAGTTGGAGTTCAGATGCTATTAATGGCAGAAACATTTTTACCAACATCAATCGCAGTGCTCAATTTTATGTAGAAAAACTTCTCCAAAAAGGTATTAATGATTTTTCTGCCGATTCCGGATCAATTACCATCATCGAACCAAAAACTGGGGCAATTATAGCCATGACCTCTCTCACCGCCACCAGTTCTGCAACTCCAAGCTCAATAAGAAACCCAGCCATCTCCGATCTTTTTGAACCTGGATCAATTTTTAAGCCATTAATAGTATCAATGGCCCTCGACGCTAAAGCTATCGACACTAATTATATTTGCGCTAAATGCAATCAACCTCATGTTATTGGCAGATATAACATCGGTAATTGGGATAATGAATTTCACGCTAATTCTAGTCTTCAAGATATTATAAAAAATTCTGACAACATCGGCATGAGTTATATTATTGCCAGACTTGGTCTTGATAATTTTTTAAATTATTATCAAAAATTAGGGCTCACTCAAAGAACCGGTATCGATCTTCAAGGCGAAGCTAAACCAACAGTTAAAACCGAATGGCCAGAAATTGATTTAGCTACTGCTTCTTTTGGACAAGGGATTGTGGTTACTCAAATTGGAATGCTTCAAGCCTTTAATACTATTGCCAACGACGGAATTTTAGTTAAACCAAAAATTGTCAATTATTTTACTGAGGACAATAAAATTATTAAAAACAAAAATCAAAAAGAAACACCGGTTTTTAATCAACAAACTATAAAAGACATTAAGTCCATTTTAAAATATTCAGTCGAAAACGGTGTTGTTGCTAAAATGAAGCCAGAAAATCTCGAAGTTTGCGCTAAAAGTGGTACTGCACAAGTTGCCATTAGTGGCAGTTATGAAAATAATTCCTCTACTATTGCCTCATATATTGGTTTTTCTCCCTGCTACAATCCCAAATTCACTATGATTGTCACCATCAATAATCCAAAAACCTCGCCTTGGGGATCAAGCACCGCTGCTCCAATTTGGTACGAATTAGCATCAAAACTAAACGATTTGTTATAATTGAATACTTTCAATGGTTCAAAAATTCAAAAACGTCTTTTTACATCTACCAAAAAGTTTTTTTTACAATTTAAAGTACGGCTTTCCAAGTAAAAAATTAACTCTAATCGGTATCACTGGAACAGACGGCAAAACTACTACTTGTACCCTAGTAAATGAAATTTTAAAAGAATCTGGTCTAAAAACTGGATTAATTACTACGATTGGTGCAAAAATTGGCGATAAAGAAATAGATACCGGTTTTCACACCACCACTCCAGACCCATCCATTCTTCAAAAGATTTTAAATGATATGGTTAAGGCCGGAATAACCCACGTCGTCTGTGAAGTCACCTCACATGCTCTTGATCAATACCGTTTTTGGGGTTGTAAGTTTGAAATCTCTGGCATCACTAATACATCACACGAACACCTGGATTATCATAAAAATTTAGAATCTTATATTGGAACTAAAGCCAGACTTTTTTCAATTTCCAAGAGTGCTGTTTTAAATAAAGACGATCAATCGTTCGATATTATCAAAAAACAAATCAAAATTCCTTTCAAAACCTTTAGCATTAAAAAAACATCAGATTATCAGGCTCAAAAAATTAAATTGGATTCAAATTCGTTGAGTTTTCATGTTAATGGCCAAAAATTTACCACTGACAGCAATTATGAATATCAAGTTTACAATATTCTATTAGCCACCGCAATTTGTTACAAACTAGGAATAAAATCAGAGGTAATTCAGCAAGTAATAAAACATTTTCCAGAAACAAAAGGCCGTCGAGAAGAAGTTCAAAATGAACTTAAATTTAAAACCATTATCGATTTTGCTCACACACCTTTTGCTCTTGAATCATCACTTTCTTCACTTAAAAAAACCAACCAAGGAAAAACCATAGTTATTTTTGGAGCTACTGGTGGACGAGATCAAAGTAAACGCCCAATAATGGGAGAAATTGTCTCTAAATTAGCCAACATAGCCCTAATTACCTCAGACGATACCAGAAATGAAAAAGTAGAAAATATTAATAAACAAATAATAAGTGGCATTGATCCAAAAAAATCAGAACTAATCGATTATCAAGAAATTAAAAATAAAAAACAAATTCAAAAAGTACTTGAATTATCTAGTAAAAAATTTGTATATTTCAATATTCCCAATCGCCAAGATGCTTTCAATTTGGCCATAAAACTAGCCCAACCCGACGATGTTGTTATCGCTTGTGGTAAAGGTCACGAAACTACTATTCTACATGGACACACTGAATATCCCTGGTCAGAAGCAGAAGCCTTCAGAACTGCTTTCAGACTTCGAAAAACCAAATAATATGACAGAATTTAATTTAAAAAATACCAAAAGTATTGATCAAAATTATCAAGAGGGTCTTCTCCCTCAAAGAAATGATAAAAATTTATTTTATTTTCAGACCAGTAGCCGTTCAAATTTAAAAAACTTTATTCTAAGTTCTGAGAATCGTCGAATTTTAAAAAAAACAGAAAGCTTCACTTTTAAAAAAATACCTTTAAAAAGTTTCGACTATAATCCTGAAACTCAAAAAGAAATTATCACCTGGGTAAAAAAACTTGGATGGAATTTTCCAGTCAGTTCAATCAAAAATGTTTTTAAAAATCATATTTTTAATTATCTTTATATATGGAAAGATGAACAAAAAAACATCGTAGCTTATTCACTTTGCTATTTTTCCAAAAACATCAGTCATATTGCTTATGTTTTTTATAATCCAGAACTCAACCACGGAAACCTTCCTATTAGATTAGTTTTACAAGTTATTATTGATAGTCAAAAATTAGGTTTACAATATTGTTATCTAGGTCGATTTTCCCAAAACACTGGCTTTTATAAAAGAAACATGCCAGGTTTTGAATATTTTAAAGACAATAAATGGCAAAATTTATAAAATTATGAAAATTCATATTCTAGGAATTGCCGGAACCATGACTGCTCCATTAGCCGTCACCCTTAAAAAGGAAGGTCATATTGTTACCGGTTCAGATCAAAAAAAAATATATCCACCCATCAGCACCATTCTTAAAAAAGCTGATATTAAGATCAATTCATCAAAAATCGATTCAAATATAGATTTAGCCATAATTGGATCATCCTTTTCTAGTTTCAAAAAAACCAAAGAAGAATTTAATCAAATTAAAAAATTAAAAATCAAATATATTTCTGCCAGTGAATTTATTACTCAAAATCTAGGCAAAGAAAATTCAATTTTAATTGCTGGAACTTATGGCAAAACCACCATTTCTTCTCTGGTTTCTTGGATTTTTGATCAAGCCAATCTAAATCCTAATTATATGTTTGGCGGAAAATCTCTAAACCACTTTTCATCTGTTAATATTTCACCTTCAAATTGGTCTATTATCGAAGCTGACGAATCTATTCATGGTCTAGATACTCAAGCTAAATTTTTATATTATCCAGTTAAATTTTTATTACTAACCAGTGCCGATTGGGAGCACAAAGATTCTTATTCCACCGAAATCGAAAACTTTAATGCCTTTAAAAAATTAATTTTAAAAGTTCCCAAAGATGGTATCTTATTTATCAATTCAAAAGGGTATCAAACCAAAGAGCTAAGTCTTTATTCGAAATCAAAAATAATTACCTACAATTCACCAACATCAGATTATTTTATTAAAGATATAAAAATCAAAAAAAATTACACTGTTCTATTTTGTCAAACTCCCAAAAATATTATTGAAATCAAAACCAAACTTATTGGTCAATTTAATTTTGAAAATATTTTAGCTGCCATTACTATTTCCGACAGTTTAAATATTCCTCAAACCAAAATTAAACAGGCCATTTTTAAATTTAAAGGTATTTCTCGCCGAATCGAAAAAATTTATGATCATAAAAATATTATGATTTTCGATGATTTTGCTCAATCTCCAAATAGAATTAAGTCAACTATTGAAGCTATAAAATTACATTTTCCAAAAAACAAAATAAAAGTTTTATACCAACCTCACGCATCCTTTATTCAGCACCAAGAAAGTTTAAAAGAATTCAAAAACGTTTTTGATTCAGTTTCTGAAGTTGTTCTGTCTAAATTAAGTTTTAATAATAAAATTGAAAAAAACAATCGTATTACTGCTAAAAATTTCAAAGAAATAATTGGCAATAAATTAACTTATCTTCCTATTGATGAAGATATCTGTTCTTTTTACCAGAAAAATTTAACTAAAGGCGACATATTAATAAATATGAGCTCTGGTGGTTTGAGTGGAAATAAAATCATCAAATCAATTATTAATTCTTTAAAATAATTTATGTCTAGATACATTATTAATGGTGGTAAACCGCTTAAGGGTGAAGTTTCAATTAGAGGTGCAAAAAATGCCAGCTTCAAACAAATAATTGCTTCCATGTTAACCAATCAAACTGTCCGATTAAATAACGTTCCTCAAATTTCTGATGTAAAAATAACCACTAGTATCGCCAAAAATCTTGGTTGCCAAATAATCCAAACAGGGGAACACAGTCTTGAATTAACTACTCCAAAAATTACTAATTCTACTGTTCCTAGTGGCACCGGTGAGAAATCCAGATCATCATTTATGTTCGTTGCTCCACTACTTGCCAGAACTGGAACTGCCATCGTTCCAATTCCAGGTGGTGACAAACTTGGCGATCGACCATTAGACCGTCTTTTCGATTGTTTCTCTCAAATGAATATTAAAGTTTCTGAAAACGAAAATATTCTTACTTTTAATACCGACAAAATTATTGGCACTCATTACACTTTTACCAAACCATCCCACACTGTCACTGAAGCCATTATTATGACTGCTGTTCTCGCCGATGGTGAAACAATTATTGACAATGCAGCCCTTGAACCAGAAATTGATGATTTAATTTTAATGTTAAATCAAATGGGAGTCAAAATTCAAAGAGACCCTAAAAATAATAAAAGAATAATTATTCAAGGAGTTCCCAAATTAAACGGAACAGAACATAATGTAATTTGCGATCGAAACGAAATTGTCACCTTTGCTTGTGCCGCCTTGGCCACCAAAGGTTCTGTTTCTATTTTTAGAGTCAAACCCAGTGTCGTTCAAACTTTTTTAGAGACCATTAAAAAAATGGGGGCAAAGGTTAAAACTGGTAATGATGAAATTTATGTTGAATGGGTTAAACCTCTTTCTAGTATTAACATCGAAACCGAACCAGAACCAGGATTTATGACCGATTGGCAAGCAATCTTCTCTGTCCTTTTAACTCAAAGTGTCGGTTGCAGTTCTATTATTGAAAAAGTTTACCCCAACCGGTTTCAACACATAGAAAATCTTAAAAAAATGGGAGTTAAGGTTAATTTTTTTAATCCAGAAATAAATAATTCCAAAGATTATTATCAATTTAATCAAGAAAGTGATCGTCCAGAATATTTCCATGGTGTTAAAATTTACGGTCCAACCAAATTAAAACCAGCCAATTTCGTTATTAAAGATCTTCGAGCAGGAGCCTCGGCCACCATCGCTGCTTTAACTGCATCAGGAAAATCAACTATTAATGGAGTTGAATATATTGAACGCGGATATGAAAAATTAGCCGAGCGTCTTTGGTCTTTAGGTGCTAACATAGAATATATAAAAACCTAATTTTTTATGATTCATCTATATCTAGGTCTACTACTTTTCTCTTTTTTAATCACCAGCATTTTAGTTGTTCCTTTTATTAATCTTCTTTACAAATTTAAATTTCAACGACAAACCCAAAAGACCACCGATTTTCAAAACAAAAGAGCTACTATTTTCGATAAATTCCATAACCAAAAATCAGGCACACCAGTTGGTGGCGGTTTATTGATTATCATCACTGTTTCCATTCTTTTCATTTTACTTTTCCCTATTCTTAAATTTTCCAAAATTTTTATTTCATCCAATTACACCATCACTCACGAGATCGCTATTTTATTTTTTACTTTTATCAGTTTTGGACTACTCGGCCTTTATGATGACATTTTAAAATTTTTTGGATTCAAAAAAACCGGATTCTTCGGTTTAAGAATGATTTACAAGTTAACACTACAATTAATAATCTCTTTAATTATTTCTTTAATGATCTATTTTCAATTAAAAATTGATTTTATATACTTGCCTTTTTTTGGGGTTATTAATTTAGGGTGGTTTTTTATTCCAGTTTCCGTCATTTTTATTACTGGATTTGCCAATTTCTTTAACATCACCGATGGCCTAGACGGTCTATCATGTGGTCTTTTAATGTTTGCCCTTTTTGCTTTTTGGATTCTTGCCAGCACCTCAATGGATACTGTTCTTTCTTCTTTTTTAGCCCTCTGGATTGGATCCTTAATTGCCTTTCTTTATTTTAATGTTTATCCTGCCAGAATCTGGCTTGGTGATGTTGGCTCACTTTCTTTTGGTGCCACATTTGCCGTCATCGCCTTACTTCTAGGAAAAGTTGTTCCTTTGCTTATTGTCGGATCTCCTTTTATTATCGAAGGTTTATCTAGTGCCATTCAACTATTTAGCAAAAAATATTTTCACAAAAAAATTTTTCCAGCTGCCCCAATCCATTTAACTCTTCAAAACTTAGGATGGGAAGAACCTAAAATCGTTTTTAGAGCTTGGTTAGCTGGAGTTATATTAGCAGTTTTTGGTCTATGGTTAGGACTAAATTAGAATTACAACAAGAGATAGAAAAATATATTGGCCTGCCTTATAGTAAAAATATTCTTAAGGATGGAAAAATAATCAAAGAACAATTTCTTGGAGGTAAAGGCAACTGTCGACAAATCGCAACTGAAACCATCAGACTGGCTCAAAAACAAAAAATAGATTTAATTAAATTAAACAATCAAGAATTTTATAATTTCCAAAAAAAGAATCATATTGGTATCGATTGTTCCGGACTTGCTTGTCAGTTGTTAAACTTTTATTTCGATTCTGACATTAATCCCCGTAAAACTTCTGCTAACATGCTCACTTCAACTCCAATCTCAAAGGAAATAAAACCAAGTGAAATTCAAACAGGGGATTTAGTTCGACAAAAAAACGGACATCATGTGCTTTTTATAATTGAAAAAGACGACGATAAAATATTTTATGTCGACAGTTCTCGTGAAGGCAGGGGGGTTAAATACGGAAAAGTCGATCTCACCGACAAATCATTTAAACACCAAGGCTTTTTTAGATTGAATTAATCTATTTCTCTTCAATTAATTCCCTATATTTCAACGGTTTTAAAGACAAAATTTCAACTTCAGTTCCACATTCAGAGCATTCAATAATATCCCCCACCATTGTGGCTTCTGTTAATTCAATTTCTGTTTCACAATCAGGACAAATAACTTTTTCGTTCATATTTTATTAAAATTAATAACTAGTATAATTAAACTATTATATGGCAAATACACCCTTAATTAAATTAGAGAATGTTTATCTGAAAAGAGAAGACCTAAACGAAACTGGCTCTGCTAAAGATCGAGCTATGATTTTTCAAATTGAAAATCTTAAAAAACAGGGTTTTAAAACTGCTGTAATTTCTAGTACTGGTAATGCCGCCATCTCTGCTTCCCATTTTTGTCATCTAAATCAAATTGATTTAACTATCTTTGTTTCCCCAAAAATCAATAAAGCTAAATTTGACTTACTTAAAAAGGATGATGGCCAAATTTTTATTACCGATCAACCCATCAGTGAATCCATAAAATTTTCCAAAAAAAACCATGCTTATCTTCTTCGTCAATCAACAGACCCTAGTGCTCTAATTGGTTATCAAGAAATCGGTAAAGAATTAATAAATGAATTACCCAAAATTACCAGTATTTTTGTTCCAATTGGCAGTGGCACCACTCTCTTGGGAATTTCCCAATCACTACCATCATCAGTTAAAATCTACGCCGTCCAACCAGCCAGTAATTGTCCTTTATCCAAATTTTTTGATTCTGATTATCAACCAGAAACGGAAAATATAACAGATGCCCTTTCTGCTAAATTTCTTCCTCTAAAATCTCAAATAATTTCTGCTATTAAAAATAGTGGTGGTACAGGCCTAGTTATTCAGAATAATGAAATTTTAGAAGCCCAAAAAATATTAAGTTTAAATAAGATCGAAACCTCCCTAGAAGGCGCCATGGCCTTTGCTGGTTTTAAAAAAGCTATTAAAAACAACCTAAACATAGGCAGTTATCCAGTTGTAATTCTAACCGGATGTCAAAGATAAATTTAGAAAAAATTATCAACAATTCGCCTTATATTTTCTTTTTTCTAGTGGTTGATAAATATCTGGATATCGACATTCCTAAATTAAAAAACTTTGAAAAAATCTATCTTTCAGATTATCCATCAATAAAAGAAAAAAACAGCGGCAAATTATTATCAAACCCAAAAGTTATCGATTATATTTTAAAAAAATCCCAAAAAACAAAACTCACACCTGCCATTATTCCTTTTAAACCATCCGCCAAAATTGATTTAATTTGCCAAAAAAATAATTGGGTAAACATTAGTAATCCTGGCCCTATTAATCGTTTTTTGGAAGATAAAATTAAATTTGCAAAACTCAGTCAAAAATATAAATTACCCATCATTCCTTTTTCTCTCGACACCTTTTCGCAAAAAAATTTTTTAAAATACCAAAAGCTTTATAGTAAAAAATTAGTCATCCAAACTCATTTTGGTTGGGCTGGTAACAGCACTTTTTCGGCCGAATCTTGGGATGAAATTAAAAATAAAATTTCTCCCGACATAATTGTAAAATACAGTCCTTTTATTTCATCATCTTATTCTTTATTAAACAATTGTTGTCTTACTAAATTTGGTTTAATTCAAAGTCCACCCGCTCTTCAATATACTGGAATTTCTCCATACACCAAAAATCCTTTTACCACCGTCGGTCGTCAATGGCCATCTTTTGCTCCTCTAAAAATAATAAATGAAATTAATAAAACAACTGAAAAATTCGGTAAAATCTTAAAAGAAATCGGCTACAAAGGTTTTTTTGGTCTTGATTTTTTAATTTATAAAAATAAAGTTTTCTTATTAGAATGTAATCCTCGCCTAACTGCCTCTTTTGATTTTTACACAACCATAGAAGAAAAACAAAACATTACTCCTCTTTTTTATTTCCATCTTGCCGAATTTTTAAAACTTGATTATCAAATCGATATCAAAAAAGAAAAGACCAGATTTAATAATAAAAAAATTATCGGTTCAGAATTAACCCCAAAAGATAAAAATAATCATACTTGCCAAAAATTAAACTTTAATTACCCTTTGTCAAAAACCGCTAATCCTATTTCTCTAAAAATTAAATGAAAGAAACTAAGTCTCCACTTCTATTTTTGGTTTTCAGTTTGGTTTTCATCGGACTAATTTTTATTTCCATCTCATCATTAAGCGAAGCTAGTTCCTCAATCGGAGACAAATTTTTTTATATTAAAAAACAAGTATTTTGGCTTATTTTAGGAATAATTTCTTTTTATATAACTTCAAAAATAAATATTAAAATCATTAAAAAATTTTCCTTCGCCATTTACACAATTTCAATTCTTTGCCTAATACTAGTTTTAATTCCAGGCTTAGGCAATGAAGCTCTCGGTGCCAGACGTTGGCTAAATCTAGGTTTTACAAGTATTCAACCTTCAGAAATTTTAAAATTAACATCCATCATTTACTTTTCTTTTCTTTTTTCAAAAAAAGAAAATCTTCACATAAAAAATCTAATTTTCTATCTAGGACTTCCCTTTATTTTAATAATCATCGAACCAAATTTAAGCACCGCTATTTTAATTTCAGCTATTGTTAGTTCTATCTATTATCTTTCCGGAGGAGATATCGTTCCTTTATTTAGTATTTTTAGTATTATTTTAGTTGTCAGTATTCCTCTAATTTTTTTATCACCATACAGATCAGCTAGATTAAAAACTTTTTTAGAACCTCAACAAAATCAAGAAACTTCTTCATATCATAGCAATCAAATAATTTTAACCCTTTCCTCTGGGGGATTTTTTGGTAAAGGTTTTGCTAATTCAGACCAAAAATATAAGTTTCTGCCCAAAATTTCTACTGATTCAATCCTCGCCGTCATTGGTGAAGAAGTTGGTTTTATAGGTATTTTTGCAGTTCTTTTAATTTATCTTTCCTTAATAAATTATCTTTTAAAATTTTCTCAAACCATAGATGACCCATTTCAAAGTTTAATAGTGTCTGGAAGTGCTTGTTGGATTGCCTATCAAAGTTTAATCAATATTTCTGCCATCACTGCCCTTATACCGCTTACCGGTGTCACCCTACCATTCATTTCTTACGGCGGATCTTCACTTACTACACTCTTTGTTGTCATTGGCCTAATTAGAAACATCGAAAAAAACCAAAAAAAATTGTTATACTCAAAGAGTGAACAAGATAAAAAAGACGATCATAATCACCGGAACACACCTAACCCCAGCCCTAGAACTAATCCGCCAGCTGAAAGCTGATAAAAAAAACAATTGGGAAATAAATTATATTGGCCGAAAAAGTAATTCCAGTGTCGACAAAAATCCATCGATTGAATCCAAAATTATCCCAAAAATAGGTATTAAATTTTACTCAATTGATTGTGGTAAACTGGATCGCCGCTGGCTTCCAAACACAATTAAAGGTCTTCCTCAAACTGCTAAATCTTTGTTTGAATCCTCAAAATTAATCAAAAAAATAAAACCCGATGTGGTTGTTTCTTTTGGTGGATATGTTTCTGTTCCAGTCATTATTAGTAGCTTTCTAAAAAAAATACCATCAATTACCCACGAACAAACCTTAACAAACAGTTTAACTACTAAAATTAATAGTCTTTTTGTCAACAAAATTGCTCTTTCTTTTGACAACAAACAACAAAAAGAAAAATTACCAAAAGATAAAATAGTTATTACTGGAAATCTTTTAAGACAAGAAATTTTTCACCCACAAAAAAATAAAATAGGAGACAATATTGACATCTTGATAACTGCTGGCAACCAAGGTTCTCACATAATAAATCTATTGATTAAAAAAAATCTACCCGAATTAAAAAATTATTACATTATTCATCAAACAGGTAAAAAGGATTTCTCTAGTTTTAAACAATTAACCAAAACTTATCCCAAATATAAAGTTTTTGATTATCTAGAATCAAAAGATATGGCTTATGTTTTAAACAAAACAAATCTTATCATTGGTCGTTCAGGCGCAAACACTTGCCAAGAAATCGTCGCCCTAAACAAAAAATCAATTTTAATTCCCTTAAAAATCAGTCAACAAAATGAACAACTATTAAACGCTCTCTGGGTTAAAGAAAAAAATCCCAAAAATACCATAATTATTGAAGAAAAAGACCTTACTGAAAAAAATATTTTAGAAAAAATTAAAAAATTAATTACTACTAAAACCAAAGAAAATAGCATTAAAAATACTGATAATCTAAAACTTTTAAATCTAATTCATGAAATTCTTTAAAATTTTTCTTTTCATCATTTTTCTTGCAAGCCTTTCTTTTTCTATATATTCATATAATCTTTCTTCTATAGAAAAAATTAATCCAATTTCAGATAAAAACAATTTTTATTTTCAATTAGAACATGGTTTAAAAATTGCTCAAATTAATAACACAAATAACACCATTAAGGATTATCAAAATCAATTAGAATTCTATATAATTAATGAAAGCAACAATCCAACAAAAATTATTTTGTCCACTCAAAAAAATCCTTATTGGCAAATTGCTTCTTTACAAGAAATTTTAAAAGTAGCTAAAATTAATAATAAACAACTACAATTAGTTGATCTCAGTATCAACCATCCATATGCAACATTCAAAAATAATTAATGTAATCGACATCGGTACTTCAAAAGTAACCACACTGGTTGGACAATACTTAGACGCTGAAGACAAATTTAATATTATTGCTGTTTCCTCAATCCCATCCCTTGGTTTTCGAAAGGGCCAGATAATTAATTTAGAACAAGCCTCTCAAACTATTACTCAAAGTATTGAATCTGCCGAAAGAATGGCTGGTTTTCAAATAAATAGTGCTCATATTTCCATTTCCGCCCCTCACATCGAATCAATTAATTCTCATGGAGTTGTTGCTATTAGTAATCCAAATGGAGAAATAGATATCAATGATATTACTCGCGTCACCGAAGCCGCCAAAGCTATTTCTTTACCAAGCGGCAAAGAAATAATTCATATTATTCAAAGAAAATTCACTGTCGATGGTCAAGAGGGTGTTATTGATCCAATCGGAATGAACGGCATCAGACTCGAAGTTGAGGCTAATTTAATTTTAGCTTCCAGTCCAGCCCTTAAAAATCTTAAAAAATGTCTTGAAGATATTGGTATTAAAGTCGAATCTCTAACTTACACCGGTCTTAGCACCGCCACTGCTGCTTTAACCGACACCGAAAAAGAACTCGGAGTCGCTCTTGTTGACATTGGTGGAAGTATTACTAATATTACTATTTTTATCGAAGGTTCCCCAGTATTTTCATCTGTTATTCCAATTGGTGCTAACAATGTCACTAATGACCTTGCTATCGGTCTTCGATTTTCAATTGAAGACGCTGAAAAAATAAAATTAAAATTAGCTAAATTATTCGAAAACAAAAAATTCGAAGATGAAGTCGAATTATCTCATTTTGATATTCATTCTGAAGATAAGAAAAAAATTTCCCTTCAAACTGCCATCAACGGCATCATTAAACCTCGACTAGAAGAAATATTTAGTTTAATATATACTCAAATCGAATCCAGTGGCTTTCATCAGTCCATTCCCGCTGGAATTGTTTTAACTGGTGGAGGAGCCATGACTGTTAATGTTAAAGAAATTTGTAATAGAACAATTCCTCTTCCATTAAGAATCGCTAATCCACCAAAAGTAGGTGGTATAGTTGATGATATTATGAATCCAGCTTATACTAGCACTATTGGTCTTTTACTTTACAATCAAAATGCTAAAAAAAGTAGTAGTTCAAGTATAAAAGGCATAAAAACCCCTAAAATTTCCATGGGTGGAATTTTTGAGAAGATCAAAAAAATACTAGAACCACTTTTACCCTAAATATGGGATTAATTAAAACTCTAACTGGACAATTTGCCAAAATAAAAGTCATCGGAGTTGGTGGCGGTGGTAATAATGCCATTAATTCAATGATAGCCGAAGATGCCATTAAAGGTGTCGACTTCATTGCTGTTAACACTGATTCTCAAGCTCTTCTAAATTCTCTTGCTTCTATTAAGATTCAAATCGGTGAAAAATTAACCAAAGGTCTTGGTGCTGGAGGTAATCCTCAAATGGGCCAAAAGGCCGCCGAAGAATCAAAAGAAAGAATTAAAGAAGTTCTTCAAGGCACTGATATGGTTTTTGTAACCGGCGGCATGGGTGGCGGCACTTGCACTGGAGCTGCTCCAGTTATTGCTCAAATTGCCAAAAAAGAATTAGGAATTTTAACTATTGGTGTTGTCACTAAACCCTTTTTATTTGAAGGCACTCGTCGCATGACCAATGCTGAAGAGGGGATTTCTCAATTAAGAGAAAACGTCGACACTTTAATTGTCATTCCCAACCAAAAAGTTATGGAAGTCGTCAACAACAAAGCCACTCTTTTAGAGGCTTTTAAAATTGCCGATTCTGTCCTAAGTAAAGGCACTAAAGCCATCGCTGATTTAATCACCGTTCCCGGGTTAATAAACCTAGATTTTGCCGATATTAAGGCCGTTATGAGTAATGCTGGTTCTGCTCTTATGGGCACAGGTGAGGCCGAAGGTGAAAACAGAATTCAAAAAGCTGTCGAAGATGCCGTTGATTCTCCTTTAGTCGAAGTCAATATCGAAGGGGCTAGGGGAGTTTTAATTAATGTTACTGGTGGTCCCGACATTACTATGGCTGAAATTGAAGAAGCAGCTAAAAACATTACCGAAAGAACAGCCCCAGATGCCAATATTATTTTTGGAGCCACTATTGACAAAGAACTCAAAGGTAAAGTTAAAATTTCCGTTATTGCTACTGGCTTTGACACCAGTCGTGCTAGTCTTTATCAACATATTAAAAAACCGCAACCAACTTTAATAAATTTACCAAGCCAACAAAAAGTCGAAACTCCAGAAATCAAAAAACCAAACGAATTAAACAATAGTCAAATAAATGAATTTTTAAAAAACAAAGAAGTCCCCACTGGTATCGATATTGTTGATGAATACGATATCCCCGCATTTTTAAGAAAAAATAAATAATTTTTTCCAAAAAAATAGCGGCTGAAGAAAAGTTGTCAAATAAATGACAAACATTTCAGCAACCGCTGTTTTAATTACTATAGATGTCCAATAATTTATTGTAGTAATTTTTCCGCTTCCGCTTTTTGATCAGATGACCAATAAACGACGGCCTTTTCTCCAGCAAAACATCCAACTAAATATTCTGTTTTTAATCTACCTTCAGATAAATGGTCATTAGATAAATCTCCATCAATAAATTGATGAAGATTCCCCACAAAGTATGCTCCTTTAGGAACAAAAACAGGAAAGTTACGATCACTTAAAACTATGATTTCTCCAGCTTTAACTGTTTTAAAATCACCATGATCAATCCAATTACTAAACAAACCTCCTGCTCCCAACAGTAAAGCAAAAAACAAAACTAGTCCGATAATTTTTTTCATTACAATTACTCCCTTCAATTCTTGAACATCAATTTTTTATGTACTTCTTTTACAAAAGAACTCAAAAGCTTAATTTCGAGTTATGTAAAAGATTATATTAGTTTAATAACTTTCGTTATAAAACTACCCTATAATATCACCTTTTGTATTATAAGTCAAGATATTAGCTTTAATTACAGAATTGTAGATAGTGTAAAATACTACTATGTCTAAATTTAAAAATATTCCAAACAACATCAGCTTTCCCTCGATGGAAGAAGAAATCAGTTCCTTTTGGAAAGAAAATAAAATTTTTGAAAAATCAGTTGATCAAAGACCAGACGATAACACTTACACTTTTTACGATGGCCCTCCATTCATAACCGGATCTCCTCATCACGGCAGTTTATTGCCCAGCATTGCCAAAGATGTCATCCCTCGTTATTGGACCATGAAAGGTAAAAAAGTTAAACGAGTTTGGGGTTGGGATTGTCATGGACTTCCAGCTGAAAATAAAGTCGAGGAAAGACTTGGCCTTAAATCTAAAAAAGACATTGAACAAATCGGTATTAAAAAATATATTGACGAATGTTATTCTTATGTCCAAAATGTTTCTCAGGAATGGGAATGGTATATTGACCACATTGGTCGCTGGGTCGATTTTAAAAATGCCTACAAAACCATGGATTTAAATTACATGGAAAGCGTTATGTGGGTTTTTTCCGAACTTTACAAAAAGGGGTTGATTTATAAGGGTCGTCGTATTTCTCTTTATTGTCCTCGATGTTCAACTCCTCTTTCTAATTTTGAAATCGCCATGGATAATTCTTATAAAGAAGTTGAAGATCCAGCCATTTCTATTAAATTTAAATTAAAAGACAGAAATGCTTTTATTTTAGCTTGGACAACTACTCCTTGGACTCTTCCAGGAAACTTAGCTTTAGCTGTCAATAAAAACGAAACTTATATTGAAGTTTCAATTAATCAAGAAAATATAATTTTAGCCAAAGACAGAACAAAAGCAGTTTTGGGTGATCAAAAATATGAAATTGTCAAAGAATTTAAAGGTCAGGAATTAATCGGTCTTTCTTATCAACCTCTTTACAGCTTTTTTAAAGAAACTCTTCCTGATTACAAAGTCTATCATGCTGATTTTGTTTCTATGACTGACGGTACTGGAATAGTTCACATTGCTCCTGGATTTGGCGAAGATGATTCTAATTTAGGCAAGGAAAATAATTTATCGGTTATTGATCATGTCGACGATGAAGGAAAAATAATTGAACAAGTCCCTCCATTTGCCGGTCTTTTTGTAAAAAAAGCCGATCCATTAGTTATTGAAGATTTAAAAAATAGAAATTTACTTTTTAAAGAAGAAAAAATTACTCATAGTTATCCCTTTTGTTATCGTTGTGGAACACCCTTAATTTATAAAACTCAAACAGCCTGGTACTTAAATATCCAATCAATTAAGCCGGGGATGAAAGAAACCAATCAAAAAATTAATTGGGTTCCCGAACACATTAAAAACGGTCGTTTTGGTCAAGGAATTGAAACTGCACCAGATTGGTGTCTTTCTCGATCTCGTTATTGGGCTTCTCCAATTCCAGTTTGGGAATGTGAATGCGGGCAACGTTATGTTCCAGAATCAATCGCCGATCTAGAATCCCGCTCTGGCAAAAAAATAACCAATCTTCATAAACCAGATATTGATGAAATTAAAATAAAATGTTCAAAGTGTCAAAAAGAAGTTAGTCGAGTTCCAGAAGTTCTTGACTGTTGGTTTGAATCTGGTTCTATGCCATACGCCGAACGTCATTATCCATTTGAAAACAAAGAACAGTTAGAAAAGGAATTTCCGGCCGATTATATTATTGAATATATTGGTCAAACCAGAGGTTGGTTTTACACTCTCCATGTTTTATCCAACGCTCTTTTTAAATCCGAATCTTTTAAAAACTGTATTGTTACCGGTGTCATTATGGGTAATGATGGCCGCAAAATGAGTAAGCTTTACAAAAATTACCCCGACCCTAAAATGATTCTTCAAAAATATGGTGGTGAAGCTTATCGTTTATATTTAATGAATAGTGTCGTAATGTTAGGCGAAAACGTTAATATTGATGAAAAAGAATTTGAAGAAAAAGTCAAAAACACTCTTCTTCCTCTTTGGAACTCATTAAAATATCTAAACACTTATGCCGATATACACAATTGGTCTCCAGATCTCAAATTAAACATAAGTTCTAAAAATGTTTTAGATCAATGGATAATCACCAAAACAAATCAATTAACAAAAGATTTTTCAACCAATCTAGAAAGCTACAATATTCCCAATGCCGTTCGATTAGTCACTCCATTCATCGAAGACCTTTCGCGTTGGTACATTCGTCAATCACGAGATCGTTTTGTTAATGGTGACAGCGAATCTCTTCAAACACTATGGCAAGTGCTTGTCCAATTTATTAAAACCACAGCTCCTTTAATTCCTTTCATTACTGAATATTTTTATCAGAACTTGGTTTTACCTTTCGATCAAAATTGCTCCGAATCAATTCATCTTGAAAAATATCCAGAAATTGGTGAAATTGATTCTGATTTAATTAAAAAAATGGAAATAGTTCGCCAAATTTGCGAACAGGGTAATATGATCAGAAAAACTAGTAATCTAAGTACTAGACAACCTCTCTCAAAAGCTACTATTAACAATTCTCAAAAAGTAGACTTAAGTTCCGATTTAATTGAAATTATTAAAAATGAATTAAATATTAAAGATGTCGAAGTTATTTTAGGAAAAAATAATCTAACAGTCAGTCTCGACACTAATATTACTCCAGAATTAAAAGCCGAAGGTGATGCTCGAGATTTAATTCGTCAAATTCAAAGTCTTCGCAAAGAAAAACAATTAAATCTAAAAGATAAAATTAAAATTTTTGCACCAACTTGGCCATTAGAATTTGAAAAAGAAATTTTAACTAAAACATTAGGGGTTAGTATTGAAAAATCAGAAAATGTCACGATCTCTATGGCTACCAACACTAATTAGTTTATTAATTCTTTTTTGTATTAATATTCTAATGGTCAGTTCTGTGGCCCCAAATTTAGTTGGTAAACAGTTGATTGCCTGGGGAATTGGAATAATTTTATTTTGTATTGGTAAACAAATAAATTTAAAACAATTAAGCTCCTACAAGTGGCCCATTTTTATAGTTTGTAATGTTTTTTTATTCCTACCAATTATATTAAACAGTATTACTCGCGGTTCCCGTAGATGGATTTATTTTGCCGGACAAACAATTCAACCATCAGAATTTGTTAAACCTTGGCTTATGTCGTTTTTAGCCAACACCAATTTCCCTTTACTCCATTTCATTCCTGTAACTATTATCATGGCCCAACCAGATTTAGGTAGTGCTATTTCTGTTTTCTTTTTAATCATCCCTGTTCTTTTATATAATAAAAAATTACTTCGGTTATCAATTATTTTGGGATTAATTTTAATTTTAGTTTCACCGTTAATTTATAAGTACGCCCTTCATGATTATCAACAGAAAAGAATAAGTACCTTCTTAAACCCCAAAGCCGATCCTCTGGGTGAAGGCTATAATGTTATCCAATCTCAAATTGCTGTCGGATCTGGTGGTGTTTTTGGTAAAGGTTATAAAAAGGGGACACAAGGACAACTACTATTTTTACCAGAAAAACACACCGATTTTATGTTTGCCGCCACTGCCGAAGAGTTAGGCTTAATCGGTATTTCCATTGTTTTATTTGCCTATTTTTTATTAATCAACACTCTTTTTAATAAAGCTTTTTCCACTAAAAACCGTCCTCTTTTTATTTTCACTCTCGGCATTGCCATTCAAATTTGGATGCAAGCTTTTGTAAACATTGGCATGAATATAGGCCTTCTCCCTGTTACCGGTATTCCTCTTCCTTTTATTTCCGTTGGAGGTTCATCCCTAATGGCTCTACTTTTTTCTCTTGGAATTGTCTATTCATCCTAATAATCTTTATCTTGCTTAGATTTTTTCCTATGCTATAATCAAAAAGTATGAAATACGCAGTTATCGCCATCTCTGGCACCCAACATCAAGTTGAAGAAAATCAAAAAATTGTTGTCGATAATTTAAATCTTAAAGACGAAGAAAAATCCTCAACTGATCAAGTTTTATTGACTGTCAACGAAGATAAAGTATCTATTGGAACACCAACCATTAAAGGTGCTTCTGTTGAATTCAAAGTTTTAAAAAACTTTCAAGGCGAAAAACTCAAGGTTTTTAAATACAAATCAAAATCTCGTTATCGCAAAACCACCGGTTTCAGATCTCAATTAACTGAAATCCAAATTACAAAAATTAATTTCTAAAACATGGCACATACAAAATCACAGGGTAAAACCAATCAAAAATCAAATCGACCCGGACAAAGAAGAGGTGTAAAAGTTTTTGGTAGTCAAACAATTAAAGTCGGCGAAATCATCATTCGACAAGTTGGTTCCAGTTTTCACGCTGGTAAAGGCACTAAAACTGGTAAAGATTTCACTATCTACGCCATGAGACCAGGTGTCGTAAAATTCTTCAAAAAATTCGGCAAAAATATCGTTTCAGTCATCAAAGCTGAAAAAACTAAAAAAGAAATTACTGCTAAAAAAGTCACTACTAAAAAAATAGTCGATAAAGCATAGATTTCAGTTTGACGTATTCTGCATCACTTTTTCTCACTTTTTTCACGAGCCTTTTCATAGTAATCTTTTACTACTATGATGAAACAAGTTACTCAAATTCCAACTAATCAATTAGAACCAAATCCATTACAACCCAGAGGTATTATCAATCAAGAATCAATTTCTGAGCTAATCGAGTCCATTAAAGAGCATGGGATATTAGAACCACTTATTGTTGCTAAAACTCCAGCTGGATATCAAATAATTGCCGGAGAAAGGCGCTGGCGTTCTGCTAGAGCCCTCAAACTAGAATACGTTCCAGCTATTATCAAAGAAACCACCCCACAGCAAATGTTGGAAATGGCTATAGTGGAAAATGTCCAACGAAAAGACCTAAATCCAATGGAACGAGCTAAAGCATTTTTAAGACTTAAAGAAGAATTTAGTTTCGACAACAATCAAATAGCTAAAAGAGTCAGTAAAAGTGTTCCTTACGTCATTAATTGTCTTAAATTATTAACCCTACCAGATGCCATCAAAGATGGGCTTTTATCTGGTCTCATTAGTGAAGGCCATGCCCGTGCCTTATCTAGTATCGGAGACACCAGATTAATGATCGAAGCCTACAAAATTATTTTAAAAGAAAAAGCTTCTGTTCGCCGTGCCGAAGATATTGCTAGAAGAATGAGAAAGAAAATTGAAGAAGGCGATGTTCCAATCACTAAAGAAAATTTACCTCAATTTTTAAAATCAAAAATTGACAACATCAGTCAAGACCTCCAATCTATCTTTAATAAAAAAACAACTTCTGTAAAAATTGTTCAAACCAATGTTTTAACCAAAGTAACATTTCAATTCAAAGGACCAATCGACCAAAGATTTGACGAACTAAAAAATCTTTACAAACAAATCTGTAAAAAAGATCTACAAAATTAAAATTCAAATTTTGGAACTAAACCCACCGAAGATATTGGCCAATATTTAAAAAACGCTTTTCCGACTATTAATTCCTTTTTAATAGGGCCAAACTCTCGACCATCTCGCGAATGCTCCCTGTTGTCACCAAAACAAAGATATTCACCACTAGGCACTGTTTCTTCTTCACCCTCTTTAGCATATTCTCCTTCAACAGTAACCACTCCATTTGGCAAAAAAGCTTGATCTAATAATTTTCCATTCAAATAAACTTGACCTTCTTTAACCATCACCCTATCACCCGGAACTCCAATAATTCTCTTAATATACTCACATTCATCAGCCGCACAAGGCTCTGTTGATGGAGCCTTAAAAATAACCACATCTCCTCGTTGCGGTTCACCTAAATAATAAGAAATTTTCTCTGTTAATAAAAATTCTTTGTCCACAAAATTTGGCAACATCGAACTTCCTTTTACTTCATTAGGTTGAGCCACAAAAAGATACAACAACACAAAAACCGCTAAAGCCAAAACTATCGATTGAATAAAATCTAAAATAAAACCGCCAATTGACCCTCTCTGATTTTTATAAATTTCACTTTTCATAATTATCAATTATAGTGGAATTTGTGCCGACTTGGTATAATCTAATTCATTAGGGTTGTTTAGCCTTTGTCCGTCCGTAGCTTTAGCGAAGGAGGGTCAGTTGGTTAATCATTAGGTTGTTTAGCTCAGTTGGTTAGAGCGTTCCGTTCACATCGGAGAGGTCACAGGTTCGAGTCCTGTAACAACCACATCTTAAAATAATCCTTATTGTAAGCTTTAATTAAAACCTCTGTTCCATAATTCAATGCAGTAAAATTATTAGCACAAACATCAGTATAATTTTTCTGTTCTATTTTATTTTGATTCAGCTCTAAAATTTTATCCATTTTCTGATAACTTACTGCCGCATTCTCATTAATTTTAAAATTTCTTTTATTTTTGTTTAACTTAATTAAATTATCAATTAAACTCTGATAACTATCCACAATTTTAAAACCTTTATTTGCCTCATTTTTTGAACAATTATTTATCCAAGACAACCAAATAGTTGCATTATTAATAATTTTTTCACTAACAATTGTCTCTTCTTTTCCTCTTCTAAAATCAAAAATATTTCTTATTAAAACTCTGGGTTGATTTTTGTCTAAAGATTTTAAGGCTTCCTTTAATTCCTTACTATTTTTATTTAACACCAATAAAGAATTAATATCCTCTTTTATCACCGATTTTAAAAACGAAATATTATCTTTATTATTAATAATTTGGCCATTATTCGGATTAATTTTAATATTATTAATTTCTCCATTGGTAATATTTTTCTCCCAATAAGACCAATTAGTATCATTTGTATTACCCACCACTACATGAATTAAACCATCACCATTCCCAACCAAATTAATATTACAAGATTTATAATTTTTATTTTTTATTATCACAAAACCATCATTTTCATTAACAGGGGATTCGTTGTCACATTTAACCGAATAATCTACAGGTGAACCAACAAAAACCACTAAATTATTACTCAAATCTTGAGACTCACCAACCACATCAACCTGACTTAATCCAACCTCTGTCATCACTTGATTAATTGTCTTATCAATAATTTCTCCATGATTACTATTAATTTCTATTGCATCACTTTTTCCATAACTTGCACTTTTAATCAAAACAGTACCGTCGCCACTATTTGAATATAAAAATTTATTAATTCTTCCGTCTGGCCAAATTCCTAAAACATTATCAAAAACACTTTTATTTTTAAGTTCAATCGAATTAATGGTTTTAAAACCATTTCCAGTAAATAATTTTAGATTTATTTTAGAGTTTACACTATCAGTATTTTTATTTTTCAAAAAAGTATTATTTGTTTCTAACTTATCATTATTTAAAACCTTTCCATTTTTACTAACATAATTAAAAGTCGGCAGTAAATCCTTAATCACTGGAAGATATTTTCTAACTGCTTCCATATCAGTTTTAGTCGTTAATCCTTGAATTTTTAATAAAATCTTATAAGCAATTGAACTAACTTTTGATAAATCAGAAATTTGACCACCATTCCAAACTTCATAACCATCAATTGATCCTAGATTTGGACTTCCTAAATCAATAACTTTTTCTAATCTCGAATTATTATTATTATCTTCCGCCCAAATTCTCGAAACCAAACCACCTAAACTATGTCCAATTAAAATAACTTTTTCGCCATTTTCAACTTTTTCGTCAATAAAATTATCTAAATTAATAACAATTTCACTCACAGGTCTTCTCCAATCATAATTCCAAACATAAAAATCCACATTTTCTTCCAAACCATTTTCTTTCAATGCATTTATTAAACCATCGTAATTTTTAACAAATGGTGTCATCTTCCATTGATCAGCATCCACCATTTTATTGTAAACAATTGCATTCGTGTTCCAACTCGCCCCCAATCCAGGAATAATAATTATTTTTGGTTTAATGGTAGGAATTTCAATATCATCATAAACAAAATCCCCAACAATTAAATTATCAAACAAATTTTTAGTTGGTCTTTGATAATAACTACCACCCCAGTTATAAAAACCAAAACTCCCAGTCAAAATTGGATCGTTTTCATCATTGATATTAATTATTAAAACTGAATCAAAATAAACCTTTATACTTGAATTATTCGCCTCAATTTTAATTTTATGGACTTCATTTTGAGTCAACTTTATTTGATCTAGATCAGTGAATGTTGATAACTTTTTATACCCAATATTAGAATCATACTTCCACAAAACTATCTCTCCACCATCCTGAGACCACAATGGATCATTAAATCTCAAATTTAATAAATAGAATTTATTTCTATCTTCAGAGATTCTAAAAACAACGTCTTGATCAACACCACTTTTATTTAGAGAATCAAACCTCATAGAATAATTAGATAAATTCCAAAAAGATTTAGCTAATAAAAAGGAGGAACCACCATAAATTACCTCACCTACTATCTGTTTATCAACAATTTTCCAACTTTCCTGACCAGAATTACCAGCGACAAACAGCCAATTATCTAGACTATTTTCATCAAAATTATCAGAAAAATAGGTAGCAGCTTCAGTTTTTTTAACATTACATATAAATGATAAAATTAAAAAGAAAATTAAAAATATTTTTGTTTTAATACACACAATTTAAATGTAAATTATTTATCAAATATGTCAATAAGTGAAAATACGTCTTTAATAATAGTAAATTACAATTCTTCAAAGAATACCAACAAACTACTTTCATCTCTTAAGAGATATTTTTATTTGGGTATAAACGAAATTATTATTATTGACAACAATTCTAAAGATATTAAGAATCTAAATATAAATGATTCAAGAATAAAATTAATAAAAAATAATAAAAATTTTGGATTTGCTAAAGCTGTAAATCAAGGAATTAAAGAATCAAAAAATAATTTTTTAATTTTATTAAACCCAGATACTACTATCATTAATAACAATGTTTTGAAAACCATTAAACTAATTAAAGATGATAAAAATATTGGAGTAATAGGAGGAAAAATAAAATATAAACACAAAAAAATATTTACAGCTAATAATACTCCAACATTCTTGACTGGTCTTTTTGAATTTACAAATCTCAAAAAAATATTCCCCAATAATAAATACACCTCAAAATTTTGGCCAGAAAAAAATCAAAAAATAAAAAAACCAATAGAAGTGTCAGGAGTTTGTGGGGCTTATTTAATTTTTAGAAAATATGATAAAAAAAAGAAAATAAATTATTTTAATGAAGATTATTTCTTATATTTAGAAGATTTAGATTTTTGTTTAGATATGAAATCTAAAGGTTTCAAAATCATTTTTGACCCAAGATCAGAAGTGTTTCATATAGGTGGAGCCAGCAGTGAAAACAAATACAACATGGCATTAAATCACTGGTATAAATCAAGAAAAATATTTTTTAAATCACATTTAAACAGAGTTGAAGGTATAATATTAAATACAATATTCACAATAGAAGAAATAATTTTAAAAACTCGTCTATCAATAATAAACCATGATTAAAAAACGTCACATCTCCATTCTTCTTCTTACCCACAACGAAGAAACGAATCTTCAAAAATACTGGACCTGGTTGAACCAATCTAAAACTATCAACGAGATAATCGTTATTGACGATAATTCTACCGACAAAACCAAAGAAATTTTAAAAAAATTAGAAACCAAAAAAATCAAAGTTAAAATATTTAAAAGGGGATTGGAGAACAATTTTTCCAATCAACGTAATTTTGGCATCACTAAAACCAGTAACAACTGGATTCTTTGGCTCGACGCCGACGAAAAACCAAGCAAGAGTTTAATCCGATTTTTAAATCATATCGATGATCTTCAATATAAAAATTATGCCCTTAAAAGAAAAGATATTTTTATTGGCCACGAATTAAACCACGGTGAAAACGCTAATCAATATTTTCTAAGATTATTCAACAAAAAATACGGCTGTTTCACTGGTGCAGTTCACGAAGTTTGGCAAACTCCAAATAAAATCGAATACAAAAAATTACACTTTCATCATTACCCTCATCAATCATTAAAATCCTTTATTAAAAAAATAAATTTTTATACTGATATTCGTGCCCAAGAATTATACGATCAAAATCAAAAGAGTAATTTATTCCAAATAATTTTCTATCCACTTGGCAAATTTATTCAAGATTATTTCTTTAAATTTGGGTTTTTAGACGCCACTCCAGGGATTATTATGGCTCTTAGCATGAGTTTCCATTCATTTTTAGTCCGAGCTAAACTATGGCATTTGTCACACCAATAATTTACTTATCCACAATCATTGCCTTCTTTTTTGGTCAATTATTAAGAATCGATCTAAATGGTATTTCATTTCCTTTAATAGACGTCTTTATTGCCGTCATTTTTGGTTTAAATATTTTTCAAAAAATAAAAAATAAGGATCTTAAGGTTAAAAACAAATATCTGCTTTATTTCTTAATTTTCGCTTGGTTCAGTTTTGTTTTTAATTTATTTAAATATCATTTTGACGTAATCAAACCAATTTTATATTTATTTCGACTAACTTTTCTACTCTCATTTTTCATTTTTCCACCAAAAATAGATAAAAAAATAAAAAATTTTTTTTATTTAATTATTTTCAGTAATGTTATTTTTGGTCTAATCCAATATTTTTTCTGGCCAGATTTTACTAGTTTTAAATATTTAAATTGGGATCCTCATCTTTACCGATTAGTTAGCACCTTTTTTGATCCAACTTTCACCGCCTTAATTTACCTATTTTTAATTATTATTGTATTTCTAAATAAAAAAATTCCTTTCAGAAAAACTATTTTAGTGATTTCATATCTAGCCATGGCTCTTACCTACAGCCGTTCGAGTTATATTTCTTTTTTAATCGCTTTCTCTTTTGTTGCTTATCAAAAAAAGAATCTTAAAATTTTTATCTTTAGTTCAATTTTAATTTTTTCCACTATTTTTCTATTACCTCGTTTTGAAGGCGAGGGAACTAAACTTGAAAGAACTTCTTCTATTTCAGCTAAAGTCGAAAACTATAAAGAAGGCTTCAATTTATTTTTAAAATCTCCACTTATTGGCCATGGTTATAACAATCTCTCATATGTTCGCCAAATCAATAAACCTACCTCTCATTCAAATTCAGGGTTTGATGGATCTTTAATGACCATATTAACCACTTGCGGCATAATCGGTTTAATCTTGTTTATTTTAGGAATTAAAACTATATTCATTCAAAGCGGATTAACAACCAAAACAATTCTTATTTCCGTTTTAGTTCATTCACTTTTTGCCAATTCACTTTTATACCCTTGGATTCTAATATTCTTTATTTTTATTTAAATATCGTAAGTAATTGAGATCGTTTTTCTAGTCTCATTTAAAGCCGCATCTTTTACCACTATTTCAATATCATTTTTACCAGAGTTTAATTGTATCTTAAGCTTAAAGTTACCATCACTATCAACCACAGCCACCTTACCATTAATTGTCACATTAACCCCTTTTTCACTTTTTCCAGCGATATCAAAATCAGCTGAATCCACTGTCAGTGAATCTTCACTTGGATTGGACATTGTCAATTCTGGAAGAATAGTATCAAAAACAACCGAAACAGCTTTCGACAACTCACTACTTCCACCTTTTTCCTTAGTAGCTTTCGCTGAAAAATTATTTTCACCTTCACTTAATTCAACATTTCCAAAAGAAAAGTTTCCCTCTGTTGTAACATCAGTTTTACCAATAGATTGGTCATTTTTAAGTAATTCAACCACTGATCCAGCTTCAGCAAAACCATCAACCTGAATTTGACTGCTACTTGTTGCTTCAAAAGGAACAATTAAACGTGGAGCTAACGGCGGCACAATATTTTCATTTCCAGTATCTTTTTGACTTTTAGTATTACCCAAAAGAATTGAAAATTTAATTAAAAGAGGCAATCCAAAAACAACAATTAATATAAAAACAACAACCGTCAAAAAACCCATAAAAACGGTTTTTTTAGTTATCTGTTCATCCTTTTTTCTTTCTAATCTCGATCTTTTAAACTCTGGCATATGCTTTTATTATACATCATTAATAGTGGGTTCCAATCAAAGAGCCGAAGGGGAGATTTGAACTCCCGACCCCAGCTTTACGAAAGCTATGCTCTACCAACTGAGCTACTTCGGCGTGTGAGCGGCTAAAGAGAATCGAACTCTCGACCTATCCTTGGGAAGGATATGTTTTACCACTAAACTATAGCCGCACCAAAATATTTTATCACGCCTATAGCTACCTATAACTTAGGTATCTTAATTGTCATTCCGATTTCCAATAAACCAGCATGTGGAATTATTGCTTTATTTTCTTTCCAAATATTTACCCATTTATATCCATCTCCATAAGCACTAACTGCTATTTTCCACAAATTATCATTTCTAACCACTTTATAATCACTTCCTTGATCAATTTTTTGAGCAACCTGATCTGTCTTTGGAGCAGAAGTAATAGACGTTTCCACTGCTGGCATTTTTAACTTTTGACCAACATAAAGCACTGATGCATTTTTAAGATTATTTGCTTTTGCAATTTTTGACCAAGCATAACCATCGTTATATTTTTTCTCCGCAATTTTCCACAAGTTATCACCTTTAACTACTGTGTAAGAATTTTCTTCTTCTTGTTTTTGTTTAATTGCTTCCTCTGACAAAGTAATATCATTGGCTCCAGGAATTTCTACCGTCCCTTTCTTTCTTTGAATAAAATTAAAAATCAAAGACACTATTACCACCATAATTGCTAACCCCAACAACATACTCACAAATTCTTCTGAAGATTTAAAATATTTTTTACCTGCTTTAAACATATTTTTTATTATAAACAGCAACTAATAATTTTTGCTGAACTTATAATAATGTACAAAACAATTTTAAAATAGTCAATGCAGCTATTACTTTCTCGTTCTAATTTCTATTTCAGAAAAAATATTTTCACCTAAATTTCCAACAAATTTATCTATATTTCTAGTAAAAATCTTTAGTGGTTCTATATTCAACCTATAAATTCTTTGTTTTCCAAAAATACGACTTTCTACCAGTTTTGCCTTCCTTAAAATTGATAGATGGTTAGACAAAGTTGCTTGGGTTATATCAAAATTTTTTAACAACTCATTTACGGGCATTTCCTTATTTTTTAATAAAGTTAAAATTCTTCTTCTATTAATATCGGCCATCGCCTTGAATATTTTGTCCATACTTGTATTATATCGACAAGCATCAATATATTCAAAACCATAATATCAACTTGATTATTAAAAATCTTTCAGAGAAAATAAAACATATGAAAAACTTTGATAATAAACAGGAGCAAACTTTAGTTGTCGTCAAACCAGATGGTGTCCAAAGAGGATTAATTGGAGAAGTAATTAAAAGATACGAAACTTGCGGTCTTAAATTAGTTGCCTTAAAAATGTTAATTCCTACAAAAGAATTAGCCATTAAACATTATTCTATTGATCCAGATTGGGCCTTTAAAAGCGGTACCAAGGCTTTCGAATCATACAAATCCAAAGGCTTAACACCTCCGGGAAACGACCCAATCGAGTTTGCTGAAACTATCAGAAAAAAAGTAGCAAATTTTATGAGTAGTGGACCAGTTGTAGCTATGGTATGGCAGGGCATGGGGGCTGTTGCTGTCGTAAGGAAGATTACTGGCTCAACCGAACCGTTAACTTCCGCTCCTGGCACCATCCGTGGCGATTATACTATCGATTCTTATTCAGCATCAGATTTAGACGATCGTGCCGTCAGAAATATTATTCACTCGTCCGGATCTGTCGACGAAGCTTCAAAAGAAATTCCAATTTGGTTTAATGAAAAAGAAATATTAAAATTCCGACTCGTTTCAGAAGAAATTATTTACGATGTCAATCTCGACGGCATTTTAGAATAAATCACAATTAAAATTTATCCACTAAATCAGCTACTTCTTCAATATCATCTATGGTCTCTTTTGGTATTTGCATCTCATTTTGAGGTTTCCAATCAGCCGATAAATATTGTCTAGTCCAAACAGTATAAGCCCCAATTCTATTTCCAGCTTCAATTTCCCTTTTTAAATTATCCCCTACAATCATACAACTTTCTGTCTTACCCTCCATCCCTAGGTCCTTCAAAATTTTATTGAAATCTTTTCCAATAGTACTTCGAGGAACAATATCAATCGATTGAAAAAAATTATTTAATTCAAAATATTCCAATTCTTTCATTCTCTGACCAATATCTTCCGTCACAGCAACAGACAATAATCCTAACTTTATTCCTTTTTGGCTTAAATATTCCAATGTTTTTCTAGTTCCAGGAAACAAAGAATTATTTTCAGGATTATAAAGAGTTCTTCCACAATCAAAAATAACTGCTTCGATTTTCATTTATTATTAAGATTTAATTATATTGGAATTTTTTATAGCTAATAAAACTACTTTATTCAAGAAACTAATATTTTTATACAAGTACTGTGTTTGAATTACTGAAAAACCTTTTCTAACTTCAATCATGTGTTTAATTAATTCAACAAATTCATAGGGTATCAAATCCTTTGATTTTTTAACAAGGTCGATATATGAACTCACAAATTCTCCTTTTTTCGCAAAAATTAACAATTGCAAACCATATAAACCTGATTTTGTAAAATTATCCCTTACTGTTACTAAATCATTTTGTCTTGAAGATGTTATTGCAGAATAAGCTCTCCCTAAACAAAAACCCAAAGATTCATACATATCTTGTTTACACAATTCTGGTAGACAAATAATATTTTTAATTTTTTCTCCAAACAAATCTTCGCCAGTTTCTAAAATTGTTCTTAAATAAAAATACTTTGGAAAAGGAGAATCTATTTCTCCTTTAATTAATTCTTCATAAACAAATGGATAAATTTTGACATTATCATATTTATTTAACTTTTGGATTTCACTACGTGACAATTTATCTTTTTCTTTAAAAATAATCCCGATTTCATAATCACTATCATTTTCAAAATCACCTCTAGTCATAGATCCATACAAAAATACTGAAACTGGCTTTGAAAGAATAATTATTTTTCCTAATAACTCCTCAATATACTTAGGTACCACATTTTTATTCATATTTAATTTTAACAACAAAAAATCCCCAAAAGTAGGGGATTAATTCAAAGCGGACCATTTGAAACGATATTGTAATATTTCTTATAAAGAAATGTTACAATAAACACAGTATTGTTTATAACAATAAGCAGTATAGAAGGTACACTTTTGACAAATCAAAAAAGAATGGAGTGATTTTCATGCCCAGTGATTATCCCGATCCTCGAGAACACGACTATCCAAGAGATCCCAGAACTTACAATGGCAACCTCCCAGGTGGTGATGTTAGACACAATTCTTACCATTGGAATGACCAAGATGGCCACCATCGCGAATCATACGATTATGACCGCGAAGGCAATATGGACAATCTTCATCACGACAATGAGCCCGGACCATGGAACCGTTAAGTTTCAATTCCAAGCATTTGAATATTCAACAAATCCACGGCACCAAAATCCAATATGGTTGGAATAGATAAACTTTGCACCTTCAATATCTATTCCAACCATCCCTTATACTAAATATATGATCACTAATAAATATTTTGAAACAGCCAAAAAAACTACCATTGATTTTAAAGAAAGACGAATCAATACAGAAGATTTTAAAAAAACTTTTGACAAACTTGACGAAAATGAAATTTATAGAGATCTAGATAAAAATGGTTATAAAAGTATTGGTAATTATATTTCTGCTGTAGCTGAATTGGAAGATCAATCTACCCTAGAATCACAATGGATTGTTGAAATAATTGACTTATTTTATTGTTATTTTATTGATAATTATGAATTAGTCTGTGCTAAAGATTTTTATAAATTCTTAAAAATTGGTTTAAGTAAAGAAAATAAAACTCCAGTTAAAATATCTTTTAAATTATCAATTCAAGCTTACCTAGATAAGAAAATTAGTGATTATTGTTTAGCTTATATTGCTTTTGAATTTTTAAATTTAAAGTTTTTTGAAAAAGAAATAAAAGAAAATAAAGAATTACTTAATATATTAACAATAGCTTCAAAACTTAAACCAAATAAATTATTAGAAGATCTGAATACAGAAGAAATTGAAAATAAAAAAACTATAGATAATAAATTGGAAGAATACTTAAAAAATAACTAAATAAATCTCAACTTTGTAACAACAAAAAATCCCCAAAAGTAGGGGATTGATTCAAAGCGGGCCCGATGGGATTCGAACCCACGATCTTCCGCGTGACAGGCGGATGTGCTAGACCGCTGCACCACGAGCCCATTGGTCTAAGTATCCTGATAATATACCAAAACTTTACCAAACAAACAATAAACTAATTAATTTGTTCTATAATTAACATATGAACAAAATTTACAGTAATACTGAGGTTGCTGAATACTTGCAAAATATCTCTACTGCCTATGAAATTAAACGAAAAAATATTTTCAAAACCGTCTCGTATCAAAACGCCGCCGACACTGTTGCCACTTATCCAAAATCCATCCAAAAAATTTGGCAAAAAAATCCAAAAGATTTAGACAATATTCCCAACATTGGACCAAACATTCTCGCCAAAATCGATTATTTATTTAAAAACGACCAACCTCATCCAGCCGTTGTTAAAGCTTTTAAAAATATTCATCCCAGTGTTTTTACTTTTACTAAAATCGAAGGCATTGGTCCCAAAATTGCCTACAAACTAAGCAAAAATTTAAAGTTCTCAACCGACCCCGAAAAATCTTTAACCGAGTTAATCGAATATGCCCAAAATGGTAAAATCAGAAATATCCCTAAATTAGGACAAAAATCAGAACAAGTAATTTTAACTCAAACCCTAAATTTTTTAGGTCTGGGAACAAGAATGCCCTTAAAACAAGCTCAAAAAATCGCCCAAAAAATTATTGATTATCTTCACCAACAATTCCCAAAAACCGAAATTATTCCACTCGGCAGTCTTCGCCGTCAATCTGAAACAGTAGGGGACATTGATCTTGCTGCCAAAAGCACCGACACCGAAAAAATATTAAACTGTTTCATTGAGTACCCTAAAAAAATTCAAATAATTAACAAAGGTGACAAAAAAGCTTCAATCCTAATTGAAAATTATATTCGAATCGATCTAATGGTTCAGCCACCAAAGAATTTTGCCTCTTTAATTCAACATTTCACCGGCTCTCGTCAACACAACATTAACCTGCGAAAATATGCTTTAAGTTTAGGGCTTTCAATTTCTGAATATGGCATAAAAGACCTAAAAACAGGTAAAAACAATATTTTTGAAAACGAAGAAAAACTTTATAATTTTTTAAAACTTTGTTACATCGAACCAATAAATCGTACCGGCGAAAACGAAATTACAATCGCTCAGAAATGTTATAATGAATTAGTTAAAAATTAATTAATAAATGATTTACGCAATTATACTGATACTAGCCATTGTTTTTTTACTTTTTAGTTTTTACAACAAATTAAAAACCACTCAAGTCAGGATCAAAGCATCCATTCAAGAAATTGGTAATCAATTAAAACGTCAAGCCAATTTAATCCCTAATCTTGTTGATTCTGTCAAAGGTTACATGACCCACGAAAAGGGGATTTTTGATCAATTAACTCAAGCTCGAGAATCCATTAATCAAGCCGTTCAAACCAACGATCCTAAAGCTATGGACAAATCTCAAGAGTTAATCAACAAAGCTCTTGGCTCAATCAAAGTGGTTATGGAAAGTAATCCAGAAATCAAAGCCTCAGATTTAGTTTCTAATTTAATGAACGAACTTCGCGACACTGCCGACAAATTAATGTATGCCAGAAGAACCTTAATCGATCTTACTGCCGATTTCAATACCACCATCTCCACTATTCCAGGAATGTGGATCGCCCCTCTTTTTGGTTTTAAAGAAGAAAAAGGATTAAGTACCCCAACTGATATGAACCAACTCGAAGTTTCTAAAGAAGAAACCAAAAACCCAGAAGTAAAATTATAAGGAGTTTTTTATGATCAACGTCTACGAGCAAGTTGCTCAAAATAAATTCAAGTCCGGTCTTATTATTAGCCTATTTATAGGATTTATTTTGGGTGCCATTTATCTAATTTCCCAAGCCTTCGGTTATG
>Ga0074198_1000458_pt1 | contig 43133 bp, 30 predicted proteins | sample EPASupsiteSAE323_FD_64527 | JGI IMG/M metagenome (GOLD analysis project Ga0074198, IMG submission 64527) | Bioremediated contaminated groundwater from EPA Superfund site, New Mexico - Sample SAE3-23 | ecosystem: Environmental > Aquatic > Deep subsurface > Groundwater > Contaminated ... | reverse complement strand
TCCGGCAATACCTGGTTCTGGCAGGACATTGTTCAGCCCTACGCCGGCTGGCTGTTACCGATTGCTCTGGGAGCATCGGCAATAAGTTTTGTTACTACCCGTCTGTTGGCTGACAAAAACGGAGGCCATGGAGATCATGCGGAAGGAGGTCATGAATAATGCAATGGATTCCTGAGTATCGTGATGATGTAAAACGGGTGGAAAGATTCAATGCTGTGGCCCGTATAACCCACTGGGGCCATACCGTGACCTTTTTGCTGTGCCTCTTTACCGGTTTGGCCCTGTTCCTGGGTGGGATTGACTGGCTGGCCGCCATATTCGGAGGATATCGCGGTGCGGGTCTGGTTCACCGTATTTCAGCAGTAGGCATGACCATCATGCTGGCTTTCGGTACGGTTTTCGGATTTACCGGCATAATTGCCTGGATCAAGGATTTACTCCGGTTTGGCATGAATGACATCAAGTTTCTCCTTATCTTCCCATTTGAATTCTTAGGATTTAAGGTCAAGGTTCCCCCGCAGACCAGATTCAACGGCGGTGAGAAGGGCAACTCGATGGTTACCCCGACCATGGTTATCCTGCTGGTTTTGAGCGGTTATATCATGTGGTTCCCGGCCATATTCCCGTCTTCGCTGGTGCGGATATCTTACTGGACACATGATTTGGCCATGATATTTGCCACCTGTATGGTATGTATGCACGGTTACCTGGGATCCTTCCATCCCGGTTCGGGCGAATCCTTCTGGGGAATGTGGAAAGGTACCGTCAGAGCCGATTGGGCCCAGCACCATCATGCCATATGGTATAAAGAGACTTATGGCGACAAGGCAGAAGCCGAATAGAAGAAGCCTGGCTTACTAATAATAATGCAAGGAGGGGGGGCAGCTCCCCTCCTTTATCTTAAAAGGATTTATCTTAAAAGGAGTGCTATTACTATGAAGAGACAGTTCCCGGTTACTCTGCCCGAGGGTTATGTGGATTTTTTTAAGAATCTGGAAAACTGGCAAAATGAGCAGCAGATTAAGCTTAAAAAGAACGCCCCTCCCACCGTTATAGATGTTTTGAAGATCCTCGCCAGCAGCAACAAACCACTGATAGACTCAGTTGATTTTGCCCTGGATGTGAACCTTTATAAAGACTTATACCAAGAATTGTTGCTCTTGCTAAAGAAGTTGCGCCCGGAGGTAGCCGGATCCCTGGATATACTGCAGGCCAATCTGGATATATTGGATTTTAATCTATTACCGGTAAAATTATTGGAGGAAGATCATCAGTATTTCTCTGATGTATCTGCGGAATTAGATGTTCCCAATGAGCTGTTGATTTTTACGGTTGATCATGCGTTGCGCCCGTTTCTTAGACTCTGGGCCGAACCATATTACTCCCGTATTGCGGAAGATGATTTCCGGTCTTGGAACTTTGCTCTTATCTGCCCCTTTTGTGGTAGCAAGCCCCACTTCAGCCGACTTCGCGCTGCCGATGGACACCGCTTTATGTTCTGCGACCGCTGCTTTACCGAATGGGAAACCCGTAATATCTACTGCGTGCACTGCGGCAATGACGACCCGGCCAAAATTCAATTTTTGACCGTTGAAGACGATACTGCCTATCAGATCTATACCTGTGATGAATGCAAGGGTTATTTGAAAACCTTTGATGAACGCCAGAAAGGCGATAAAACCGACATGTTCATCGCCAATATGGAAACAATATATTTGGATATGTTAGCTCAAGAGCATGGCTATGTCAGCCATGACAACGATTAACATCAAATTAACGGGGGTCAGGCTTGACTTATTGACTTATTCCATAATCATTCAATGAGGTTTGAAAGGAGCCGTAAAATAAGTCAATAAGTCAAGCCTGACCCCTTTGCACCCGAAGATCGAGTGAGCAATAAAAGGGCTGTCCTTTATCCATTTTGGATTTGGGACAGCCTCGTTAATTGTTTTACTGTTAAAGTGACCGTGCCACTTCGGTCAACTTATCGGCCAGCTGCGCCAGATCCATCACCGAAGCAGTCACTTCCTGCGTGGCGGCTGCTTGCTCCTCGCTCTGCTTCAAGGTTGCTTCTGAAGCAACCACTGCCTCCTGAACCTTGTTTTCGATCTCTCTTATTTGTTTGCCTATCTGATCCGCAGTCTGCTTTGATTCGTCGGACAACTTACGGATCTCTTCGGCGACCACCCCGAAACCGCGTCCGTGTTCTCCTGCCCGGGCTGCCTCTATGGCTGCATTCAGGCCCAGCATCTTGGTCTGGTCGGCTACACTTTTGGTAAAGCCCAGAATCTCATTTATACTCTTGGCATTTTCTTGCACCGCCCTGATATGATCGGCCAATTTTCCTCCGGTTTGGTTTATCTCCCCGGCCGATGCCGCGATTTGCTCCATCACACTGGCCATCTCACCAGTGCTGTTATTCAACCTGCTTGCCATATCCTGTAAGTCATGAGCCAGGTTACGTGGTAAGGTTATTGCAAACGTTCCCACCAGTTCCTTGCTATCCTCATCGGTCAATGGAATGCCTATCATGCGCAAATTGCCATATCTCTTGGTATTTATATCCATCTGAACTTTTTTCATTGCCTTAAGTGTTTCAGTGCCAATATCACCTGCTGCCAGTTTAGATCCAACTTGGATATGCTCTAAATCAAACTTGGGTGAACCCATCCTGAAAGCTATCTTATCCAAATCGCTAATAGCAACCCAAGCACCTTCCGACTGGGATTCAATAATAATGGGGGCAAAATAATCAAAAGCCTTGGCTACGGGATGCAGCTTGGGCGTGAACACACCATAAGTACCCACCACGGCTTTACCAGCGTCATCATCTTCATATATTGGAGCCACCCATAGGTGGAGACGCATCCCATAAACATTCCGTTCTATGGTTTCGGCTGTCTCCTTGCGGTTCCGAATACAACGTTCCACATTTCCACCCTGCACCAGCTTTTCACCCTCACGAATCCCGGCAATACTGATATTATGGTTAAGAACAAAATCGTATTTTTCAGTGTCGGTTGTAAAATAAATGACCCCATCTTTTCCGTAGGTCTGGGTAAGAAAAGCTGCGGAGGTACGAAAAGCTTCCTTCTTGCTGCGAGCATGTTTCAAGAACTTTTCATGCCCCTCCATGCAGGTCATCATTACATTGGCTACATGGGAATCAACCAGCACGGCACCTTTCGGCATGAGACTGATAACCTGTTCCCGCACCCGCTCACTTCCGGTCGCTTCAATAATTAGCTCTATCCCCGGCTGTCGCATAAGTGTGGCCAGATCTTGAAAAGCGCCCACACCTAATTTCTTGGCCAATACCATACCCGGAGCCTCGGCGTTAACGTCACATAACCCGATCACATTAAAATCCTCAACCTTGTTAAACGCATCCAGAATAATTGTGCCGCCCTTACCTCCTCCGACGATCGCAATATTTGTCATAACTATCCTCCCCCCTCAATTTAATTATTAGATCAATTATATACAATATCATTGCGAGTTGTATTTCTTATTAGCAATTTGATTATCATGTTAAAGCTTCCGGTGTTAAGGGGATGTTCCTTGCTGCGCATCATTAGTCTACTGCAAAGATCGAGTGAGAAATAAAAGGGCTGTCCTTTATCCATCTTGGATTGGGGACAGCCTCGTTAATGTTTTACCGTTAAAGTGATCGTGCCACTTCGGTCAACTTATCGGCCAGCTGCGCCAGATCCATCACTGAAGCAGTCACTTCCTGCGTGGCGGCGGCTTGCTCCTCGCTCTGCTTCAAGGTGGTTTCTGAAGCAAACACTGCCTCCTGAACCTTGTTTTCGATCTCTCTTATTTGTCTGCCTATCTGATCCGCGGTCTGCTTTGATTCGTCGGACAACTTACGGATCTCTTCAGCGACCACCCCGAAACCGCGTCCGTGTTCTCCTGCCCGGGCTGCCTCGATGGCTGCATTCAGGCCCAGCATCTTGGTCTGGTCGGCTACACTTTTGGTAAAGCCCAGAATCTCATTTATACTCTTGGCATTTTCTTGCACCGCCCTGATATGGTCGGCCAATTTTCCTCCGGTTTGGTTTATCTCCCCGGCCGATGCCGCAATTTGCTCCATCACACTGGCCATCTCTCCGGTACTGTTATTCAATCTGCTCGCCATGTCCTGTAGGTCGCGAGCCAGATTGCGTGGTATTGCTATTCCAAACGCGCCCACCATTTCCTGACTTTCATCATCAAACAAGGGCATGCCTACCATACGAATATCTCCGTTTTTCTTGGTAGTAATATCCAACTGTACTTTCTTTCTGGCTTTCATAGCCTGAGAACCTACTTCATCAGGTTTCAGAACCGTTCCCACCTGGACGTGAGGTAAGTCGAACTTTGGTGAACCCATGCGGCATATGAATTTTTCCAAATCGCTAACCAAAACACATGCTCCTTCGGCCTGAAGTTCGATGATAAGTGGGGCAAAGACATCGAAGGCCTTCTCTACCGGATGGGGACGGGGAGCAAATACTCCGTATGTACCAACAACTTGATTGCGAGGATCATCATCGTCGAAAATAGGAGATACCCACAGATGCAGGCGTACCCCGTATACTTCCTTTTTAACCAGTTCCGAAACCTCACGACGAGTTTGAATGCATTTGGCGACTATCCCCCCGGGAACCAACCGCTCGCCTGCCCTAATGCCGGGGATGTTCACGTTGTGATTTTGCACAAAATCATAGCGCTCCGTATCGCTGGTAAAGTAGACCACTCCGTCCTTACCATAGGTTTGGGTAAGAAAAGCAGCCGATGTTCTAAAGGCCTCCTTCTTGCTGCGCGCGCTTTTTAAAACCTTTTCATGCCCTTCCATGCAAGTCATCATCACATTAGCTACATGGGAATCAACCAGTAAGGCGCCTTTCGGCATGAGACCGGCAACCTGCTCCCGCACCCGCTCACTTCCGGTCGCTTCAATAATCAGGTCGAGTCCCGGCTGTCGCATAAGTGTGGCCAGATCTTGAAAAGCGCCCACACCTAATTTCTTGGCCAATACCATACCTGGAGCCTCGGCGTTAACGTCACATAACCCGATGACATTAAAATCCTCAATTTGAGCAAACGCATCCAGAATAATTGTGCCGCCCTTACCTCCTCCAACGATTGCAATATTTGTCATAACTCTCCCCCCTTCTTTATTAAATTATCAGTTTCATTATATACAATTTTTTATCTATTTTTATTAATATTATGTTAATTTTGCTAATCAATTTAGGACATTGTTAGTACCCAGGTTAGCAAACAATCTCAATATTCCAGGCTAAGCTGTTGATTTGGCTCTCATTTCCCAACCAATCTGGCCGCTACTCGTTTTGCCTGGGCAAGCACTGCAGGTTCATCTATTGTTTTTATAACCCTATTTTGCATAATTATTTGGCCGTCAATAATAACTGTATCTACATCAGAGGCATGCCCTGAATATACTAGATTGGCGATCAGGTCGTAACGGGGTATGAAGTGGGCCTCATCCAATCTTACCATAATTATATCCGCTTTCTTGCCCACCTTGATCTGGCCTATGTCTTGATCTAATCCCAGTGATCGTGCTCCGTTACCGGTAGCCATCTGTAAGGCCTGATAAGCCGGTATAACGGTAGGATCAAAGCTATTAACCTTATGTAAAAGAGCACAGGTACGCATTTCCTGTAGCATATCCAGGTTGTTGTTGCTGGAAGCTCCGTCAGTTCCCAGTGCTACCGGTATTCCTGCCTTAAGCATCTGGGGTACCGGAGCAATACCGCTGGCCAGCTTCATATTACTCTCCGGGTTATGGGCTACACCCACCCCATATCTGGCTAGTATCTCAATGTCTTGCTCGGAGATATGCACACAATGAGCGGCCAGAACCTGGTGGTTAAAAAAGCCCAGGCTTTCCAAATGGGCCACCGGGCTTCGACCGTATATTCGGTTAATATCCTCCAACTCTCCGGCGGTCTCCGCCACATGTATATGCATGCCTACCTGCAATTCCTCCGCCAATTCCATCACTCGCTGCAGGTATTCAGGGGAACAGGTATAAGGAGCATGGGGTCCCAAAATAATTCTTACCCGTCCCTGGCCCTTTCCGTTCCACTTTTTTGCCAATTCCCGGCTCTCGGAGATGGCCCGTTCATTTTCCGGCCCCACACCTACCATGCCTCTGGACAATACGGCCCTTATACCGCTCTCTTCAACTGCCCGGGCCACCTCGTCCATAAAGAAATACATATCCGCGAAACAGGTTGTTCCCGATTTAATCATCTCGATTATGGCCAGCATCGTTCCCCAGTAAACATCATCAGCTGTAAGCTTGGCTTCCAGGGGCCATATTTTTTTCTCCAGCCATTCCATTAGAGGGAGGTCATCGGCATAACCTCGTAAAAGGGACATGGCGGCATGGGTATGAGCATTTATAAATCCAGGTAGAACCATGCGGTTTGATCCATCCAATTTCAGGTCATAACTACCTGCTGGAGCTGCACCTGCAGCCACCTCCTCGATTTTGTTGTCCGCGATGATTATATATCCCTTTTCAATAATGTAATTAGCAGCCGTCATAGGCACTATACTTATGTTTTCTAATAAGGTCTTCACCTTGTCCCCCCCTTTAAGCTTCTTTATATCTTCTCCTGACCATAATTACGGAAGTTAGTATTCAATTGAGCGGTTTCTTCGGTCGAGAGAGGTTGAACATCACCTAGGATGCTTGCTAACAATGCCACTCGGGCAGTCTTTTCAGCAATTTGGCAAACCTTCAAAGCTGCCGCAGCATTTCTTCCCACTCCGATAAGACCGTGATTGGCCAGAATTACGGCCTGTCCTTTTCCTAGAGTTTGAGACGCTATCACAGCCAGTTCTTCAGAACCACATATGGCATAAGGAGCCGCCAGGATCTCATGCCCAATGACCTGAGCGGTCTCTTCCAGAATGACCGGTATACTCTTACGAGCTACAGCATAGGCGGTGGCATATGTACTGTGTACATGAACAATAGCTCCCACATCGGGACGAGCCCGGTATATTTCGAGATGGAGCGGCGTCTCTACAGAAGGTTTCCAGATACCTTCCACCACATTACCCTGCATATCCACCAGTACGATATCTTCAATCGACATTGTTCCATAACTCATTCCGCTGGGGGTGATCAAGAACAATGGATTATTTTCGATTCTGATACTAACGTTGCCCCAGGTACCGGTTACCATTTTGCTGGCAGATATCTCCCGAGCGGTGTTCAGAACTTCTCGCCGACCCTTCAAATAGTCCATATCAAGCCATCTCCTTTTTTATCCTTACTAATCTTTCAGTAAATGGTGGCCTTATTACCCCAACTTCGGTGATTATGCCCTTTATCAGGTCGGCCGGAGTTACGTCGAAGGCAGGATTGAAAACGGATACCTCCGGAACGGTAATGTAATTGCCTAGTATCCGCCGTACTTCTTCCTGACCGCGTTCCTCGATGGGTATCTCCCCTCCCGATGGAATATCAATATCCACCGTAGAAAGAGGAGCAGCTACATAAAACGGGAGCTTATGATATTGGGCCAGAACCGCTAAAGAGTAAGAACCTATCTTGTTGGCAGTATCGCCGTTGGCGGCAATTCTATCCGCTCCAATTATTACCGCGTCAATCTGCTGCAAATTCATTAGATAAGCAGCCATATTGTCCGTTATCAAAGAAACCGGAATTTTATCCTGCATCAACTCCCATACGGTAAGTCTCGCGCCCTGTAAAACCGGTCGGGTTTCACAAGCCCACACCATCTTTATCTTTCCGCGCCTATCCGCGGAGCGGATCACTCCCAATGCGGTTCCATATCCACAGGTAGCCAGGGCTCCGGCGTTGCAGATAGTCAATATCCGGGAATCAGGTGCCAGCAAGTCTTGACCCGCCTCACCAATGGCATGGTTTTTGGCTATATCCTCGTCAAACATATTTTGTGCTTCTTGCCGCAGATAACCAGCCAAGCTGCCTGTATCCAAATTCTTCTGGCGATTAAAAACCTGCCGCATTCTTTTTATAGCCCCAAAAAGATTTACCGCTGTGGGGCGAGTGGCTGCAAATAATTGTTCCTGCTCAGTATAGTAAGCCTCCAGGCTATCCGCCGACCCGGTATAATTGGCAGCAGCAAGTGCCAGGCCAAAAGCGGCACTTACACCGATAAGAGGCGCTCCCCTAACCTTCAAAAGCTTAATAGCCTCAGCCAAATCCCTATGGTCGGATATCCTCTCATACACTAGTTCTCCGGGAAGACGATTTTGATCCAGAACCAGCACATCGTCTCCATCAAAATTAATGGTGCAGATCATATGCCATCCATCCCGGTTTCTTTCAGTATCTCTTTGCAGTCACAGTGTCTTTCATGGGGTAAATATTTTATGCTTTCCATAATCAAATGCCGGACATCTTGAATGCTGTTTTTCATTACCTCCACTACTTCTGAATGGTTAAGGATATGTGGTGAAATTCCGGCCGCGTGATTGGTTACAATAGATATATTCGCGTAGCAGATCCCCAACTCGCGAGCCAGGCATACTTCAGGAACACTGGTCATACCGATTACATGTCCTCCCAGCATTTTGAACATAACGATTTCGGCCGCAGTTTCAAAGCGGGGTCCTTCAGTGCAGACATAAGTACCCCCGTTATATACTTTTAGACCTTTTTCATCACCGGCTTTTTTTATGGCCGCTCTTACTTCAGGGCAGTAGGGTACGGTCATATCACAGTGTATTACTCCCTGGGGACCACCTTCATAAAATGTATTAGGTCGTATTTTGGTAAAGTCCATAAATTGATCGGCTAGAACATACTGTCCCGGCTTGCGGTCAAAATGCAATGATCCCACTGCTGCTGTGGCAATAATCGTTTCTATTCCTAATTGTTTCATGGCCATAATGTTGGCCCGATAGTTTATCAAGTGAGGAGGTACACTATGGTCAGCTCCATGGCGCGGCAAAAACACAATTTCCTCTTCTTTATATCTGCCCGATAATGCCTTTACCTCACCAAATCGGGTTTCCACTTTAATACCTTTTACATCATCCAACAACTCGGGGTTATATACTCCGGTGCCACCGATTACCGCAATTTTTGGCATAAATGTCTCCATCCTTTCCGCGCTTAATTCTCAAAAAGCGCCTGTGCAAATATATCCGGCGAGAATTCCCTCAGATCTTCCAAACTCTCGCCTATACCTACCATTTTTACCGGTATATCAAGTTCCTTGGTAACTGCTATTACTATTCCGCCCTTGGCGGTTCCATCCAGTTTAGTTAACACAATCCCGCTGACTCCGGTGGCTTCTCCAAATATCTTGGCCTGACTGATAGCATTCTGACCGGTAGTGGCATCCAAAACCAGGAGTACTTCATGGGGAGCTAATGGTATCTCTCTCTCTATAACCTTTCTGACCTTGCCTATTTCCTTCATCAAATTGGTTTTGTTCTGCAGCCTTCCGGCGGTATCGATGATTAAAACATCCACCTGGCGCGCCCGAGCGGCATTTACCGCATCAAATACCACTGCCCCCGGATCGGAACCCTCCTGGTGCTTGATCAATTCTACGCCAACCCGGTCAGCCCATATTTGGAGCTGATCAATAGCTGCAGCTCGGAAGGTATCTCCCGCCGCCAGCATGACCAGCCGACCTTCATTTCTCAACTTGTAAGCTAATTTGGCAATAGAAGTAGTCTTGCCGGCCCCGTTAACCCCTACCACCAGGATCACGGTAGGCCTTTCCGGGGAGATATTCAAAGGGGTGGGTTCGTTGCCCATCAGTTTGGCTATCTCTTCCTTGATTAGTCCTGTAACTTCGCTGGGATCGTTAATCTTCTGTTTGCGGGCGGAGGACTTAATTTGGCCAACCAACTCTAATGAGGTCTTCATCCCCACATCAGCTTGGATCAGGATATCCTCCAACTCTTCAAAGAATTCATCGTCCAACTTGCGGGTGCTCTTGACCAAATTATCTATCTTTTCGCCGATGTTTTTTCGGGTCTTACTCAGCCCGGCCTTTAAACGGTTAAAAAGGCTGCTCTTACCGTTTTTCGAAATCTCTTCGGCCGGCTCAGGTAGTTCCTCGGGTTTCACAGGCGCAGTTTCCGCTTCCTGGGTGGGTGGTCTTTCTTCCCCACCTGATTCCTTCTCAACTATGATTTCCTCAACTTCCGGGGTACTCAGGTCTTTATCATTTGCATCATCTGCGACCTTGTCCTTTTTACCCCATTTGAACTTGTCGAAAAACGCCATCCCTGTACCTACTTTCATAATAATTTTTAGCCATGGCTGTCTGGAATCAACCGGCCAGGCTATCTATTTCATCGCAATGAATGGAAAGGATGGATGATATGCCCTCCTGTGGCATGGTTATGCCGTAAATATTGCTTCCCGCCTCAATGGTAGCCTGGCGATGGGTAATAACAATAAATTGCGTCTCCCGGGCCATTCCTTTGAGAAAATCAGCAAACCTCATCAGATTGGTTTCATCCAGAGATGCATCGATTTCATCCAGCAGGCAGAAGGGAGCGGGTTTTAACCGCAGCAACGCAAAAATAAAAGCTATACAAGTAAGCGCCCTTTCCCCCCCAGATAGAAGATTTAAGGATTGGCTGCGTTTACCTGGCATTTTGACAATTATATCGACCCCACTGGTTAGATCGCTGCCGGATTCAATATTCAGAGACGCCTCGCCCCCGTTAAATATCTCCATAAAGGTTCTTTTAAAACTCTCGTCCGCCAGCATCATGAACTGGCTGAAGTTCTTGGTCATTATCTTCTCTGTTTCCTGGAGCAGCCCATCCAGCGATTGCCGAGCGGCAGACAGATCCCCCGCCTGTTGACACAGGAAATCATAACGCTCTCTTATCTCATCGTATTCCTTTATCGCATCAATATCAACCGGTCCCAGCAAATCGATCTGCTCGCGCAGTGTGCCTATGCGAGTCCGGAATTCGCGCATCTGACGGGGAGAGATATCGGTTCTAAATAGCGCGGGCTCGGTATTGACGAATTTATCCCTCCACTGCTCCAGCGATCCGTCCAATTCCGTCTCCAGCCGTACCTCTTTCATTTCCATATTCCGCAGTTGACCCTGAATATCCTGGATCTGTTGCTGCAGGGGTGATATTTCCGCCCGGATTCTATCTATATCCTGAAGCATCTTCATTTCATTCCTTTGGCTGTGGATTATACTTTCTACAATTATATCAAGCTCCTGCTGTTTGTCCGCAGTCTTTTTCAATGTGTCATTAATACGTCCTTGATGAATATCCACATCTTTTTGCAAGCGTTCCTGAAGAGCCTGGGCCTCTGCTCCCGACTGATGGTAGGATTTCTTAACATCTTCGAACTGCCGGATGTTTCTTTCTGTGTTTTCTAATTCCTTTTCCTTCATAATAATCTGTTCCTGGTGGGATGAAAATCTTTCTTTTCTAACCTCATAATCACGGCGGTTAATTTCCAATTCCGCCTTTATCTTTTCAATGTGACGACTCAGGTGGGTGGTCTCTTGGCCCATTCTATTATGGCGTTCATTTAAAAGCATGATTTGGTTTTCTGATTGCTCAATACTATTCTCCAACTGCACATTTTCAGTCCGGTATAATTCCTGGTCCTGCCGGGTAGTTTGCAATGATGCCTGAATATGTTGTTCTTCTTCGTCGATCAGTTTCAGCTGGAATTCCACTTCGGCCAGCCCATTCCTTTCCAAACTCAACCTGGCATCGATGTCTTTGATCTGTTGATCCAATTCGGAGGCAGCCTTACGATTGGCAGATGCCGCTAAACGCTTAACTTCCAACTGCTGACTGATGCTTTTTTCCTCCCGGTTACGTTGCAGAAGACTATTTCTGGTCTTATTGACCACCCCTCCGGTCATAGCTCCGCTGGCATTGATAAACTCCCCATCCAAAGTGACGATGCGCAGCGGATATTTGATCTGCTTGAACACCTTTAGTCCACAATCCAGATCCTGAACCAGGAGTACCCCACCTAAAAGATATACAATGGCAGCTTCGTATTCAGGTGCATATTTAAGTAAATCCGAGGCCAGTCCCAGAACCCCTTCCACGGCCAAAATCTGTTCCCTTATCCGGGTAGGAATTTGGGGCACTCGCAGAACATCCAGGGGAAGAAAGGTAACCCGGCCCAAGCGATGCTGTTTTAAAAAATCAATGGCCCTGCGAGCCGACTCTGCAGTCTCCACCACCATATTTTCCATAGCCCTGCCCAACACCACATCTATAGCCTGCTCCATTCCTGCGGGAACCTCTATCAGGTTGCCGACCAGCCCTTTGATTCCTTTAAAGCTCATCTCACCACGGTCGTGAGCTTTCAGGATAGCCCTGACCCCCTCGGAATAAGCTGAGTAATTCTGGCGCGCATCTTTAAAGACCTGCAGCCGGTTTTCCAGGTTCAGAATTTCCGGGCTGATACTGCTATATTCCTCATCCAATCTTGCCTGGGATTTGAGGCCGGCACCTTTCTGCTCTGTACTATCGGCCAGGGATGTCTGCCAATCTTTTTGGCGTATCAGCCGCTGGCTCCTCTGTTCATTAATAGCACTCGCCTTTTTAAGCAGACTTTTTATCTGCTCGTCATTTTCTTCGGCTCTTACCAGTAATCGCTCTCTTTTCTCCCGCGACTTTTTAATTCTATCTTCCAGAGCCATGATTTCATTTTTTATCCCGGTTTCCTTATTAGCCTGTTCAAAAACCAATCTCCGGTGCAGTTCAAAATCCGCTTCTTGCTCAGCTATAATTTTCTCCAGTTCATTGATTTCCTGCTGCAGACATTCCAGTTCACTCATTCTCTCCTGGTAGAGCTTTCTTTCCTGTTGAAAATCAGTTATTCTAGCCTCCAAATCCTTGTCCAGGTTCCCCAGCATAAGGGCATATTTTTCCCGGTCAGCCAGTGCTGCCTGGATACGTTCCCGGTAATTTTTAATGCGTTCCTGACTTAGTTTTTCCTCTGACTCCATCTGACCCAGTTCAGCCTCGATGGCATATCTTTTTTCCTTTAGCATTGTAAGGTTGGCCCGCTGATCCGCCAGGACTTTCTCGGACTCCTGCAGGCGAATATGCAGCTCGTCGGTTCGAACGGTAATTTCTTGCAGGGATGCATGAGCTCCGGCCAGGTGTTGCTTATGGGCTAGCAATTGATCCTCGCTTTCCCCTATTTGATTAGCCATAACCTGTTTTTCCAGGTTCTGATACTCTTCCCAGGCTCCAAGATATACCTGAGCCTTGTCCGCTTTGGTGTTGAGTTCATCTTTGCGAAGTTCCAGTTCTTGGATGATATCCCCAACCCTCACCAAATTCTGAGCCGTGGCCAATATACGCTGCTGCACTTCATCTCTTTGCTGGCGGTATTTTATGGTTCCAGCCGCCTCTTCCAGCATTAGCCGGCGATCAAAGGCCTGGCTGCTTAGAACCCTCTCCAGTTCTCCCTGGCTGATAATCGAATAACCCCGCTTACCCAGACCGGTATCTGTATAAAGGCTTACTACATCCTTCATTCTGACCCGCGCTTTATTAAGATAAAACTCACTTTCACCGGAGCGGTAGATCTTGCGGCTTACGGTTACCTCGCCATAATCCAGCGGCAGGCTTTTATCGGCGTTATCTACCGTCATGTCCACCTGAGCCATTCCCAGAGCCTTTTTCTTATCGGTACCATTAAAAATTACATCCTCATTCTTTTGCCCGCGCAGCTGGCGCACATTAGACTCACCCAGAACCCAGCGGATAGCATCAACAACATTACTTTTTCCACAACCATTTGGCCCCACCACTATATTTATGCCCGGATCCAGGTTAATCTCGGTATTATCTGCAAAAGATTTAAATCCTTTGATTTCGAGTCTCTTAAGATGCATTCCTATTCCTCCTGCGGCTGTTCTATTACTAATTAGACAGAGGGCCATCAAAAACCTTCTTTATGGAAAATTTTTACACACAGAGTGACAGGGGGACGGTCCCCCTGTCACCCCACAACCTACAAACTGTCAATATACTGCCGACGGGACAATATCAACTCGGGTTGCTCTTGGTCGGCCCTGCTTACCCCCACCCAGTCACGATGCAAGCTCCGATGGGATTGAAATTGGATTAAAAATATGGCTAGTTCCTGCTTCAATTCTTGCAAGTTTTTTCTATGCCTGCCAATCATCTTGGACAGATCCTGATTATTAACATGCAGTTTGATATCCGCTCGGTATCCATACTGCTCATAATACTGTTTTATGGCGCAGAAGGATTGAGCCTTAAATATATCCTGCTCTACCAATTCACCGAAACTAGGATGAAATGGCCCTGCTCTCACTATACCTTCACGGAGCAGTTCCTCCCCGGGATACAGACCCATGCGGATGACCCGCAGTTCTTCTTTCTGAAAAAGCAGGAACATGTCCCGGCAGGTAGAAACGGCTTCTTCCAGCCCTAAAGGCTCATAATCACCGGACTTCCACATGCCCTCCAAAGCCGTACCTCCAATAACCAGGGTTGGGTATATCCTTACGGTCTGAGCTTTCAAGTCCAGCACCCTCCGGGCGGACTCCATAGTTCGGGAATAACTATCGCCGGGAAGTCCAATCATCAGTTGAACGCCCAGCTCAAAACGCCTCTCCCTTATTAATCGGCAACTGGCATATACATCCTCCGCCTTGTAGGCGCGGCCTGATGCATGCAAAACCTCATCGTGCAAAGACTGGACCCCAAGTTCGATTACCTTCACTCCATAGTATTCCAGGTGATCCAAAACCGATTCATTAATACAATCCGGGCGTGTGGATATACGTATACCGCTAATACTTCCTGAATGCAAATAGGATTGTACGCTCCCCAGAAACTGCTCCTGTTGCAGCTTATCCACGGCCGTGAAGCTCCCCCCAAAAAAGGCTACTTCCACCACCGCTCCGGCAGGAATGGTTTCCAAATGCTGTTCAACCGTATTGGCAATCTGGGTACAGCTCGGTATCTCCTGTTGGGCAGCTATTTTCTTCTGGTCACAATAGATGCAATCGTAGGGACAGCCCAGGTGGGGGATGAAGATAGGAATGTTGTAATGTTTCATAATCCGGTCAGACCCTGTCAAGCCAGCCGATCCATAATAACACCTTCGGCCAAGACCTTTTCGGCCGCATTTTGTTCGGCTTCCTTCTTGCTCTTGCCCTGACCGCTGGCCAGCATTTCGTTTTTGAAGAATACCCCCGCCACAAAGCTCTTGGCATGGGCAGGCCCGGCTTCACTGATTATTTCGTAACGAACGTTGTCTTTACTCCGGGCTTGAACAATTTCTTGTAAACGCGACTTATAATCCTGGTAATCACCCTTGGAAGTCTCTATTATCATTGACTCCATATAGCGGAGAATAAAATTGCGAGCGCTTTCCAACCCTTGATCCAGGTATATGGCCCCAATCACCGCTTCCACCGTATCAGCCAGAATGGATTTGCGGTTGCGCCCGCCGGACATATCCTCTCCCCGGCCTAGCAGAAGATATTTACCGATATTAATCCTATTGCCCATATCCACCAGGGCTTTTTCGCATACCACCCTGGCTCTTATCTGAGTTAAATCACCTTCGGCCTTGTCGGTAAAATGGGTATAGAGATATTCGGCTACCACAAAATCCAAAACTGCATCTCCCAAAAACTCCAGACGCTGATTATTACTCAGTGCGGTTCGCTCCTGGGCATAGGAAGGATGTATCAGAGCTGTACTCATCAGTTCCTCATCATGGAAAGATAGTTGGTGATCAGCCAGAAAAGCTCGGGCGGATTGGCGACTGCTCATTTTCTCACCTTTTGTACACAATCATAGAAAGCAGCGACTAAGGCATCAAGGGTGGGGTAGTATTCCGGGTCGTAGACCGGAAACTCCACATCATAAATGTCCTCCAGAGCCATGATTATCTCGACAACATCCAGGTAGTCAGCATCCAAATCGGAAAAGGCCGTATCCGCCGTAATCCGTTCCATGGGTATATTTAACTGCTCGGTCACAACCTTGCTGGCTACATCAAACATCTTCTGCATCATAGCACCTCCAGGATCTTTCTTAAATTATATTATAGACTCTTGCTTAAAGCTAGCTTCTGCCGCTGTACCATTTCACTCTGCACACACTGCTCGGCAATTCTGATTCCATTGAACACTGCTTCCCTTTTTGAACTGCCATGACAAACGATGCTCACCCCGTTAACCCCCAGCAATGGAGCTCCTCCGACCCGGCTGTAGTCAAACTGCTGAAACATGGGAGGCACTCGCCCTATTTCCTCCATACACGACCTGGCCGCAAACATGGCCAGACCTTCCAGGCTTTTTAGGACGATATTGCCCACAAAGCCATCACAAACCACCACATCAGCCTTGCCGGAGAAGATGTCCCGACCTTCCACATTACCAATAAAATTAATATCCGGCCGCTCTTTCAACAGCTTATAGGCTTCCAGGGTCAGGCTGTTGCCCTTGCCTTCTTCCTCTCCGTTATTAAGCAAAGCTACCTGAGGCTGATCGAGTCCGGTCAGAATGGAAGCGTAAACCTTGCCCAGAAGGGCGAATTGCAGTATTTGTTGGGGTTTGCAATCTACATTGGCACCCACATCGAGGAAAAGGCAGTTTTTTCCACCTATGGCCGGGGTTATGGCTACAATAGGAGGACGGTCAATGTGCTCCAGGCGTCCCAGTATAAAAATTGCCGCAGCCATCTGAGCGCCGGTGCTGCCACAGGAAAGAACCGCATCGGCCTTTCCCTCACGCACCAAACGGGTAGCCACAGCTATGGAGGAATCCATTTTATTACGCAGGGCTGCGGCTGCCTCATCCATTTCCATAACCTGAGAAGCGTGGACGATCGATATCTTTCCTGGATCATAGCTAGCGGGCTCAAGTTCTACCGCGATTCTATCCTCTTTGCCAACCAGTATAAGCTCAGTTGCCGAACCTTGCGACCATTCTAAGGCCCCCGCCACAATCTCCTGCGGAGCATAGTCGCCTCCCATTACGTCCAGCGCGATTCTCATTAACCTTCCTCCTTTAAAAACAAAAAGTAAGTCCCCAACCCCAAAAGGCCGTCGCTTACTTTTTAGTCTTTCCAAGCAATATAATTACATTACATTTTTACCCTTGTAATAACCACAGCCTAAACAAGCGCGGTGCGGCTGCATGAGTTCGTGACACTGCGGGCAGGCAACCAGACCGGGACTGTCGATTTTCCTCCATTCAGAACGGCGCTTATTTTTACGGGCATGTGACTGTCTTCTTTTGGGAACGCCCATCCATAATACCTCCTTTCTAACTATAAGTTCTTGAGTTTCGCCCATCTAGGGTCTACTGTGTCCTCGTTACAGGAACAGCTGGCAACATTCTTATCCTGGCCACAAATCGGACAAATACCCGGGCAGTCCTCCCTGCACAAGGGGCATATCCCGATTGCCATAAATATGACTTCCTCCACTCGGGGCAATATATCCACCGCATCATCACTAAAGAGGATAAAGCCCTCATCCGCGCTGTATATATCGTTATGTATGCTTTCTACCATAAGTGCATCAATTTCTGCCATCAGTGGATAGATAAACTCCTGCAAACAACGGGAACATGTCAACTGCAGCCGGGTATTTACAGTTCCCCGACCGACAAACACCGTCCCGGTATTTTCCACCACCATTTCCAGCTCAATAGGAGCCAGGTACTTTCCCCCCAGGCCCTCCAGGAAACTGTCCCGTCCCCGGCCTTGCAGGTAAAAAGTCTCACTTTCACGAGGATGCAATTTAAGTCTCTTAAGGTTGATTTTCATTCGCTATACCTCTTGAAAACAACAGATTAATTATAGTCCGCGTGCTCACCTATTGTCAACCAAGGCGAGCATTGTATTTACAAATTCTTAGGGGATATGAGCAGCCTGTGCAAAGGCTTTTTGCACTCACGGCTCTAAAACAATTTTACCGGTTTCGGTCAGATCGTAATCACCCAAACCCTCAATCTCAGCCCGATATTCCGGGGAGCGGATTATGGCCAGGACAGCTTGAATCTGCGGTTTATCTATATTATCTTTCTTAATGACCAATTCATACCTCTCCTTTTGCAGCGGCACGAAGTCAATCCCCCGTACCTGCAGTGAGGCCTTTTCATTGCCCAGGGCCACATCCGCTTCTCCCCGGACCACGGCGCTGGCTACAGCCAGATGGGAATGCTCTTCCCGCTCATAGCCTTTAATAAGTCTGCTGTCGATTCGCAAAAGCCGCAGGTGTTCATCCAGTAAGACTCGGGTGCCGGAGCCTTTTTCGCGATTTATCAAGCGAATATCAGGACGGGCTAAATCCTGCCAGTTATTAATTCCAACGGGGTTGCCAGACAAAACATAGAATCCTTGCATACGTTTAGCCAGGTGAACAATTAGTACGGGAATACCCGGCAGGAGGTGGCGTACAAACGGTATATTGTACTGTCCGCTATCTCCATCCCATAGATGAACCGCAGCTATATCCGCTTTATCATGGTAGAGAGCCGACAGACCGGTAAAACTGCCTACATGATAGCGATAAGCCCGTATCTGAATGTTATTTGATTCCAGGTGGCGGCTCAAAATATCAAGCATGGGATCCTGACCGCAAATAATCAAACTCTTCGAGGAGTACTCGGGTGTATCATCCCTGGTAGTTGGAGTTCGTGATGCTACAGCCACAGGTTCCAGCAAATTACCGGGTGGTGAAAATTCAAAGTTTTTGCCTTGTTTGCGGTATATTTCCACATCATTAGGATCAACCCGAAGCTTGCGGCCTATTCGGTAGGCTGGAAGTTCTCCGCGTTTAATCATTTCGTAAACGGTATTCTTGGCAATTTTTAATATACCGGCAACCTCTTCCGGGGTTAGAGAAACCTCTTCTCTCAATGGCATTACCTCCATTTTTTCTTGACTACAATTTTATCATAGTCTAGTATAATAGCATATTGGCGTTATGTTTATTTTTGTATATTTTTGCTTGTTTATGTTTGCAACATTCTTTTGTTAACTTATTTTTAGATACTTTATATCTATTTATGAATAAATGGCGCCCATAAATTACCGATGTTTTGGGTAAGGTGGTGACTTGCCCCGGCGTAGCCGAGATATATTACTGATGAGTGTCTTTTGAAAATAAGATTTAAAGGAGGGGAGTTGCCTGCACCGTAAACTTATTATTATAGGAGGGAATAGTATATGAAAAGATTTTTGATTTTGTTAGGTATTATGCTCATGTTTATAGCCACCGTTAGCGGTTGCGCCACTAAGAAAGCCGCTGAAGCTCCGGCGGTCAAAGCAGAACCGGTAAACCTGACGATTGCGGCCGCCGCCAGCCTGCAGGATGCCGGCGAAGAACTTAAGACCATATATACCGCCAAGCATCCTGATATCAAGATTACATACAACTTTGCCGCCTCCGGCACTCTGCAAAAGCAGATTGAAGAAGGAGCGCCGGTAGACCTCTTTGTTTCTGCCGGCAAATCGCAAATGGACGCCCTGGCGCAAAAAAAGCTGATAACCGACACTTCCCTCAAGAATCTATTGGGAAATGAACTGGTCCTAATAGCCAAAAAAGATAGTACTCTAAGCAGTTTTGAAGGACTGGTCGATAAATCAGTTGGCAAAATTAGCATAGGCACACCGGAAACAGTACCAGCAGGCCAATATGCCAAAGAAACTCTGACTACCATGAAACTCTGGGATCAGATTCAACCCAAGCTGGTTATGGCCAAGGATGTGCGCCAGGTTCTAACCTATGTGGAAACCGGCAATGTTGATGCCGGCCTGGTTTACCGCTCTGATACCAGCGGCATGAAAGATGCTAAAATCGTGGCTGCCGCCCCGGCAGGTTCCAGTAAGCCCATTGTATACCCCATGGCCGTTATTGCCAGCAGCAAACATCCTAAGGAAGCAGCCGATTTTGAAGCTTTCCTGGGCAGCGATGAAGCCATGCAGATCTTTGTTAAGTACGGCTTTACAGCCTTGAAAAAATAGCTTAGCATTACTTTATTATGACGTTTCATGTGCAAGATTGGTTTCCGGTAATCCTTTCGGTTCGAGTAGCCTTTATTGTTGTATTCATGGTTGCCTGTACGGGGTTGCCACTGGCTCGTTTTATGGCACGACGGGATTTTTATGGAAAAGATGTGCTGGAAGCATTTATTACTATGCCTCTGGTTTTACCTCCATCAGTTATTGGCTATGGTCTGCTAATAATGATTGGAAAAAATGGGTTCATGGGAAAATACCTGTCCAGCATAGGGATAAGCATAATATTTACCTGGTGGGCGGTCGTCATGGCCTCCACCGTGGTAGCCTTTCCTCTGATGTATCAGGCCGCCAAGGCGGCCTTTATCAGTGTGGATCTTAATTATGAAAAGGCAGCCCGAACCCTGGGAGCCAGTGAATTGCGAATTTTTTTTACCATTACCCTCCCCCTGGCTTGGCCAGGAATAGTAGCCGGTCTGGTACTGGCCTTCGCCCGGGCGTTGGGAGAATTTGGGGCTACCCTAATGGTGGCCGGCAATATCCCCGGACAAACCCAGACTATACCCCTGGCCATCTACTTTGCGGTTGAATCCGGTGATGATCTGACCGCCCGCACTCTGGTAGCCATTATTACTGTTTTTAGTTTTTTAGTGATATGGGGGGTAAACCGTTGGTCGCAAAAGCAGCAACATTAATTTCCGGGGGTGTAACTTATGTTGCAAGCCCGCTTCAGTAAAAACCTATGGAATTTCAAGCTGGATACCGGCCTGGAGTTAGATAATCAAATTCTGGTTTTGTGGGGTCCATCAGGCGCTGGCAAAACCACACTGCTGCATTGCCTGGCTGGCCTGGTAAGCCCCTCTGAAGGTTTCATCAGCTTGAATAAGCGCATTCTTTATTCATCGGTGGATCGAATCAACATTCCCGCCCGCCACAGAAGCATCGCTTATCTATTTCAGGATTATGCTCTTTTCCCTCATATCACCGTTCAGGAGAATGTCTATTACGGCCTTAAATGTCAGAAACGACGGGATGCTAATTCCCGTCTTAATTCCATGCAATTATTGGACTCATTCGGAGTCAAGCATTTAATGCACCGCTACCCCCGACAATTATCCGGAGGTGAGAAGCAGCGAGTGGCTCTGGCCAGGGCACTGGCCGTCAAACCGCAATTACTCTTACTCGATGAACCATTTAGTGCTTTGGACAAGGAAAATAAAATTATTCTGCGGCAAGAAATAAAAATGCTGCATAATCAATGGAAGATTCCTTTTTTGCTGGTCACTCATGATGAGGAAGACGCCAGTTTTTTAGGAGATGTAGTGGTAGGAATTGACCAAGGAGCTATGCGGGAGATTAAAAGAGCAGGGGCTTAAAACTCCGATCATCAGCATGGTAACTTGCCGGTTTAGCTCTGGCAGCTTGCCAATTGTGTTAATAAGCTGAAAAAGTCAGCATCCTGCCAGAGCGAGTAAAGAAAACCCGGCTTGCGCTGCAACATTAATAGCGAACGACAAGGAGCATCAGTAGTACCCGAAGGGTGAGCCTTTGGCGACCTCGGAAGTCGTGGTTGCACTTATACTATCTACCAAAAAGTTATACTTTCTGATAGTACAAAAAAGGTTAAGAGCAAGGCAATCGGAAGGCCCGTGAATGAGGCGTACATGAGGTACGTCGAGATTGAACGGGCCTTCCGAATTAACGCAGCTATTAGCCTTTTTTGACGGTCTGAGGGCGGAAGCTTAGCTCCCGCCCTTTGTGATTGCTGAGTTTATTTTGATAAGTCGTAGGTATCTCTGGCAATAACCAATTCTTCATTGGTAGGAATGAGGAATATCCTAACTGCTGAACCTTCGGCAGATACATCAACTTCTTTGCCTCTAACCTTGTTCTTGGCTGCATCCATTTTAATGCCCAGAGCTTCAAGGTCTTTACATATCTCTTCCCGGGTGCCTATTCCATTTTCCCCTACTCCAGCGGTAAAGACTATACAGTCACAGCCGTTAAGCTTGGCAATATAATTGCCGATGTAGCCCTTAATCTTGGTGTGATATACGTCCAGTGCCATTTGGGCTCTTTCATTGCCCGATTCGGCAGCTTCTATTACATCCCGCAGGTCGTTGGATACTCCGGATAAACCAAGTAGACCAGACTTCTTGTTGAAGTAGTTATTGGCCTCATTGGCATCCATATTAAGTTTCTCCATGAGGAAGAACACAATGGCCGGATCGATATCGCCGGAACGGGTTCCCATTACCAGACCTTCCAACGGGGTAAAGCCCATGGATGTATCAACTACTTTGCCATTGCTGATAGCTGCCATGCTGGCGCCATTGCCCAGGTGCAAGGTAATGATTTTGCAGTCTTCGTAAGGTTTGCCCAGCATTTCAGCTGCACGGTGGGCTACATAAAAATGGGAGGTTCCATGGAAGCCATATCTTCTAACTTTATATTTCTCATACACTTCATATGGCAGCGCATACATGAAATTAGCCGGACCCATAGTCTGATGGAATGCAGTATCAAATACCGCTACATGTTTTACATTGGGCATCAGTTCCTGGCAAGCTTCAATTCCCATCATATTAGGAGGGTTGTGCAGAGGTGCAACATCGAAGCAATCTCTGATAACCTTCTTAACAGCATCGTCTATTACCACGGAAGCGGCAAAACCTTCGCCACCATGAACCACACGATGTCCAACCGCACCAATTTCGTCCATGCTCTTGATGCAACCGTATTCAGGATTGATGAGAACTTCCAGCACCAGCTTCATACCAGTGGTATGATCAGGCAGATCCTTCTTAATTAAAACATCATCCTTACCGGTCGGTTCGTGTTTAAGGGTTGTCCCGGGAATACCCACACGGTCCACCAGACCTTTGGCCAGTACTGATTCATCCGTCATATCCATAACCTGATACTTAATGGATGAGCTACCGGCGTTTACGACCAAAACCTTCATTACATAATTCCTCCTTCATCCTTTTGCAAAATTAAAGTCTTAATCTACATTTAAAGCCAGGTATAAATTTCCTAGGCTCTAACTGCGGTCATAGCCACTACGTTAACTATATCTTCAACGCTGCAGCCCCGGGAAAGATCATTTACGGGCTTGGCAATACCTTGAAGTATCGGTCCGATGGCTTCTGCTTTAGCTAATCTTTGCACTAATTTGTAGCCGATGTTTCCGGCATTGCAATCGGGGAATATCAGGACATTACACTGGCCGGCTACCGGGCTGCCCGGAGCTTTGGAGGAACCCACGCTTGGTACCAGAGCTGCATCCAACTGGAATTCTCCGTCCACTTTAAGTTCAGGGAATCTTTCTTTAGCAATTTTAGTTGCCTCAATAACTTTATCAACTATCGGGTCGCTGGCGCTGCCCTTAGTAGAGAATGATAGCATGCCAACTTTAGGATCCTTTATACCGCAAAGGGTCATAGCGGTCTCTGCAGATGCTTTGGCGAATTCAGCTAATTGCTGAGAAGTAGGGCTAATGGTAACTGCGCAGTCGGCAAATACGAATAACCCGTTATCACCAAATTCACAATTAGGAACAATCATAATAAATGCACCGGACACAGCCGAGATGCCAGGAGCAGTTTTAATGATCTGTAATGCAGGTCTTAATACATTACCGGTAGTGTTTTCTGCACCGGCTACTTCCCCGTCTGCTTTATCCATTTTTATCATCATAGAACCGAAGAAGAGGGGATCAAGCATAGTTGCTTTGGCTTTATCCAAATCAACACCTTTGCTTTTACGCATTTCATAAAATGCTTGTACAAAATCATCGGTATACGCTGAATTGGCCGGATCAATTATTTCGGCACCTGAAATATCAGCGCCGGCATCCTGGGCGGCTGCTCTAACAGCACTCTCATTGCCAAGAAGGATGGGGTTGGCTAATTTGCCTGCAACTATATCCTTAATTGCCAGCAATGTCCTTTTTTCTGTCCCTTCCGGAAGAACAATTGTCTTACCTTTTTTGGCCGCATTTGCTCTAATTTCCTCTAATAAACTCATTCTTCTACCTCCCTTATTTTGTGAAGCACTAAACCGCTTTGTGAAGCGATTCACCAATTAAATTTTATCACAAATAAATGTGACAGCGCCAAATATTATGATATTATTGTGGGTACTAATCCGTAAAGGGGAAATATCTACGTCTGTTCTTGGGGTTATCGCTGAATTCAACCCATTCCATAATGGACATTTACACCTCATCCAAGCCGCCCGGGAAGTTCACGACTTTTCAGCCATTGTGTGCGTGATGAGCGGCAATTTCCTGCAGCGGGGCGAGACTGCCATATGCAGCAAATGGGTGCGCACCCGCATGGCCTTAGATGCGGGAGTCGATCTGGTCATTGAACTCCCGTTCTGTTTTGCCGTACGCAGTGCTTACTATTTTGCCCGGGGCAGTATTGAGTTATTGTACAGAACCGGTGCGGTCACCCACCTGGCCTTCGGCAGCGAAAGCGGCGATTTGAAAAAGCTTCGATCTATCGCTACTATTATTACCCACGAAGACCAAGAGTATAAAACCCACCTTAAGCATTACTTGGCTCGAGGACTCAGTTTCCCTGCGGCAAGATCCCGAACCATCCAAAATGTATTGGGAGAGAGAATAACCGACCTGGAGCATACTATTATGCAACCCAATAACATCCTGGCCCTGGAATACCTGCGCGTATTGGAACAGGAATCCCTACCCATTCAACCCCTGACCATCTCCCGGAGGGGATCCGGCTATCACCATCTGGAAATCTCTCCTTATCCCAGTGCCAGTGCCATCAGAGCCAGATTGCTGGATGACCGGATCACCGAAATTGAAGGTTCCATGCCCCCCGCATGCCTGGCTTCGCTGCAACAGGAAATCACGCTGGGACGAGCGCCGGTAACTATGGAAACGCTGGAACATACCATTCTTAGCAGGCTTCGTACCATTCCCCTGGATAAGCTGGCCCAGATATACGAAATCACCGAAGGTCTCGAATATCGCATTCGGGAAGCGGCCATGGAAAGCGGCACACTGCATGAACTCAAGCATTACATTAAGTCCAAAAGATATAGCCTGACCCGCATTAATCGGCTTCTCCTTTATCTCCTTTTGGACGTAGAAAAAGAAGCTATGCATGCCTTTGACCAGCGTGGGCCACTGTACGCTCACATCTTAGGCTTTTCTACAAAGGGTCGAAAAATCCTGCAAAACATCAAAAATAAATCCAGCCTGCACATCCTTAATCGTGGCAGCGATGTAAAAAATGTATGCACCGACAGCACTAATCCCACTCTCCGGGCTATGTTGGATCTGGATGTTCGGGCCACGGATATCTATACCCTTTTATATCCTAATCCTTCCACCCGGCATGGTTCCCAGGATTTTACCACCTCCCCGGTCATTATAGGGAACGATTGACGCGCAACCTTAATAGTGGAGTGAAGCGGAACATCAGGCGTCCCCGTAGGGGGGAATGTCGCGGATTTAGTATGATTTTCGCGGCTTGAAATCTTACTGTTATCAGGATATATCAGTCAATGGTAATTGATATTTTATAGGAAGAAACTTCATCTGTAGCTATTGTTTCCTTCGAACGATAGCCGCAGGTTCGCTTTATTTCCACAATGCAATATAGTGGAACGGTATCGACACATCATAGTACCCGGAGGGGGATGTAATGATTAGAAAAAACTATTAAAAAGTCCGCGTTAGTCATAGAAGTCCGCGACCGTCCGCGTCGATAGTTTTTCTTTAATACGCATTTTTAACGCTCAACGCCTCAAGCTTGCGTTTTATATCCTTAATTACACCCTCTGTGGCAACCCTTCCCCGATCTACTATTTCCCGGGATCTGTCGAACTCCCGGGGATTAATATGTCCAACCTCCGGTTGAATAAGAATATCAGCATCTGCATGAACACTGTCAAAGTGGTGTTTAGCCATAATATCCAGGGAAGTCATGATAATATCCATGGTATTAATAATAGGACCCCTCTGGCCTGGTCCAAAGGTAACATCAACCGCAATTACGAAATCCGCCCCCCTATCCCTGGCCACTCCGATGGGTAAACGATCAATAACTGCCCCGTCCACAAGTACCATATCATCTTTTAGCACCGGAGCAAATACCCCCGGTACAGATATGCTGGCTCTTACCGCCTCGCTTACTGAGCCCTGCTCCATAACCACTCTTTTTCCGGTAATCAAATCGGTGGCTACTACCGCTACGGGAAAATCCAAATTAGAAAAGTCTTTCTTTTTGGTAAGCAAATCAAGAAAGTCTTTCACCCTTTTTCCAGATATAAAGCCCATGCGGGGAATACCAACATCAAACAGTATCTTGGTATTCATGTTCTCAACCATTTTGTCCAGCATATAAATGTTGGCGCCACAGGCATAAATAGTCCCAACCATAGCTCCCATGCTGCTGCCTACAATCATATCGAAGTCAATTTGATTCTCCAGCAACACCTGCAAAACTCCAATATGAGCCAGCCCCCGGGCGCTTCCCGCCCCCAGCACCACTGCCACTTTCGGTTTCACAAGCATATTCTGGTTTAATGCCTTCATTCTAAGACCTCTATTCCCTTGCATATATTGATAATAATCCATTGCTAAGGCGAACTGAATTCCGCCTATCTCCTGTTCCCAAGCATATATGGCAACTAAACCGCAGAATGGAGTGCCCTTTTGTGAAAAAATCATTCAGATTGCTTTTCACTACTATAATCCTGGTGTTGACCGGGTTTATGATCATATGTCCACGGGAAACGGTTATAGCTGCATCCTTTGGATTTCAATTATGGTATACTACCGTTTTGCCCGCTCTGTTTCCCTTTTTCATCGTAGCTGAACTGCTGGTTTCACTGCGCCTGGTTAATCTATTAGGAATCTGGCTCGAACCTATTATGAGGCCGGTCTTTCGACTACCGGGATGCAGTTCCCTGGTTGTGGTCATGGGATTTACCTCCGGCTTCCCGGTGGGGGCAATACTAACCCGCAAACTCTATGAAAACAAAATGTTGACTGCTAATGAGGCTGAGAGACTCGTATCATTCACCAACAACTCCAGTCCCCTTTTTATAGTGGGGGCAGTCGGAGTCGGAATGCTGGCCAATCCTGCCGCCGGTTACCTCCTGGCTGCCGCCCTCTACCTGTCCAACTTGCTGATTGGTTTCATATGGCGATTCAAGGCTGAATCGATGCAATCATATAAAATTTCTTCCCCTTCATATTCAGGGGAAATCCCGGTGCATTTAGGAGAAACCCAGGAAAACATCGAAAGCATAGGTAAAATCCTGGGCGATGCCATAAGAAATGCTGTTAATAATATTCTGGCGGTTGGCGGCTTCATTGTGATCTTTTCTGTATTGACACGTATGCTGTCTTTTTGGGGATTTATCGACCTTATGGCAACCGGATTGATAAAAATATGCGGCTTTTTACCCCTGTCGTATCCCCTGGCCTACGGGTTGAGTATGGGATTCTTCGAAATAACCCTGGGAGCTAAAACCGCTATCGCAGCCAGCGACCCGGGGGCGCTTTCCACCTTGCTGGTGGTCAGTACAATTCTGGCCTTCAGCGGCCTCTCCATCATTGCCCAGGTAATGAGTGTCGTTGCCGGTATCCCGGTGCGTTTATCATTTTACCTTAAGACCCGCGCTTTACAAGTCCTGCTTTCCATAAGTATTACGAGCTTAATTTACCGTTTATTTCTGGAAAAAAGCATACACGCTATGGGTTGGGAGACTATTCCCTTATATAAGATCTTGTATTCTTTTAACGCCTGGACGTTTTCTCTATATAGCATGTTGCTTGGTTTCATAATTATTCTGATTATGCTGGGATTGGCCTGGTGCCAAAAGAAATAAAATTATTCATCACTATCCATATTTAACTGATCCCGTCCTTGAACTACCGAATCCAGGCCCTTGCGCAAGACAAATTCAATGTGGCTCAGAACCCCGTCCGCATATTCTTCGGCATCACGGCGTATCTGGGCGGCCACTTCCTCTCCCTTGTTGACGATTTCCTGAGCCACGCTCATGGCATTCCTGGTAATCTCGTTATCATCCACCATACGTGCCGCCTCATGTTTGGACTGTTCCATATAGCTCTCCGCCTGGGTACAGGCTTCAGTCACAATTCTTTCTCTATCAGCCAGAAGCAATTTGGCTGTTTCCAGTTCCTCCGGCAATATGGCCCGCATTCGATCCACCCGGTCCAGGAAACGGTTAGCTTCTACCAGGGACTTCCCCCCCGTTAACGGTACTTTTCGGCTTCCTTTGAGCAAAAGTTCCATCTCATCCAGTATCCGAAATATCTCCATCATTTTATGTATCCTCCTCATGTCTGCAATAATAATGCAAGGTTGATTCTCCGTAGTTCCTGCTTTGATAAACACCTAAACGATTAAATGTGGGCGGCATGGCCTTCTTACGTGGTGTCCTGATTACCACGATCCCTTCAGGTTTTAATATATCATTTTCATCAAGAGCAACCATGACCGGATAAAATATTTTATCATTGGTAAACGGTGGATCAACATATATCAAATCGAATCTCTCGCCGTGGCGATGCAAAAGTTCCAGGGTCTTAAAAACATCACTGCGATATACTTGAAAATCTTTATCGAATCCGCAATTTTGCAGGTTTTCTCTAATAACCTTAACAGCCTCACCCGAGTTGTCAATGAATACCACCCGGGCGGCTCCACGGCTGAGGGCCTCTATTCCCACGCTCCCACTGCCTGCAAACAAATCCAGCAGTATCGAGCCCTGTACCCTTGTGCCCCATACATTAAAAAGAGCTTCCTTTATCATGTCAGTTATGGGACGGGTGTTAAGCCCCGATGGGGCCTTCAACCGTTTGCCCCTGGCCCGGCCTGAAATAACTCGCAATGATTATCTCCTTAGTAAATTTCTAGTAAAGGAATGAATTACCTCTTTTTGTATCATATTAATATTGATTTTACCAGAAAAAAATTTTAAATAAAAACGTCCTTTCAATGTATATTATTCTAAATACAGGTAATGATATAAGTACCGGGTAAAAACCTGGTAACAAACCCTCCCCAACAACTTTACAAAATTCTCCTCTCCCCAAAATGGCGACTTCGGTCGCCATTTTAATTTGAGAAGATTTGATTCACAGGCGTGTTGGGGGAACACAAGGGGACGGAACACAAGGGGACGGTTCTTCCCTTGTGTTCCTTAAAAGGACCGTCCCCTTAACACGCCTGCCCACGTCCCCCTGCGTATATGATTAACCCAAACTGCTGATACTAAGCTGCAAGGAGGTTGAAGAAATGAATCATTTGTTGAATAGTTTCAGTTTGAATGTGGATCTGGCCGTAGAAGCGCGGGATTTGGTCAGAGGAACCGCTGATCGCGAGATACAGGGCGTCGAAGAGAAAGTGGAAAACATAGAGCAGATTAAAATAACCACCATAACCATCAAGACCGAGCAGGGCGCGCAAAGCATGGGAAAGCCCATAGGCACTTATGTAACCATCGAATCCCCGCCCTTAAAGGTTAACGATCCTTATGTAAAGGACAATATTATCCAGGCCATGAGCAAAAGCATGCCCGCTTTGCTCAACAACACCCTTCAGCCCAAGGATGTAGTGCTGCTGGTCGGTCTGGGCAACTGGCGGGCCACGCCTGACTCATTGGGGCCGAAATTCATACAGTACAGCCCCATCACCCGCCATTATCACCAATATGCACCCGAAGCCCTGGTAGAAGGAATGCGTCCCACCTGCGGCATCGCTCCGGGAGTCCTGGGCATTACTGGTCTGGAAACCTTCGAGGTCATCAAGGGACTGGTGGAAAAGGTCAAACCCGCCGTGCTGGTGGTGGTAGACTCCCTGGCCGCCCAAAACGTCGACCGCATAGGCACAACCATTCAAATGGGCAATACCGGAATCCAGCCCGGCGGCGGCATTGGCAACGCCCGCCACGCCTTAACCCAGCAGGAACTGGGTATCCCGGTCATAGCCATCGGCTGCCCAACCATCGTAAATGCAGCCGTAATTGCCAACCAGGCCATCCAAAAATTTTGTTCCCAAAGCGGTGTAAACTTCAACGAGCTAACTGCCACCGATTCCATCAAGGAAACTTTATCCTACTTTGGCGGCAGCCTGAGTGTAACCCCCAAGGAAATCGATGATATAATCGAAAATTCATCCCGCATAATCGCCATGGGAGTAGCCACCTCCCTGTTCCCCGGCATATCAACCGAACAGCTGGAGCTGTATGCCACATAGGTAGGACAGTTGGGAACAAAGGCTTCTTGTATCGGGAAATAAGTAGGCTCCCCCGGAGATTTTCGTCTCCAGAGGAGCTATTTGATTCAGAACCTGATTGATACTTAATAAGTCAATAACTCCGGTGCCTGGCACCCGCCTCCCTTCGGTGCCCGGCGCCCTCAGTTCATTAGTCTGCAGACCCGGTGGTGTTCTCCGACAAGGCTGCCGAAACGTTTCCGTATGCATTTACGATCGATACGGTGGTTGCTGTGCCAGAAGCGCCGATAGCAGCATCCAGGTTGGCGGCACTACTTACTCCACCACCGGCTGTCTTCGTTACATTTGAATCTAAAATAGAAGTATTGTCAGTTATTAAAGTAAGAGCGCTACTTGCCAGAGTTGTTACATTGGCAGATGTTAAGTAGTAATTCAAGGTTTCATCACCTGCTACAATCCTTATGATAGTTCCTGCCGTCAAAGCTTTGGTCGTTGAAGTGCTTTTAATAACAATCGTATCATTCGAAAGTCCGGCAACACCTGTAATGTCGATATCATCTGTTGTTAAAGGCGCCGGTATGGTACCATAGCCGGCACCGATAAACACGTTGCCGGTATAATGGTCTTCGGTGGCCACTGAAATATAGGCACCGGCAGATAAATATTTAACGGGGTTAGTAAATATATTGCCCGGTGTTAAAAGCTGCTTGTTGCTGTCCAATTTGTTTGGGGTTCGGGCGAATCCGTTGTCGGCACACCAGATATAGTCGTCTTCAGAGGCGTTGCTCTGTACCGTCGCAATCCGGATCTTATCGCCGCTGGGGTCTGAAATATCAATATAATCGTCAGTTCCTCCATCGGCCATGGTGGCCTGAACGATTACCGGAGCACTGGGCAGGAACCATTCATCATCCGCACTGTTGCTGCCCTCATTGCCGTTTGCCCCGTAATAGTGAACGGTAATCCCCAGAGCGCCACCGGCAGAATAATTACAAACGTATCGATGAGCACAGTCATAGATGTCAAGATTACTATCAGAGATAATAACACCTGCGGGGTTAATTGCACCGCTGCTGTTAAAATCCTGGGGTAAGGCCTTAGCAATATACGCTTTGGCTTTGCTTTCATCCAATTCTGCGCTGCCTCTTCCCTGCAGCCTTGATATATCGAATTGTTCTGCAATGCCGGTATAGGCAAAACTATTAACACAAGTACCGGTTACGAAGCTGGTGTGAGTGCGTGTTAGCTGGTTGCTGAGCGCAGCATTAATGTAACCCAGGCAGCGAATGTTGGTTGGAGTAGCCTTTTCTCTTACAACAACATATTTGCCGGAGGACGAAATAATAATTTCATTTCCAGTCCCGTCATTCCATGTAGCGCCAGATCCGTTGGTATCGGTAGCATCCGTGGCATACTCCAGACTGCTGCCCACATTTAGAAGCACGAGATTATTGGAGTTATCGTCCCGGGCAATCTTAACATCATCGATACCATACCAGCCAGCGATTGCAGTTCCGCTGCTATCGGTAAGCATCAGTCCGCCAGTGAGATCAGCTAACGTTCCATTTCCGCCGGCCGTATATTTCACCGTTACACCACTTAATAAAGCACTTGACATGTCAGCTACGGTTAATACAACCAGGTCATCCGCCGTACCTGCGGCAATAGAGGAAACGCTGTACGTTGTCCCGGAAGCTCCGGTTTTTTCGACTGTAAAACCGCCGTCTGATGATTTGGTAATACTGTTATGATCCGCCCGTTCACTGATTATTACGGTTATTTGAGTATTACTGTTTCTAACCGCGCCGAGTATGATCGGACTGGTGACATCTGCCTGCCCTCTAAGCACCGGGAGCGAATGGCCGTCATCTATAACCCAGATCGTAAGCGCTGCCGGGAGTGGAGATACTCCAGCCACAACCGCTGTAGGTGCTCATATCCTTGGCTTTATCAATCGAGCTGAGCGCAGTGCCATTGTTATTGGATGCTGACAAGTTAGGACTCGCATAACATGAACTAATAGTACCAGAGGCAATTCCGGCTATGCGCCCGACATTACTGTTTCCGGTAATAGACCTGTTCAGGGCCAACGTATAGTCTATGCATCCGGATTCGTAGTAGCCTGCTATGCCTCCCACCTTTTCATAACCTGCGACTTTCCCGGTTGCATAACAATTATCCAAATATATGGTCGGGGCGCTGCCGATAATGCCTCCGACACTCGAACTCGTTCCGGTTACATCACCGGTTGAGAAACAGTTTTGTATAGAAGGTCCGACACCATCGTTTCCTGCCTTGCCGGTTATGCCTCCTACGGCAGAACGGCCGCTGACATTAACGCCGGAGTTGCAGTAAATAATGTGGCCATCGTCGTTATTACCGGCGATGCCGCCGGCCTCATCGCCCTGTGTGGTTATAATACCTGTAGCGTAGCAATTTGTAATGGTACTGCGATAATTACTGCCGGTAATAACGCCAATTTTGCTGGCGGTGCTGCTGCTGGTTATTGAGGCGTTAATCAGGCCCAGGTTTCTTATTATCCCTGGCTCGGACGTTGAAGCAAACAATCCCAGGTTATTGGCAGTGGAATTGATATACAGATTGGAAATGGTATGCCCGTTGCCGTCAAATACACCGGTAAAGTTACTGATCGGATTCCAGCCGGCGCCGCTATTGTAACCGGCGCCATAAGCTTCCAGATCAATATTAGCAATTAGTTCATAACAACTGCTCAAATGATTGCGCACATTGTTTAACTGCTCTGCAGTGGCTATTCGGTAAGGGTTGTCAGCAATCCCCGTTCCGCTGGCAAAACCGACGGTTATCACATAGTTTTTGGTTGTTGCGCTGTTTTGTGCCGTAACTCTGACCTGATCTCCCGTTGCTACCGCAGCATCGGCAGCTTTTGAGGTTCCGCCGCTGTCATATATCTCAAATGTTGCGCCGGCAGCCGCAACGATCTTTCCTTTGAATGTACTTACGTTTGTGTTATACGGAACGCTGCCAATCGAGCCGGACGAATTATCAACCGTGTACTCCGTTGAACTCACCGTGGCATCACCGCTCAACGGCGGCGGTACATAAGCCGCCCTGGTAATACTCAGCGTATAGGTCTTGGTGGTAATCCCGTCCTCGGCCATTACTTCAATGTTGATGGTGTTGCCGCCCTCAGCCAGAGTAATCGTTGCCGGGGCTGCGGTTCCATTGATCTTAACACTGGCGGAAACATCCGATAACGTAGGGGTAATGGTTACGCTGCTTACTTCATATACCACGTTCATGCTGTAGCCGGTAGTATCCTTATCAAAAGCCGGGCTGAAACCTCCCGAGCTGGTGCTTAAACCGCTCAGGTCGGCATTGTTGTTCTTGGTGGCTTTGGTTATTATCAGGGTATAGGTTTTAATAGTAATTCCGTCTTCGGCGGTTACTACTATATTTATGTTGTTTTCTCCCGCACTTAAGCTAACGGGATATGATAATACTGCACCCGTTACTGCATTTCCATTTACCTTAAGGCTGGCCTTGATATCAGCCGGGGTTAAGTTCAGGGTTAGCTGTTCTACTGTTTTGGCTACTCCTGCAGTATAGCTTAAGGTGTCTTTGTTAAAGGGTTGACTGAGAGTACCGGAGCTAATGGTTAGTCCGCTCAGATCAGCGTTGTTGTCCTTGCTGGCTTTGGTTATTACCAGGCTGTAGGTTTTAATGATAATTCCATCTTCGGCGGTTACTTCTATGTTTATGGTGTTTTCTCCCGCATTTAAGGTAATGGGGTATGATAAATCCGTTACTGCAGTTTCGTTTATCTTTATGCTGGCCTTGTTGTCTGCCGGGATTAGGTCTATGGTTAGCTGTTCTACGGTTTTGGCTACCCCGGCAGTGTAGTTTAAGGTATCTTTTTCAAATGCCGGGCTTAATGTTCCGGTGCTTATGGTTAGTCCCGCTAAGTCAGCATCGTTGCTCTTCGTAGCTTTAGTTATGTTCAGGGTATAGGTTTTAGTTGTGCTCAGGTCTTCGGCGGTTACTACAATTGTTATCAGGTTTTCTCCTGGAATCAACGTAATGGGCACTGATAGGACTTCACCCGTTGCTGCAGTTCCGTTTACCTTAAGGCTGGCCTTGATGTCGGCCAGGGTTAAGTTCAGGTCTAGCTGTTCTACGGTTTTGGCTACCACGGCAGTGTAGCTTAAGGTGTCTTTTTCAAATACCGGGCTTAATGTTCCTGAGCTTATGGTCAGACCGCTTAAGTCGGCGTTGTTGCTTTTGGATGTTGCCTCCAGCGCCGGGCTTAATTCGGTTGTGTTGCCAAAGCGGTCAATGGCCTTAGCCTGGTATCTGTATGTTGTTCCAACTGCCAGTCCCGTATCGGTATAGATGTTTTCGGTAGTGGTGGTTAGCAACACGCCGTCTCTATATATCTGATAGCTGATCTGTCCTGAACTGTCCGAGGCTGATAGTATAAGTTGTATGCTCTCCGAGCTGGTATTTCCTTTGCTTACGCTTACATTGCCGGGAGCGGAGTTATCGAGTAATACTCCATAAATGGAGAAATGGCTTACCGTGGCTACTGCTACTCCGTCTTGGATTTGGGTTGGCTGGTATTCCCATGTTCCGTTGTTGTACCAGTATATGGCGACTTTGCTCCGGTCTGCTCCTGAATTCATAGGCAGAATAAGCTGTACAGCCTGGTTTATGGTTAGTCCGGAAAAGGTTATGTCTACTACTTTCCCTGCAACCTGAAGGCCGCTGGCGCCTAAATCGGGCGTTACTTCCTGTACGGTTACGGTGGCTCCCGCCGGTATGCTCATTGCTCCCAGGTCAATGCTGATTCCGCCTTCTATGGCTATGGGCTGCCCGCTGGTTATGGCAACAGGGCTGCCTATCTTTGCGGCTATGGTTATCACGAGCGTCACGGGGTTGGCATATCCGGATACGCTTCCGGTTATGGTTACTATTCCTGCAACGCTGGTATCGGGATTGCCGGTGTTCCAGGCTACGGCTACTTGTTTGGTGGTGTTGTTGCTCATATGCGCGGTTACGGTATCCGGCAGCTCATATGTTACCCCTTCTTCTACGGTGCCGGTCAGGTCGTTTATGCTCACTATGGTGGCAGAGCCACCACCGCCTCCTCCTCCTCCACCGCCGCCACCTCCGGGTGTGGCGCCGGGGTTTGTTGGCGTCGTTGTAGTAGGCGTGGTGGTTGTCCCCGGGCTTCCGCTCATGGCCTGGTTTACCATGTCTACGGTGGACGGCGCCGGCGTTGTAGTTGTTGTCGTTGGCGTCGTCGTGGTTGTCGTGGTCGTGGTCGTCGTTGTTGCCGGCGGAGCCTCAGCCTTGGGTGCTTCGGCTTGTATATCCATATTCTGTGCTGCTTCTTTTACCCAATCAGCAGCCGGGACGAATGTTGCCTGTACCTCGGTCGATGATAAATCCTGGGTAGTCGGAGCAGCACCGGAACTCGTGACCTCGGATTTCTGCCAGGCGCTCAGCTCTGCCTTTCCTGCCGGGGTGCTTACGTCCAAATTACCTTCCAGACAGTCTATGCTTGCTTTTCCGCTGCTTTTGTCTACATTAACCTTGAAAAATGTGCCTCTTATGGCCGCTACTCCCCACGGCATATCTACCTGGATCTTGACTTTCTTTTCTTCGCTGGCTACATACCACGGCAGTTCTTCATCTTCGGCGGCTATCAGCCCTATGCCTTGCAGGCTGGCTATTAACCCGCTCTTTATATTCTTCATCCGCCCGGTTTTTTTATCTTCACTGGGGCTGCTTTCATGTCTGGTGGCTAAGCCTCCAAACAGGGTGCCCTCTTTAATTTTTATGTTTAACCAGTCTACCGCGGTTCCTTCGCTTCCGTCGGTCTTTATATATTTTCTGCCCTCAGATGATACTACGGTTATATGGGTGTTTTCTTCTATGAGCATGCTGCTGCCGTCCGGGTAGTTTAACTCGGCGCTGCTGTCTGCTCCGCTGGTTATTATATCTCCTGCTTTTACGGTGGTTTCAGTCTGGATTTGTTGGTCGTCCTGGCTTCCGGCTGTCTTTATTTTTATTATGCCTTTTTTTACTTTGAGGGTGCCTTCCAGGGTGGCGGCATATAGTCCGGGATCTTCGGTCAGCAGTATGCCTAACGCATGGGCCAGGTTGATTCTGCTGAAGGGGGCGTCGGGCAGGTATTGTTTACCGTCGTCACTGAGTCCTACCATACCGGAAGTCAAGCCTGCGGCTGCTGATTGCGCGGCCCAGTGGCTATTATCTATATCGGTTAAGCCGGCAGGTAATTTTGCTCTGCTCAGGTCTTGCCGGGAGAGTCTTAAGAGGAGGCTTATGGCCTGGGCTCGGCTTAGGGTTTCATCCGGATGGTAGCTGCCATCTCCTATGCCTTTTATGTATCCTGCTTTCTCTGCTGCGGCTATATATGCTCTGGCCCAGTAGTCTTGACTGACATCGTTGAAGTTGGTAGTTGCTTCGGGGTCTATCGCCAGTCCGGCGGCTTTTACCATGATGGTGGCGGCCTGGGCTCTGCTTAATCCTTCATGGGGGTGAAAAGTGCCGTCGGGATAGCCGGATATTATTCCTCTATTGTTTAGAAAGTTTATGTATACGGCGTTGGCATCAGCTGTAGGTACGTCGGAATACCGGGAGGTAAAGGCAGTCGCAGCCGTGCTGCTGTCTGCGCTCAGCGCCGGATTGGTTATTATTAGGAGGCTGCTGCTCCATATGAATACGAATATGAGTACATACCAGGGTAGTTTTTTTATGCGCCAGGGGTTCATTTTATCACGCCTTTCTATGATTTCAATCGATAATATATAACTCTTTAATATGAAAGTCTAAATTAATCCCGCCATGAATTTTCCGACATTATTTCGGTAGATTTTCTATTATTGGATAATTATAACACAATAAATTAAAATGGTCCTTAATTTTTTATTTATTCATGACTTAAGCCTATCATTCAACATCTAATCAAATCACTGCGTTCTTTCATATTTAGTTTTTATTTCTGCCCGGTAATTTCAATTAATCGTAATTATTTGGCATTTCGCATAATTGGATTAAATGTATAAATAGTAGGAATTATTTGGCTTCATTATAGCATAATTGGGTTCCAAGGATAGTTTTTTATCGCGGGCGTTGTTTCACCTTTTCAAATCATCGCCTTATCCATGCTGTTTCGAGCTCGTTTATTTCTCAGAACAGGCAACGTTCATTACAGCGTGAATGATCCTGCCTGCCTCTTTTTCATTATATGTATGGGCTGATAAATTGCATACTTCTCCATAAACAAACCTGGGCATGGGATCGTCAATAAATCCGCGACAAGCTGCCAACGAAAGATATTTTTGCCGGTTGGTTATTCCTGACTAATCAATAATATATAAGTCAGTAGCCTGACCTCATCTTCCTCATAAAAATCACCTCCAGCTACTGATTGTAGTCGGAGGCAATCTTAATCTTAATAATATCTTAACAGCTTAAATGTCTGGCACTCTTTAAGGATAGGTATATCCGGAAGACTCGTACGAATAGTTCCCGTCAACAGAGTTCTTTAATACGAATTGATCATCTACGACCACCGTGAAGCTCTGACTGGTAGAGTTAATCGTACCTAATGATATCCAGTCTTCGTCCCTTATTGCATATAAGGTATATCCATCGTAAGCACTGCCGGTGTTGTTAAATGTGATTACAGTTTCGCTAACGGCTTGAAAATCATTCGCATTTCCGCCGCCTTTAACAGGCATAACGCCAATGGGGTTGCCGTCCTGCACCCAGGCTGATTTGGCCGTACCGTATATATAACGATACCACACGTGATAATTCATTTGGTTCGCATCCACCGTATAGGAGAGATCATGCCATCCTAATGCTTGATTGCTTGAATTAGTTAGATCAAGGGTGTATTTGCCTTCACCTCCGGGATCATTCGGTCCGGCTTCCGTAGGTGTCGTATCTTTAACGAAAAGCTCCAGGGTGGTATATGCAGGCAGCGCATTGTTGCTTACCTCCAGTTTAGCATTGTTGTATTTGAAGCCTAGATCTGCCGCAATTGGCGATGTGGTCAATTGCCATTTGGCATACAAGGTCATATCGGCTGTGATGGGGAAGGTGTTACCTGGAGAATAGTCGGTTCCCGTCCAGTCAGCAGCTGTGTTCCAGCCTATGAAGGTACAATCGCTCATGCTCAGTGTTGCCCCGCTTGTTACCGTCACTGTATCATTAATGTTATAGGTACCGCCGGTGGGCACTGTTCCCGTGCCGCCGTTGGCGTTATAGGTCAAAGTACAGGGGGTACTCGAAGTCCATTGGGCAAACAGGGTGGTATTGGCACTTATAGTAAAGGTGCTGCCGGCATTGTAATTGTTTCCGCTTCCATCGGCTGCCGTGTTCCAACCCACAAAGGTGAAGCCGCTTTGGGCCATGCTTCCGGTGTTGCCTTGTACCGTAACCGTAGAATTGGAAGAACTGTAGACCTGCGTATCGCCGGGCACGTTTCCAGCGGTATGGCCGTTCCCGTTATAGATTACTCTGTATTCCGATCCCGGCTGAGATTCCAGCCTGTATCCCTTCAACTGGACGAATCCGGCATTACCGGAGCCCGAATTATAGGACCAGGTCGAGGGGCAAGAATCGATAACCGTGTAGCTTCCTGCCGGAATCACGGGATACAAAACACTTGAGGCCACGCTGTCTAAAGCAGTCTCATGCTCAACTGTCGCGGGGATTTGCTCCGGGTTTTTATTATTCACCACCCAGACATTGTTGGTGACATCCAGGACCGCATTCCAAGGTCCATAGACGGTTCCATCCTGGTGCGACTGCAGGCTTATCGTCCCGGCGGCCGCAGGGTTTGCCCCGCAGTGATAGGTATCGATATAGGTCAAGGCATAGGGAACATATACCGTAAAGACGGCTTGGTTCGGAGGATTATTTGTAATACCATCCCCATTCCAGTTATTGATCAACCGTTCTTCCTGTACCGGAGGGGCCGATGCCAATACCGAGAGGTTTACCAGAGGTCCCGCCACTTCATTGGCACATGCGATATAGCGAAATTGCACATTTTTATCGTTCACCGGCTTTTCAACCGTTGTCAGGGGTACATAAGGATTAATGGTTCCCTGAGCGGTTTTTAGAACCCAGCTATTCCAGCCGCCGTCCGCATTCTGATTGCGGTAAAGTATATGGTCGCCCGCAGCCAGGGTACTGCTGCCCCGGCCCAGATAATTACTGTCTGCCACCGCTTCCATTCCGCTCAGGTCCTTGCCCGCACTTGCTGTCAGCAGGTCAAAAACCTGAGGCGGCGAAGCGGTAAAAGACCCAATGGCCGGTTCCCGTACCCAAAAGTCCCTCTCGGCGCTTAGCATGGCAATCTGATCTCCATCCAGCCAGAAGCAAGGAGTATCTCCGGGAGCCCAAGTGGTTCCCGCGTCCAGGCTGTATTCAGGAGGATTCCCCGTCCCCGCTGCCTGGCCTGTCTGGGTGTTAAGACTCCAGCCGGCAGGTGTAGTACCCGCACTCAGAGCGACCAGCTGTACCCAACCATACACCTTATTCGGGTCAAGCGGCTGCTGGTGGATGCGCAGGATTCCGCCGGCAGGATGCGGGGGCCAGAGGGAACGGTTGAGGCTTTCCATTTGATCGGAAGTAAAGATTATCTGCCTGCTGCCATCGGTGGTTACACTCATTATCAACCCGTCGGGCAGCATAAGCTCATAGTTCTTGTTAGTAGACAGACCTGCAGCACCAATCGTTCTATTCCCCAAATCCAGCCCGATGGTGCCGGGATTAGGCAACACGACCATATCCATGCTTACGGTGCCGTCACTTATATTTACGATATCATCTTCGGCCAGGGATGGGGTGGTAGTGATGGCAACACTGAAATTGCCGCCGGCTGCAACGGTTCCGGTACCAATACCGGTTCCATCTCGATAAACCGTTATGGTATCTCCCGGAACCCCGGTGCCGCCGATGCTGGTATTTCCTGCTTTGACCTGGGCGGTTAGGCGATGCACTTTAAAATCGTTTATTGCAGCCAGTTGGCCACCCTTTATAAGGTTTATCCAATAGGTCCCGACGGTCAGTCCGGTTGGCAGGCTAAAACACAGGGAGTCTTCGGCCACGCTTGTCGCGCTGGCAGTTCCTGCCAGGGTCCCGGCCGGATTTTCCCGGTGAATTTCAACCGTCAGGCTATCTCCACTGCTCCATACCCCGGCTGAGCTTTGCACATCGTACATGGTTACGCTGGGGGTGTTGGAATAACCCTGGTTGAGAGGCTCCATGGCCGGGTCATGGGTTATGAAAGGAGCCACCGTTAGATTTAAGCTGCGGCTGGCCGACTGACCGGATTTACTTCCGGTAATGGTTATGACGGTAGTTTCCGGTTCTACCCTCGGCCCGGATGGATTACTAACCGGCTGAATGACCAGCTTTCGCCCGTCAGCATTGCTGGCGATGCCGGCAGTGGCCACAGCTTCATTGCTGCTGATCACTGAGAGCGACACATCCGCTGCAACATCACTCAACGAACGAGTCATCATATAGGTTCCGTCAGCCAGGATAATATTGGGGAATTCAGGCAAAGTAACGGATTCTACAGGAATAACCACCGGTTGAGTGAAAACATTTAGGCTGAAGATCACTACTCCGGAGTAGCCCTCAATTATACCGCTAAAACTATAACTGCCGGTTGTATTGGTTTGAGCAACCGGTGGGTTCCAAACAACAGGAACTGCCTGGCTGGTGCCGTCACTAAAATGTGCTATGAGGCTGGAAGGCAGGGTATAAGGGTTTCCCTGCTGCACACTCACCGGGGCTGGATTATCTATACTCTCAATTCTTACCAGAGGTTTTATGGTCAGGGTAAGACTTACTGTTCCTTCATAGCCTGCCACCGTTCCCTGGTAGGTATATGCTCCCGCCCGGCTGGTATCTATGGTCGATGCATTCCAGCTTACCGGGAGTTCTTTGCTGCTTCCATCACTCATATGGGCAGTTACCGTGACAGGCAGGCTGAAGCTCTCGCCGGCTTTGATGCTGGCGGCCAGATTCTCTATGCTTTCTATTATTACCAGGGGCTCTATAGTCAAGGTCAGGTTTACGGTTCCCGCATAGCCTTCCACCGTTCCCTGGAATATATATTCTCCCGCCTGGCTGGTATCTACGCTCGATGCGCTCCAGCTTACCGGGAGTTCCTTGGTGCTTCCATCACTCATATGAGCAATTACCGTGACAGGCAGGTTGAAACTTTCGCCTGCTTTGATGTTGGCAGTAAGATTCTCTATGTTTTCTATTGTCACCAGGGGTTCTATAATCAAGGTCAGGCTCACGGTTCCCGCATAACCTTCCACCGTTCCCTGGAATATATATTCTCCCGCCTGGCTGGTATCTACGTTGGATGCGCTCCAGCTTATAGCCACTTCGCGGCTGCTCTCGTCACTCATTCGGGCGGTTACCGCAACAGGCAGGTTATAGTTATCACCTGCTTTTATGCGGGCGGTCAGGTTTTCTATATTTTCTATTACCAGGGGTTCTATGGTAAGTATTAATCTTACCGTACCTTCATAGCCTAATACTGTTCCCTGAAATATATATTCTCCCGCCTGGCTGGTATCTACACTTGATGCGCTCCAGCTTATGGCTACTTCGCGGCTGCTCTCGTCACTCATCCGGGCGGTTACCGCAACAGGCAGGTTATAATTATCCCCTGCTTTTATGCTGGCGGTCAGGTCTTCTATCCTTTCTATCTTTGCGGCTATGGTTATCACGAGTGTAATAGGGTTGGCGTATCGGGATACGCTTCCGGTTATGGTTACTATTCCTGCAACGCTGGTATCTGGATTGCCGGTGTTCCAGGTTACGGCTACTTGTTTGGTGGTGTTGTTGCTCATATGCGCGGTTACGGTTTCCGGCAGTTCGTATGCCACCCCTTGTTCCACGGTGCCGGTCAGGTTGTTTATGCTCACTATGGTGGCAGAGTCCGATGATCCTCCTCCTCCTCCTCCGCCTCCACCACCGCCAGATCCGGGTGTGGCGCCGGGGGTTGCTGGTGTCGTTGTTGTTGTGGTGGTGGTGGTAGTTGTCCCCGTGCTTCCGCTCATGGCCCGGTTTACTATGTCTACGGTAGACGGTGCTGGCGTTGTAGTTGGTGCCGTTGGCGTCGGCGTGGTTGTCGGTACCGTCGTGGTCGTGGCCGGTTGCTCTACCGGCTCTGCCGCTGGCGGGGACGCCGGCGGCGCTTCCTGCACCTGATCCATTATCTCAGCGGTTTCCTGTATCCAATCCTGCGCCTGCACAAACTGCTGCACCTGTGCCGCGGCCATAGGTGTTGGCGGTGGCGGCGGCGCACCCGCCTGGGTCACCTGGGTGGTCTGGTTCCCGGTTAAGTCTACGGTTGTTCCTCCATTGGTAACTTCTGCATCTCCGGTCAGGCAGCTTACGGTTGATTGTCCGCCGGGGCTTACGTTTATTACTATGAAGGTGCCTCTTATGGCCGCTACTCCCCACGGCATGTCTACCTGGATCTTGACTTTCTTTTCTTCGCTGGCTGCATACCACGGCAGTTCTTCATCTTCGGCGGCTATCAGTCCTATACCCTGCAGGCTGGCTATTAACCCGCTCTTCGGCCTCTGTATCCGCCCGGTTTTTTTATCTTCATTGGGGCTGCTTTCATGTCTGGTGGCCAGGCCTCCAAACAGGGTGCCCTGTTTGATCTTGATGTCCAACCAGTCTACCGCGGTTCCTTCGCTTCCGTCGGTCTTTATATATTTTCTGCCCTCAGATGCTACTACGGTTATATGGGTGTTTTCTTCTATGAGCATGCTGCTGCCGTCCGGGTAGTTTAACTCGGCGCTGCTGTCTGCTCCGCTGGTTATT
>Ga0074198_1000457_pt1 | contig 43134 bp, 44 predicted proteins | sample EPASupsiteSAE323_FD_64527 | JGI IMG/M metagenome (GOLD analysis project Ga0074198, IMG submission 64527) | Bioremediated contaminated groundwater from EPA Superfund site, New Mexico - Sample SAE3-23 | ecosystem: Environmental > Aquatic > Deep subsurface > Groundwater > Contaminated ... | reverse complement strand
GCCGCCGGTTCCGCAGAACACCAATGGCGCGCCAAGGTAGTTTTCGTGGAAGTAGTACCCGCCGTTGATTGTGGGTATTCCCATCGGGTTGCCATAGTCGCGCACTCCTGCAACCACGCCGCGAAGTATGCGCTTGGGAGCAAGGATGCCCTCAGGCACTTTTGAATTGTCAAAGTCAGGAGGCGCTAGGCAGAACACGTCGGTGTTGAAGTAGGGCTTTGCGCCCAATCCCGCGCCCAAAACGTCGCGGATTACCCCACCCACTCCGGTGTTTGCACCTCCGAACGGGTCAAGTGCCGAGGGGTGGTTGTGTGTTTCTGCCTTGAATGCGAAATCGTATTTTTCGTTGAACTTGATTATTCCAGCGTTGTCCTTGAACATCGAGACAAGCCACTCCTCGCCGCGCGCACCCATCTTGGCCTTGATGTCAAGGGTTGCCTTGCGGATGAGCGAGCTGAAGAGGCCGTCGATTTTTTCGGTCTTGCCTGAGCCGTTGTCGTAATCGATTTCGGCGGTGAACGTCTTGTGCTTGCAGTGTTCGCTCCAAGTCTGGGCGATGGTCTCAAGCTCAGTCTGAGTGGGATTTCGGCCAAGCTTGACGAAGTGGTCCTGGACCTTCTTCATCTCAACAGAATCAAGAGAAAGAAGCATCGATTGTGAAAGCGCGGCTAGTCCCTCGGAATCGAGTTCGTTGAACTGCACTGCTTTTTCGTTTTCCATTGAAAAAATCTCTTCTTGAAAATTATTTCAAAATCTCAAATCTCTGAATCATCGCGTTTGCAAGGAGCCCTTTTGAAATTTCCTTGACTTTGTCTTCGGTAATGCCGTCGAACGCGAAAATGCGCGAGCTTCGAACGTGAATCGAGCCATTTGCAACTCCAAGGACATCAGCTGCGCCCTCGGATGCAGCTGCGCCGGTGTTGTCGGTGACTCCGTCAAGGAACCTAACCTCTGATTTCGGCCAGCTTACCTTGAGGATTGAAGAATCAATTGAGTATTCCTGGATTACAGGGTCGCAGAAGAGCTGCTCTGCCAATGTGACCAGCTTTTCCGTTGTCAAGTCAACTGAGTCGGATGAAAGGTAATAGACTTCGGCCATCCGAACTTGCGAAAGGCCCGAGATTCCAAGGTCGGATTTTGCTCCGGATTGCACGCCTTCGGCTATCGGGTCGCGGCACCCTACTTTAGTGGTGACTTCTATCCTGTGAATCTTGCTTGTCTGTGCCAATTGTTACACCAGTTCAGCCACGAAGCTCGTCGTCAGCTGCGAATACCTTGTCCGAAATCTTCTTCTGGTACTCGGAAATCTTTGCGCCTAGCTTTGAGTCGCCGGTTGCAAGTATTTTTGCAGCAGCAAGGCCCGCGTTCTGTGGGCCTAAAATCGTCATGTGCGAGATGCCCGAAGGCATGCGTAGGCAGGAAAAGATGTCGTGCTCGTTGTCCGAGTTGGGAATGGTCACGATTGGGAGGCTTGTAGTTCCTGCAAGCATTCCCGAAAGGGCGTTGGACATTCCAACAACCGCGATGATTACGATTTTGCGTCCTTCCTTGGACTGCTTTTCGTACTCCTTTGCAATCGAGATGGCGTTTTCGGGGGTCTTGTGAGCGGAGGCAACGCGCATAGTTGACTCGATTTTGAATTCCTTAAGTGTCTCGATGACCTTCTTTGCAGTCTCGGCGTCTGATTTTGAGCCCATCATTATGACTGCCAAAGGCGCACTTGACGTTGCCATACGAAAATCCTCACCCTAAGCTAGAGAATCTGCCAATACTGCCCGAGAAACCTAGGACAGCTTATAATAGGATTGTGCAAATGGACGTTTAAAAGGCGTTTCACGTAGGTGTATCGGACCACAAAATGCAGAATAACGCAACATACAAACGAACCAAGAGAGGGCTAAATGCGTAGTTTAGATAATTGTTTAATTATATAATATATATAGTAAACAAATTAAACAAAACGACAAAAACACCAAAAAAACAGAAGAATTGTTTAATAGTAAAGTATATAAATAAAACAATTAAACAATTAAGTATGGCAAATTCATTCGAAACGGATATTCCTGAATTCGATGAGCTAAATCTTGAAGAACTTCTGTCTATCCCAGAGAATGAGCGCTTTGACCGGACGCTGGGCGGCCAAGATAGTATAGGAAAAGCCATAGCTGCACTGGGAACAAAAAACGGCGGCTTACTTCTAGTGGGCCAAGACGACCTGAAAAAAGGAGGCCAACTGAAAGGACTGCCAGACAATTTTCAAGAAGAATTCAGAAACGCAATAAGTTCAGTTAAACCCGTGCCACTTTACCAACAAAAAAACGTCGAAATCAAAGGGATATCAGTAGCACTTATCCGCGTTCAGAGTGTTGGAAGCCTAAAGCCTTGCTCGTACAAAGGAATCTACTACGAACGGAAAGGAGACTCGAATCCGCCGATGGATCCCGATGAAGTGAAAAGATATCATCTTTTCTACGGTGCTTCAAATCCAGAGAATATGCCCACTCACGCGAAAAAAGCAGACATTGACGAGGACGAACTTACAACATACCAGAAACTGACTGGAAAGACAAAAGAAAATCTTATCCAGTCAGTCAATACTGAAAACGGATTCCTATCTGTACGGGGAGTAGTCGTACTTTGTAAAAGGCCAGAACCGTTCCTTGAAGGCGCGTTTGTCGAAATACAGCGCTATGATAATGTGATGGGTTCAAGCCCGGTTCCAATCGGCCAGCCAATTAAGATTTCCAAGCCGGCTAGACAAATGATTGAGGAAACTGCCAAGATTCTGGAGCAGAACTTGCCAGTTACGCGGGTTTACGAAGGGGCTAGGATGATTCAAAATCCGGCAATACCTACAAGCGTCATCAGGGAATCCGTTACAAACGCGGTTGCACACAGGAATTACCGGAGCCATGAACATATCCGAGTCAGAATATATGCCGACGGATTTGACATAAGCAACCCGGCAGTCTTGACGGAAAAAATGTGGGCCGATATTCTTGAAACCCAAACCACATACCATCCAAACGAAGGAATTTACACGTTCCTCAACCCTGCCCAGTTATACGACGCCCGTGGAGAAGGAATATGGAAAATACGCGAGGAACTAGAAAAGCTCGGAAAGGTGGCACCAGAATTTAAAGTAATTGGAGATACACCATCAACATTCTACGTACGAATCAGTCTGTCCCCGAAAGGGGCAAAGGACGTCAAACGTCAGAAACTTGAGGAACTGATTTCAAAACGAAAAACAATAACAAGCTCAGAGGTAATGAAGCTCCTGAAAATCTCGCGGGTCACCGCAATAACCTTGCTCAAAGACCTAGCGAAACGTGGAATGATTGAGCACCAAGGTAGCACAAAAACAAGCAAATATATAGTTAAAAATAAACCGCAGAAAGTTGAACCTGTGAGCGGCAGTAACAAGATTCAATCGAATTAGAAAACTTTTTCGCCTATTTTTGCGGCCTTGCTGGGCACCAGAAGCGAAAGCTTGCCGTCTTCTCCCGGAACGCCCAAAAGAAGCACCTCGGACTGGAACCCTGCGATGTTTTTTGGCGCAAAATTCACTACTCCGACAACTGTTTTTCCCATAAGCTCGTCCTTGGAATAGTTGGTGGCCTGCACGCTTGACTGCTTGATGCCGATTTCCGGACCAAAGTCCACCTTGACCTTGTAAGCTGGCTTTCTTGCCTGCGGGAAGTCCTCGACTTGGATGATTTTTCCTGTGCGAAGGTCGACTTTTGAGAAATCCTCAAAGGAAATAGTAGCCATCGCAACCAATCAGTCTATTTTCTGTCCAGTCAGCTTCTCGTACGCTTCCAAGTACTTCTGAGTCGTCCTGTCTATGACATTCTGCGGAAGCCTCGGAGCGGGCGGCTTTTTGTTCCAGCCAATCGAAGAAACGTAATCCCTCACGAACTGCTTGTCGTAGGACGGCGGGTTCATTCCCGGCGCGTAAAGCTCTGCTGGCCAGAACCTGCTTGAGTCCGGAGTTAGGGCTTCGTCAATCAAGATGATTTTGCCGTTGTCGCCGATTCCTTTGCTGCCATTGCCATCTTTGCTGCTTCCGCCAAGGTATCCAAACTCGAACTTGGTGTCGGCAATGATGATTCCTTTCTTTGCCGCGTAGTCCGAGGCAAACTTGTAGAGCTTGATTGAGTATTCCTTGAGGGTTTCGAAAGTCTCGGTGCTGCCAACGATTTCCTTGGCATTCTTCTCAGTCACAGGCTCGTCGTGGCCTACCTCGGCTTTCGTGGTCGGAGTAAAGATTGGCTCGTCGAGGCGTTCGGACTCCTTCAAACCCGGCCGCAGCTTGATGCCGCAGACTTCGCCGCAGTCGCGGTAGCTTGACCAGCCTGAACCGGAAAGGTAGCCGCGCACCACGCACTCAAGCCGGATTGGCGCGGTCTTTTTGACCAGGCTTGAGCGTGACTTGAGCAAGTCGGGGTAATCGGAGAACGGCTTGGGGTAAGTGGAGACGTCCGTTGAGATGAAGTGGTTCTCGACGATGCTCTTGGTTTTTTCAAACCAGAATGCCGAAATCTGGTTCAGCACCGCGCCCTTCTGCGGAATCGGATCGTCAAACACCACGTCGAATGCGGAAAGCCGGTCGGTTGCAACCAAGACGACCTTGTCGCCTGCGTCGTACACGTCGCGGACTTTTCCGCGCGCCAGGAGCTTCGCTCCATCAATGTTAGTCTGGTAGACTGGCTCGATTGGGTTGAGTTCCTTAAGCTTGCCCATAAAATCCCTTTTCTCACACAAAAATCCTATTTTGCAAAGATGATGAAATCCCGCTCAGGTCCCACTGAGACCGAGATAATCGGTATTCCCGAAAGCTCGCTGACTTTTTTGACGTAGGCAAGCGCGTTCTTTGGAAGAGCGTCAAGGCCCTTGGTCTTTCCTTCCTTGGCCACTTTTGCCCAGCCAGCTTCGTCCAAGTCCTCAAAACCAGCCATCTTCTGGTAAACTGGCTTTGCATTCTCGGCTGAAACGGGGTCAGCAGGGTACTCTGAGACTTTCTTGCCATCGATTTCGTATGAATCGCAATACATAATCTCAGGCTGGCCGCCTAGAACGTCAAGCTTGGTGATGTGCATCCCGCAGAAACCGTTCAGGCGGTTTGAGAAGCGCAGCGCGACCAAGTCCATCCAGCCAGTTCGGCGCGGCCTTCCTGTGGTGGTGCCAAATTCGCCGCCTTTGTTTCTCAGTTCGTCTGCAACCTTGCCTGAAAGCTCGGTGGTGAACGGCCCGGAGCCTACCCGGGTGCAATACGCTTTGACTACTCCCTCGACGCGGTCAATTGAACGGGGCGGGACTCCTACTCCGACGCAGGCTCCTCCTGCAATCGGGTGCGAGGAAGTCACGAACGGGTAAGTTCCAAACAAGTTATCCAGGAGCGCGCCCTGCGCGCCCTCGAAAAGCACGTTCTTTCCTGCATCCAAAGCCTGATTGACCTCAAGGTTCACGTTTGCCTGGAAGCCGTCAAAGAACTTCGGGATTTCCTTGAGCTCTGCTATTGACTTGCGGGTCTGCTCATCAATCTTGATTTGGTACATCTTCTGGAGGATTTCTTCGTGGGCATAAACCGCAGCGTCCAGTTTCTTTGGCCAGTCCTTTGCAAAAACGTCAGTGAACATCAATGCAGTGCGAAGAGCCAAGTCCGAGTAAGCCGGCCCGATGCCGCGCTTGGTCGTTCCGACTGCTTTTCCTTTCTTGGACTCCTCCTGGATGCCATCCAAGAGGCGGTGAGTGGGAAGGATGAGCGGGGTGCGGTAGGCGATGCCAAGCTCTTTTGGCGTGACCTTGATTCCTGCTTTCTTGACTTCGGCCATCTCTTCTTGCAGCGAAAGAAGGTCAAGGACCACTCCGGCTCCGATGAGCGAGCGTTTGCCCCTAATCACGCCGGATGGAAGCAGGTGAAGCTTGAATTTCTTGTCGCCGACTATGACGGTGTGTCCTGCGTTGGGGCCGCCCTGGTAGCGTACAACAAGGTCGCTTTTTTCGGCCAGCACGTCCACAATCTTGCCCTTGCCCTCGTCGCCCCACTGGGCGCCTACGATTACTGTTGAGTGGGGTTTGGGAAAGGGCGTTCTGTCCATGAGTAGCACACTAAAATAATGAGGTAATTTGTTAAGAACCTTGTGCCTTTTTAGAGCAACGGAACAGGATTAAAATAAGGCAGTACTTTACGGTTCTATGGAAATACCTCGCGGTCAGGCCGCCACTGAATACTTGGTGATTTTGGGGGCAGTTCTTCTTCTTGCTTCAATTGCCACATCTAACGTCCTTTCGGCATCAGGCACGACTGCATCAATCAAGGAACAGCAGTCTACAACGTATTGGAAGGATGCGACGCCTTTTTCCATAACTTCATACTCGCTGGAATCCGGTTCCCTTGTTGTCACGGTAAAGAACCAGTTGCCCAAGAAACTGAGGCTTACTGGGATTGACGTGGCAGCGTCCGGGGCCAACTACACGGTCTTTTCCGGCTCGCTGATTTTCTCGCCTTCGGAGGAGAAGACGCTTTACCTGTCTTTTGGGGAGCAGAACCCCTGCAACTCGCTCAATACAGGCAATTCATTCGAGCTGTCCGCAGTCACTTTTGCTTTTGATGAGAGTAGCGATATCGTCGGCGCAAAGCAGGTTGGCGCAAGCAGCCTTGTTGGCCGCTGCACTGCCGCAGGGATACCGTTCTTCCCGCCAACACCCGCGGACGAGTCCACGTTTTCTGCGGGCGCAAATATCACCATCAACTCAAGCATCACAGGCCTGCCCCTGTCCGGGCTCGGCTTGCGCTGGAACGGCACGGATTATGCATATTATGACAATTCACTGATTCTGATGATGGATTTTGACAACAACTCGGCCCTGGGAGAGAACGCCAATGTTGCGGTTGACGTGTCCGCCAATGCGGCAACCGGGCAGGTGTTCGGCGCAAGCTATGTGGCTGGGGCATCTGGCAAGGCAATGGACTTCCAGCGCCAAGGCGCAATCAACTTCTCAACATCCGCCCAATTCTTGCCTTCGGACCAGCTGACCGTGGAAGCGTGGGTCAAGAAGAATGCGGCTTATCCGATAAGGGACCTGGACACTGGAATTGACGCGGCTTGCATCGCCCTTTTGAACGGCTCGGTGATGTGCTGGGGAGGAAACGGCTACGGCCAGCTGGGAATAGGCAACACCTCTCGCATGCAAAAGCCGACGTTCGTGCCAGGCATCACGAACGCAACGGCAATCGCAAGAGGTAATGGGGGGCATACTTGTGCAGTGCTTTCAAACGGCTCGGTGTCCTGCTGGGGATGGAACGCCCAGGGCCAGCTTGGAAACGGAAACACCACGGACCTGTACTCGCCATCAATTGTCCGCAACATCTCAAACGCAATAGCCGCCAAAACGAGCTGGTGGTACAGCATCGCCCTTCTTTCGAACGGTTCGGTAATGAGCTGGGGCTACAACGGCCGCGGACAGCTGGGAATCGGAAACACCACGCGCATGCTGACGCCGGTTTTCGTGCGCAACATCACCACCGCAACGGCAATCGGAATTGGCTGGTCGAACGGTTGCGCATTGCTTGCAAACGGCTCGATAATGTGCTGGGGGGAAAACGGGGATGGCGAATTGGGGCTAGGCCACAATACAAGCACGCTCTCGACGAGGATTGTGCGCAGCATCTCAACTGCAACCGCTATCTCAACCGGCTGGGGCCACTCTTGCGCGATACTCTCAAACCGCTCGGTGATGTGCTGGGGAGACAACGGGTACGGTCAGCTGGGCATAGGAAACGAAACGACAATGTACGCGCCGGTCACGGTTCCAGGCATCACTACCGCAACCTCGATATCGCTCGGCGACTCGCATACCTGCGTCCTGCTTTCAAGCGGCCCGATGTACTGCTGGGGGCAGGGGTTTGGCTCTTCACCGACCCTGGTCAACTTGCCTGAACGCGCAGCAAAAGTCTCAGCTGGAACAGCATACACCTGTGCAATCCTTTCCAGCGGGGGGCTGTACTGTGGAAGCTACGGCAACGGCCAGCTCCTGATTCCGTTCTCAAACCGCCAACGCACGCCGGCCCCGTTGGAAGGAAGTTTCGGCGGGAGCGCGTCATGCTCGTATTCACATTGCTGCACGCTCCTTTCAAACGGCTCGGTGGCGTGCTCCGGGGACGGGCAGTACGGCGCATTGGGAAGCGGGAACACGGACTCGACAATCATCTCCTCTATAGTTTCCGGCTTGCCAACCGCAGTTGAAGTGTCAACTTCGGAAGACATCAACAGCGACGACATGTGCCCGTCATCGTATGCTTTGCTTGCAAACGGCTCGATAGCAAGTTGGGGAAGCAACTCATACGGCCAGCTTGGCGACGGGACCGCGGACACGCGGTTGTCGCCGGTAATCGTCAACGGGATTACAAACGCCCAGTCCCTATCAAGGGGCGGGAGCGCAAGCGCCACAACTTGCGCAGTGCTGTCGAACGGCTCGGTTGCGTGCTGGGGGTTCAACTACGACGGCGAACTGGGCAACGGCGAATCAACTGACTCGTATACGCCGGTTCTTGCCAGCGGCATAACAACCGCAACCGCAGTCTCAACTGGCAACTACCACACCTGCGCGCTGCTTGCAAACGGCTCGGTTGCGTGCTGGGGATACAACAGCGACGGCCAATTGGGCAACGACGACACCGTCGAAGCATACACCCCAGTCTTTGCCAATGGCATCACGACCGCAACCGCGGTATCCGCCGGCGACTACCACACCTGCGCAGTCCTTTCAGGCGGCGCAGTTATGTGCTGGGGATATAATAGCTATGGCCAGCTGGGGACCGGCGACAACGAAACGGTGTACGCGCCTACTCTTGTCAACGGAATTTCCGCCACCGCAATCTCAACAGGCAACGAGTATACCTGCGCACTGCTTACGAACGGCTCGGTTGCATGCTGGGGATTCAACGGCTACGGCCAGCTGGGAGTAGGCAACACCACTGCAAGGTATTCGCCGGCGTTGGCTCAGGGATTGAGTGATATAGTCTCCATTTCAACGGGCTTGGGCACTGCTTACGCCAAGGATAACGCAGGAAAGACCTATGCGTGGGGGCTCAACGATTATGGCATGCTTGGAATCGGGGTGTTTATCGATACAGACACGTACGGGACGTTTTACCCCTTGACCGATGGCATTGTCGCAGGAAAGGCGGGCAGCAACTCCTGGCAGTTGGGCTACATTTTGGGTGGAAACAACAGCATTTACGCGTCAGCCAACGCAGTGCCTATCGCAGCCAACCTTTCCGCTGGCTGGAACCACGTGGTGATGACATATGACCGTAACTTCCTCAAGTTGTATTTGAACGGTGGCCTTGCCAACCAGACTGCGTTGACCGCGCCGATATTCAACGACGGCGCATTCACAGTAGGCTCCGGGTCAAACGGCACGGTTGACGGACTTCGCGTCTACAACCGCGCGCTGTCTGCTGCCGAAGTTGCACAGCACTACCGCACGACCCTGACCAAGTACGCGCCCGATGCGTGGATGTTCACCTCGAACCAGACTTCGCTGGTGGCTTCAAGCTACACGTTCTCAATCAACGGCACCCTTTCAAGCGGCGCGAACGTTTACTCCGAAGAGCGCAGGATACGGGTTACTTGACCGGACTAGTAAGCACCAAACAAACAGAAATCAGGTTTTGCCTGCTGCGGGAAAGCCAGACGTTAAATAGACTGGTTGGCAAGTAGTGTTCTGATGAAGGACTACTACAAGAAAAGGGCGAGCGAATACGAGAAAGTTCATACCGAGACTACTCCCCAAAGAAAGGAAGAACTCGCAATCATCGCCGCTTCAATGCAGGAGTCATTGAAAAACAAGCGCGTGCTCGAAGTCGCCTGCGGGACCGGGTATTGGACGGAAAGCCTGTCGCACGCCGCCAAGGCAATCACCGCAACTGATGCCGTTGAGGAAGTCCTTGAGATTGCAAAAGCAAAATCCTATTCTTGCCCGGTCAGCTTCCAGAAGGATGACGCGTACAACCTCTCAGCCAAAGACCGTTCTTTCGAAGCCGGGCTTGCAAACTTCTGGCTGTCCCACGTGCCCAAGAGCAGGGTTTCCGCATTCCTGGAGGGGTTCCACGACAAACTGGAACACGGTTCCACGGTATTTTTCGCAGACAACGTGTACGTCCCAGGGCTTGGCGGGGATTTGGTAGATAGGGTTGGCGAAGGGGACTCCTACAAAAACAGGAAGCTGGAGAACGGGACGGAACACGTGGTCCTGAAAAACTATTATTCAAAGGACCAGCTGAAAGCCCTATTTGCGAAGAACTCGATTGCCCTTGATGACAAGAACATCTTTCACGGCAAATTCTATTGGTTCGTGAGTTATCAGATAGCCTGAACTGAATTTCCGCGAGGGTAATACCTAAATTCCCACCGAACTAATTTTCAGGTCAGGATTTCATCCAGTCTCTTTTCCTTCACAGCACGCTGCAGCTCGTATGCAAGCCGCTTTCCTGCACTCATCTGCTCGCCGTAAAGGTAGCCCGTGTAGGGCGTGAACTGGATTCCGGGAGAGCCGGGCATCCTCATTGAAACGTCGAATACAACTGCGACCTTTTTCGGCGGGCCGGGAAGAACAGCGCACTGCAAGGCAAACGGACCGATGATGCCCGGAGCGTACTCCTTCTGGCAGGCTGCTGCGAACTTTTCACCCATCTCCTGGCATTGTCCGACCATCGACTCAAGAATAGTTACGGCATAGTGCCCTGATTCCTCGAAAGATGGAGACGTGAACTGCGAGACTTTCTGTTGCAAGTCAGCTGGAAGCCGGAGGAAGCCGTCGATGCTGGTCTGCCTGCGGGCATCCGTTCCAAGAATCTCGGTGCGGCCGGACAGCGGCGAGTAGAAGTAGTTGAAATTGACTGGGACTCCGATTATGAATTCCTCGATTACAGCAGAGTCGAGTGCGGCTTTTGTTATTTCGCCTTTCTTTATTTTCTCAGCGGATATTTTTTCGAAGTCTTTTGCGTTGGATGCAAAGAAGAACGAGCGTTCGAAAGTGCGCTGGGCCTCGCTGACCTTTACTATGCAAAGACGGTCAATCTCTGACGCGGACTTGAACTGCCGGGGAAAACGCACGCCAGCTTTTTGCATCAGGTAGTACTGATTGCGGGGCTGCGTCCGTTCCTCTGCACGAAGAAGCATCCGCGAGCCAAGAATCGGAACTGCAAAGTCATTTTCGATGGCATCGTAGTTGAAGTTGGTGTAGACTTGGAACGAGCGATGCGGGACAAATACCGAGTTGCGTTTCTGCAGGGCGCTTACGGCGTCCTTTTTGAGTATGTCGGAAAACTTGTCGAGCAATAAGACATCGTCGACTACGCCCAAATCGCGCCCGCCCTCTTTTCGGGACTTGTAAGTCTGGGAATAGACCGAGTCGCGTCCCTTCTCGCAGACTACGAGCGTCTTGAATCCCATTGCCTTTGCTCCGGCACACACTTCCAAAGCGGAGTGCGAACCCAGGACTGCAACAGTAATGGGTTTTTTTGGGTCTATGAGTGCGGAAGCGTTTTTCATAAGATTACCTTAAGAGTTTCCTAAAGCTATTAACCGTTCGTCAGTAAGTCTACCATAATCCTGTAATTCTTGTCTATCACTAGCGGAACTACCGGCAGTATTTTCCAATCTGACAACAACATTATTTCTTCTGAATACTATAGTATATTTTGCAAACCTTGAAGCACCTACGCAGTCATTTCCTAAAGGAACTATCTCTTGCTTCTCGGTATAAGTATCTGTCTGTAGACCAGCCAACAATGAAGAATAATCATTTATTGCCGCATCAACTGAATTCCACTGACGGAACCCGATGGATAACCATTTAGGTGATTTCCCGACGCTAAAAGAATATGACGTAAATTCGTTAGATATATTTCTCTTTTTTACACCTGTCTCATACGCGTTTTGATAATCACTTACATTCGTAGACCCAATGAATGAATCATTGCATATCTCATCTTTGGCTACGCCAAAGTTAGTACAATTTGAAGGGCCGGAGATTCTGAACGAATAAACATAGTTTCCCCACGAATCGTTGACAAGCCATTGCGAAGATAAATCGCTTTGCCCGAACAAACCAGATAATGACTTTGAAAGCATAACGTCTTGTCCTATAGACTGCTCTGAAATCGATGATGGGTTTTCAGAAGATACGCAGCCAGACAATAATATGGTCATTGCCAATGCACAAAAGAGTTTTTCGTTCATTCGTTACACCATCTAAAGAAACGTCTTTTCTACGGTAGTTATAAAATCGTCAAGAGAACCACTAGAAACAACAATAGCAAATGGATATTTCAAAGAGTCTGAAAAAACTTCAGATAAAATAACCCTATCGTTGCTGTGTGGAAACTTCTCAATGTCAGAATGCAAAACCGCTACGCCTTTTACAAAATCGCGCGTTTTTGAATCAAATTCAATAAAGACAATCAAATCGGACGAAAGAAATTTTTTAGATTTATTAAAACTTGAAAAATTATCCGGTGAAGACATATTTCCCGCGAAGCGCGAAGGTATGCCCTTCACAAAATACTCGTTTTTTCGGCATACCAAATACACAGATTTACCTAAGCGCGTTTCTAGCAATTGCGCAATTTCTTTCTTTTTAGTTTCCATTTCTGGGTCTTTTTTCATTTTAACGCCATACTACCCGAGGATTTCATCAAGCCTTTCCTGATTTATTGCGTCCTTGATTTCCTTTGCGATTCTCCTGCCCGTGCTCATCGGAGTCCCGTACATCAAATCCGAGTACGGCGAACCACTGATGAACAGGTTGGTTCCTGCGACGATGCGCGCGGAAATCTCGATTACGTAGAACTTCAAGTCGGGAGTGACCACGGTCTCAAGGCAGAAAGGCCCGAACAAACCCTTCGGCCCGGCAATCTTCTTCGAGTACGCGACAACACGCTCGCCCATCTCGTAGGCTTCCTGGAGCATCGACTCACGGAGTACAAGCGAGTAGTTTCCGATGACCACAAACGAAGGCTCGATGTCGATGTTGCGCTGGTTACGCAAGGGTATGCGTCCAAGCGAGTCCACGTTGGTCTCGTAGCGGCGGTCAATGCTTGTGACTTCGAGCTTGCCGGTAAGCGGCGAGTAGAAGTAGTGGATGTAGACGGTGTTTCCGACTATGTATTCCTGGATTACGAAGTCGCTTCCCTTGACGCGGCTTTCCTGTTCGTTGAAGTCCTTTTCGTTCTTGCACAGGAAGTACCCGCGGCCACCAGCGGCTCCGAAGAGCTTGATGATTACCGGCCGGTCTATGTGGCTTGCTTTTGAGAACTGCTTTGGCACATTCAGGCCAGCGTTCTTCATCCACTCAAGCTGCTTGAGCCTGTCGGACTCCCAGTCGAGCACTTTCTTGTTTCCGTAGTACATCGCCTTGATGTTGCGGTTCTGTTCCATCCCAAGGTGCGCGACGAACGAGCCGTGGGGAATGAGAATCGTGTTGTCCTTGATGAGCTGGGGCTCGATTTTTGGGTAATCGGAAAGGTTGTCAACTACAATCGCCTTGTCAGTGAGGTGCTTGTAGAACTCGGTGTAGAGCCGGTCCTTTCCCTTGCGGCACAAAGCGGTTGTCTTGAAGCCCTCGTCGTGTGCTCCCTTGAAAATCTGGAGTGCAGTATGGCTGCCGATTGTCCCTATTCGATACTCTTTCTTGGTCATAAATTGTCTTTCACATCACAAACGTAAGTCCTTGATTTTTTGCCGGTTCATTGATTCCCTATTTCTTGGCCGCTGGCTTTGCCGAGGCTTCCTTTGCCGCTAATTTTGCCTGCGCTGCCACAATCGCATTGATTTTTTTCGCCATCGCAACCACCTTTTCCTTTGCCAGACCAGTGTGGCTGGAAGCGTCCAGCATCCCCGGAATATCAGCTGGCTTGACGTACTTTGTAATCCGTGCATCGTAGCGCAGGATGTCTGCAAGCGGGTTCGGCTTGCCCTGTTTTACCGCGTCCCAGGCCTTCATACAGGCCTCGCGGATGACCTCGTGCATTGCCTGCCGGTCAGCGCCCCTGCGCGCAAGCTCGGCAAGGAGGATTTCGGTGCCGGAGAATTGTGAGTAGTCCAAGAAGTTCTTTCCGACCTTGTCATAGTTGATTACGATGCCTGAAAGAATCTTGTTTGCAGTGAGGAGCATCTCGTCAAGTGCAAGGAAGGCTTCGGGGATTGCGATGCGGCGGTTGGCCGAGTCGTCCAAGGTACGCTCCAAGATTGCGTTCGAGGCGTTCTCGATTGCAGTCTGGGGCATTGCCTGAACGAAGCGGGAAAGCGAGCAAATCTTTTCGCTTGCAATGGGGTTTCTCTTGAACGGCATCGCACTTGAGCCGACCTGCTTCTTGCCGAATGGCTCGGAAAGCTCGCCGAACAGCGGCGATTGGAGGATGCGAAAATCAAGTGCCATCTTGGCAAGCGACTGGGAAGTCTGCGCCAAGGCGCAAAGAAGGACATAATCCTGCTTTCTAGGATATGTTTGAGTGGAAATCTCGAAAGCGCTTAGGCCAAGCTGCTTCATCGCAGCATCCTCCATCTGGCCGGGGTTGAGCTTGGAACCCTTGAGGACTTCAGCGTAAGATGCGGAAGTGCCTACCGCGCCCTTGAACCCTTTTCCCTTGAGGCTCTCTTCAAGAGCCTGGATGGTTGCCAAGTCAGCAAGCAGGTCCTGTGCATAGATTGAGAAGCGGTAACCAATTGTTGTTGGCTCAGCAGGCTGGATGTGCGTGTAGGCCATGCAGGGCTTTCCTGCATTTTCTTCGATGATTTTGCCAAGGCCGGCAAGCACGTCGATGATTCTGGTCTTGATTATTGCAAGGGCCTGCTTTTGCTGCAGAACCTGGGCGTTGCCGAGGATGTCCTCGCTTGTTGCGCCAAGGTGGATTTTCTTTCCGCCCTTCTTGCACTGCTCGGAATAGCAACGAATCTCGGCAACAACGTCGTGGCCAGTGTCCTTTTCGATTTCCAAGCTGCGCTTGATGTCAATTTTCTGGGAGTGGATGATAATGTCTTCCAATTCGTCTTTTGAGACGATTCCAGCCTGTTTTTGGGCAAAAGCAAGCGCGCACCAGACTTTTCTCATCGAAAGCCTGGTCTGGCGGTCTGAAAAAGCCTCGCACATCGCTGGAGAGCCGTATCTGCTGCCTAATACCGAAACAAAAGAAGTAGTAAGGTCTGGTTGTTTGTCGTCCAAGTCCATGATTAATAATGAACTCGAAGCGATTTAAAGGTTTAGAGAGGGTAAAAAGGAAAAGAAAGGGGCGCAATTCTTCATAGGAGTGATTTTATGCCCAAGAGTGCTAAAGGAATTCCGATGGAAAGCGTCAAATGGCCACAGCATTCCTGCAAGGGCGACATAGGAGCATTCACCAGGTTCCTGCACTTCCACGAATTCGAAGGCCCGGAAGGCATCCTTCACGGGATGAGGCTTCGCAGGGCAGTTCTTGAGAACAAGGACGCTCCAGCAGCTGAAAAGAAGCCTTTCGGAAAGCTCATCAAGGACTATGTGACCGAGCACGACCCGGTAAAGGAACGGGTGGAAACGTACACAAGGTTCGAAAATCACGACCTTACTGGCATAATGAAGGAAATGTTCAACGACTCCGAAACCGGAAACAAGGACCGCATGTCATCCGACCTGGTGACGCTCTTTTCAAGCTTCAACATAACCAACCCGCCCGAACCCCAGTGCATGCGCGAGAAGACTATATCCCCGGAAGCCGCAAAGATGCTCGACAAGGCAATTGCGGATGCGGCGCTCAAGCTTGAGATTGAGAACATAAACAAGATATTCCTGCACCAAGACCGGCCGGAATTCCCGATGAAGGTAAGCAGGACGGGATTGGCAAAGCGCGTAAGCGAGCGCATGAAACAGAAATTCCTCGACCTTGACGGAAAAATAGTCCTCGAAAGGCTCACCCAGCGCATGGCGGAAAAAGGCGAGGGGATAGGCTACAACAGCAAGACCCACAAGGAGCTTGCCAAGGTAATAGAGGAAATCCTAAGCAACGACGGCCACGACAAACTGGGTCCGAGGGTCAAGGACGCCACTGCGACGTTGTGCACAATACTGGGCGAGAACGTGCGGGAGGAGAAAAGCCAGGGGCTCAACCGGACCATCGCGCTTGCCGCCTTAAGGAAGCAAATGCCCTCCTCAGCGCACGAGCCCTGCTTCGGCACGGGCCATAAAACCTGAGAAATAGCCATTCCCAACCCGGATTCCCCTTAGGCCTAAAAAGCTAGCAAACTTAAACCTTCAACTGGAAAATATTAAATTACGAATTCTGCCACCGTAGCACAGCCTGGTAGTGCGATTGCCTTGTAAGCAATAGGTCGAGGGTTCAAATCCCTTCGGTGGCTTCCAAACTTTTTCTTGGCATCTTGCACAAAACAGCGTCCGGTTTATTATTTTTCAAAAACAACAACCAGATATGATCTGGCTTATCCTGTCGTTTCTTGCGGCAACATCGGCATCCCTTTGCGAGGCGTTTTCCAAAAAAAGCCTGGACTTTGTGGACGAGTACGCGGCCGCGTTCTGGCTGACTCTATTCGCCCTGCCGCTCGTGCTTTGCCTGCTTGTTTTCTCCGGCATCCCCCAACTTGGCAGTCAGTTCTGGTACGTCCTGATTGCGGACTGCGCCCTTTGCAGCCTTGCACTTATTTTGTACATGCGGGCAATCAAGCTGTCGGACATCTCCCTGTCTGCGCCGCTTCTTTCGTTCTCGCCGCTTTTTCTGCTCCTGACGTCACCGTTTCTTGTGGCCGAGTTCCCGACGGGAATGGGCCTGACCGGAATACTCCTTGTCGTTGCCGGTGCATACGTCCTGAACATAAGCGAATCACGCAAGGGCCTCCTTGAGCCAATCAGGGCAATCCTTGCCGCGCCCGGACCCAAGCTGATGCTTTGCGTGGCGCTCCTGTGGAGCTTTTCGTCAAACCTGCACAAGATTGGGATACACAACTCCTCGACAACGTTCTGGCTCTTCAGCCTTTACGCGATGAACTGCATCGTCCTATTCATCGTGATGCGCATCAAGTCAAAAACAGGAATCAGAAAGGCGCTTTCGAACGCAAAGACACTGGCGCCAATCGGGTTCTTCACCGCAATAAGCGACATGTTCACCCTGACGGCCATGACGCTCACCCTAGTCGCTTACGCGATTTCGATAAAGAGGCTGAGCTCGGTGATAACCGTGCTAATCGGGCACTTCGTGTTCAAGGAGAAGGGGCTCAAGGAGCGGCTCGCAGGCGCTGCGATAATGGTGCTTGGAGTGGCGCTGATTGCGCTGTCGTAAGCATAACCAAAGAACCGACAAGAACCGGACTAACTCAACTTGCTTATTTTTGCCTGCATCTGCGGGCTCAGCTGCTTGACAAGTTCCACATTGTATGAGCGGTTTTGCGTCGAAAGATTGAAGGTTTCCTGCGCGGCAATCGCATAGGTGCGCGCTGTTGCGGCAAGCGAGCCTTCCTTTACAGCAGGGTCGACGTCGGTTGCAAAGATTGAGATTGTGTTGTCGCTGTTGCGGACGATGTCAAAGGTGCGGAACTGCTGGGGGAACTCGCGCAGCGACGAGGTCTCGACTTCCCAGAAGCCCAGTTCGGGCCTTGAGGAGTCAGGGGACTTGAATGCAATTACTGCATTCTGGTGGCGGTGCCCGGACACCCACAGTACAAAGTTTGGATAGGTGTGGAGCTTGTCAATCAGGGCTTCCTCAGTCAGATAGGCCTTGGCGCTCCAGCTCATCAATGCTCCTAGACCGGAAGAGTCCCGTTCAAACCCAATCGGGATGTGCGCTGCGATTATCATCAGCTGGCCATCAGCCTGGCCCGCGTCAAGTTCCTTCACCAGCCACTCGTATCTCTGTTGGTCAAGTGAGCCCTGGCCAAGCGCACCGATGTCGTCAAGCACGATTACCTTGATTGGGACGCCGGACTTCGGCTCGAAGGAATAGCAGGCAAACCCTTTTTCCACGTCTGATTGGTTGAACCCGTGGCCAACCGGGCTTGAGGTTGTGTTGAAGAACTGGGACAGCAACTCCTGCCTTGAAAGCGAGTGCCTGGAAGAATCAGCAGGCACTGTTGGCTGTGTTGAGAAGTTATTCACCGGCCCGGCACCTACGACGTCGCCAAGGGGGGTGCTGCCGTTGATTACGCCCATATAGTAGCCGCGGCTCTTGGTGCGGAGCTTGTCGGTGAAAATGTTGCCCATATCGATTACCTTGTTGCCAACAAGCGCCGCGTTGATGTAATCGTCAGTGGGGAAGATGCCCATCCAGAACAGGTCGTGGTTTCCAAGGGCCTGGTACCATTTTATCGTCCTGTCCAGCCCGGCAGCCTTGTATTCGTCCTGATAATCATTAAGCGGACCGGGAACTGGGTCGTCCTTGGCGCCTGAATCGGGGTTTATGTTCTTGCCATCCAGCACGTCGATGTACCACCGCAGTTCGTTGTACTGGTTGCTGTTGATGGGGTCTCCAAGCGAGATTCCAAAATCGAACGGCGTTTTCCTGTGAAGTGCGTTGATTGTCTGCACAGCAGCATCAAGGGTCTGGGTGGAATACAGCATTGCAGGCGAGTAGCCCGAAATGATGTTCCACTTGTAGCCGTAATAGATGCCTTGGGCAGGCGACTCCTTGTCGGTTATGTGTATATCGGTCAAGGTAAAGAAGCGCAAAAGATTTGTGGCGTTTGTGGCAGCCGCAGCAGAAGAATTGACATAATTGGCAGGCATCAAATCCAGCCTTTTTTCATACGCAAGCCCGCTGCTGTACTGCCAGGCGCCGTAGCCGTATTTTGAGAAGTTGGCAACATCATCAGGGGAAAGCTTGGGCGAAGCCGAGGGCACGGGTATGACTTGAATCGTACGGTCAAGGGTGGTAAAGACCGCGGAATCAATCGGGTAGCTTGCCTGCTGGCCTGCGTTTTCAAATAGGATGCTCGAACCGAAAATTATTGAGCCGAGGATTATTGCGCAGGCAACAAACCCTGCCACCCACAACAAAGAATTATTTTTCAAAGAACCAATCTTTTTTGCCATAGTATGTGTATACGCGGCCCGGAATTAATAGCGGACCCTTCCGGAACAACGGACTTTTTTCTAACCGCGCTTATAGCGAACCGAGAAAGTAAGCCGAAAGAATTCTCCGGTTTTTGCGGTTGCGTCCGCAAAATGGAGGAACGCAGTTCCGAACATGCGCTAGAAGCAAAACGCGGATGAAAGTATCTGAAAACTTTTGCGTTTTGCTGTAAACCGAGTTTTCCTTTCTTTATGTGCCTTTCGCAAAGCGCCTGCCAACGGAATAAACTTAAAAGAAAGAAAAAAGACGTTCCATTTCGGTGACCAAAATGCAAGCACGCCTCCCAGCAATGGAAAAGCAGATAGCACAGCCAAAGCCCGCAAGGAAAGCCCCGGCGGACATAACCATCCAGTACAAGCACCTGCACCCGGAGGTGCGGGACGTTATTGCCCAACATTTATCCGAACTCAAAATAGGAAAATCGCACAAGACCGCAGGCGCGGGGCTTGTTGCACTGGCAACTGCGAGTATTATTGGCGGGGCGCTTACTGAAAACGTCCCGATGATGGGTGGCGCGTTAACCATCCCGTTCAGCGCAGAACTGATAAGCGAAGGTAAAGAAAGGCAAAAGAACGCACAGGGACCGCTCAATGCAAGCATCATACGCGCAATGAGCACCCACGGCCCGGTGGCGAAGGAACACGTCGAAAAGTACGGCCTGTTTTACGACCCGAAAGTCACCTGGAAAAAACTGGCCAGGGACTACAGGCACATAATCGTGTCGCAGGCCGGTGACGTCCACATAGTCAAGGAGCTGCCTTTGCTTTCTCGCTCGGAAGTTTCACACGCGGCAATACGGAAAAAGGCAAGCGTAACCGCGTAAGACCAGATGAAGGGGGCAAAAACAAACCCCCAATTCCTTTTTCAAGCATTAGACTTTGAAGTCTTGCGACCCGAAGTTTTCGTACAGCCTGCCGGACTGCGCGCTGAACTTGAGCACACAATAATCCGGGTCGGTCACGCCTTTGGGATAGTACATCTTGTCTCCATCGCGCCAAATCTTCTTCTTGGTCGCCGCGTCAGTAAGCACCGACATCTTTCCTTTCAGCATCACGCCTTGAAAGAACCGCTCGTCGAAGAAGTAGACTGACGCCTTCGGGTCCTTGCGGTACTGGGCGACTCGCATAGAGGAAGTGTTTGTCGTGAAGTAGAACGTCTTGACTCCATCGTGCTCGCGTGGCTTGAGCATCGCTTTGATGTTCGGATAACCATCCGCGTCAACTGAGCCGATGATTGCCTTGCTGCTGCGCTCAATGACTGAAAGGGCGGTCTTGATTGTGTCTTTTGGCATATAGTGTCACTTCTTTTTTCAGTTTGGAATATCCTTTCTAATCGGCACCTTGTTTATCATTGCCGAACCGTAAAACTTGCTCAAATCAGCCTTTTGACTGCTTGTACGGGTTATTACGTAGAGCTTGGGGCTGTTGACGAAAATCCGGTCCGTGATTTTTTTCAAGAATGCAGGCACCCTGCTCTTTTCAAGGACAAACCCCTGGCGCTCAAGCGCCTCAACCATCCCAGTATCAGTTATCTGGATTGTTTTCCGGTCGCTGTCGTGGAAGTTGAACAGCTTGCCGCCGACCTTGAGCGAGTTGAGGATGTTCTCCAACGCCATTGCCTGGTTGGCCGCGTGCTGCAGGCCGTAGCGGCTCTGGATGACGTCGAACACGCCCTCGGCTGCATCCGAACCTTGGAACACGTTTTCCTCGAAGCGGCTCCTGGTCCACTTGTGCGCAGGAATGCCAAGAACGGAATCCGGGCCGTGCAGGGCAAGCCCGTGGGCACTAATGTTTGGAGACAATGACTCCGCAGCAACCACGCCGTGCCCGTCTCCTGCGCCTGCGTCAAGAAAATGCACTGGCACGCCCTGCCTTGAGCGCCGCAAAAGCTCACGCGCAACAGGGCTCAACAGCTCGCCGCGGACATACTCATAACCGCGATTGTTTGGACCGGGCCGGTAGTTGACGCCTCTGGCAGTAATGTCATACAGCGTCTTGTAGGTCTTTACGCACGGCTTTGCAAGCCTGGAGAACGGCCTGCGCTTGATTAATTTGAATTGTATGGTCATACGCTATCCGAACCGTTTCACAAACCCTATGAACCTCTTGTCGTAAGGAGGAAATCTCTGCTTCAAGTCGAAAAGGTTGGTCTGCGAGAACACGCTGCGGGCATTGGAAAACGCCTCAAACGAGGCCTTGCCGTGGTATTTCCCGAACCCACTGTTGCCAACTCCTCCGAAGGGAAGCTCGGAGGTGCTGACGTGCATTATGGTGTCGTTGACGCACGCGCCGCCAGAGCTTGTGGAGTTGAGAATTCTATCGACGACTTCGCGCTTGGTTGAAAAGACGTAAAGTGCAAGCGGCTTGGGCTTTTTGTTTACAAAAGAGATTGCCTCTTCCATCGAGGAAACTGGAATGATTGGCAGGATCGGGCCGAATATTTCCTCCTGCATCACTTTTGCGTCCTTTGCGACATTGGCAAGCAGGGTTGGGGAGATGAACTTTTCCTTCCTGTTTGTCTTTCCGCCGAAAATCACTTTTCCTTCTTCCAAATAGCCGCAGAGCCGGTCAAAGTGCTTGTCGTTTATGATGCGGCAGTAGTCGGTTGCCTTCTGCGCGTCGGGGCCGAAGAAGTCGGCAATCTTGCGTGCAAGCGCAGAAACAAACTCAGTCTCAACTGCCTTGTGCACCAGGACGTAGTCCGGCGCGATGCAGGTCTGACCCGCATTGGTGAACTTACCCCACGCAATGCGTGAGGCGGTTTTCTCCAAGTCGCAGTCCTTGTCGACTATGCACGGGCTCTTGCCACCAAGCTCAAGGGTGAGCGGAGTGAGGTGCTTTGAAGCAGCTGCCATTACCGATTTTCCAACTGACGGGCTTCCGGTGAAGAATATGTAGTCGAACTCCTCTTCCAAGAGGGCTTCGGCGACTTTTGAGTCGCCGGTGAAAACTGAAACGAACTTTTCATCAAAGCAGCTTGCAAGCATCTTTGCAAGGACTTTGGAGGTGTTGGAAGACGAGGAGGACGGCTTGATGATTGCGCAGTTTCCAGCTGCAATCGCGCCAATCAGGGGCATTATCGTAAGGTTGACCGGATAGTTCCAAGGCGAAAGGATGAGCGCTACTCCGCGCGGCTCATGATGGACTGCGGATGACGAGAGTGGGAACATCATCGGAGAGGGGACCGTTCTTGGCCTTGCCAATGAGCGCAAATTCTTCTCAAAGAATTTCAGCTCCTCAAAGCAAGGGTAGAGTTCGGTGAGGAACGCCTCGGATGGCGACTTGTGCAGGTCTGCATAGAGCGCGGCTTCAAGCTGCGGCTGGAACTTTTCAAGAGCGGCCTTGAGCTTTCGCAGCTGCGCTAGGCGAAACTCGACGGGCTTGGTCGCGCCGGTTGCAAAATATGCGCGCTGTGAGGTAATTGCTTTTGAAAATACTTTTTTCATGCGCAAACAGTACTCCAAACAGGTTCATCTTCTTTTGCCCGGCTGCCAGAAACTATTATACAGCCTAGCAGGGTAGATACTTGCATAGCATTTTTCAACAAAGGTGAGATTTCAATGGGAATGTCAAAGTCCGATTTAACTCGAAAGAAGAACAGCATCAAGGCAAGGCTTGACGAGCTTGAGAAGAAGGCGTTCAGCGACCCGCTCAAGAAGGACCGCAAGCTCCACGAGGAAATCGCGGAACTGAAGAAGAAGCTTGAGAACTGCTGATTGAAAAATGGGCGTTTAGGCTAATTTAGCCTATTTGCCCCTTTTTGCGGCCTCCCACTCGGGCGTGCCTTTGAGTATCCTCTTTATTGTAGATTTCGGGCCCCGCTTATCCGGAAAGAACTCGGCCTCTACTGCATCCCAATCGTAGTGCGTTTCCTCAAGCCGGCCAATTATTGCCTTGGCCGTGGGCTTGCCCATATTTTGCCATTCGCCTCTTTTGATGCCAAGCAGCCTAGTTGCAACGCTCGCCACATTCTGCTCAGATAAGCCAAGGTGGTCGCCTATCTGACGGTTCGACTTGCCTTTTTTCTTGCATTCTTCCAGCACGTGCGCGACCTTGGCCTCGATTGCCTTCGGGTCGGATATGTTGGCCTGGCCTTCTACGGTACGCCAATAATCATTAAGCTTGCCCAGGCGCAGCACGGGAACGCCATCGATGATATCCACCGCTCCGCGATAGCTGTCCCAGAACTTCGTGGACGCCGCCACGTCAGGTGCGACAATCACCGTGGCGGGCATACTTTCCTTGCCAGGAACCAGCGTATGCTTTTCCGCCAACTTCTTGAATAATTCAGAACTTGCAATCAGGTGGATTTTGCCGGAGTCCTTGCTCAGCTCCACCTTGTGAAGCCGGGCAGCCGCGTCCGATGCCACGAAATAGTGCCGCGAGTCGAACCCCAATTTCTTTATGCGCTCAGCAAGCGGGTTTTGGGCCATCAGAACTTGCCTATGCGGTAGACCCCGCGCGGAGTCTTTCTTTTTTCATATTCGTGTTCCTTACGGACCTCTTTCGGTTTTGGATGAAGCCTGTTTTCCTTGTCCATTGCGGCCTTGAGAACCTTGAGGTCCGGCTGGTCCTTGGGCCGGTTGAGCTTGGTCTTGAACGAATGGATGTCACGGATGGACTGCACCAGGTGGCCGTCAATCTCAACCGGAGTGCCGCAAATCAGGCTCCGGCCGCCTGACGATATCTCGACGTCGTCAGCAACCTTGATTATCTCGTGCTGCTTGAAACCCGCCGCACGGTAGACCGGTGACTTTAGCTCAATGGAGCCGAACTTGTGCTTGTTCTTGAGGATTTTCTGGAATAGGTCGTGGTCAACTGAAACGTCCACGTCACGGGTATCGGTGCGCAGGCCGTGCAGGAGCATCGCCCCACCGGCTATGACCACGTACTTCTTCTTTGGAAGTTTTAGGTCTTCGAGCCTTTGGAGGAATTGTTCGCGGTTCAAAAAAATCACTTGGTCTTGGGCGTGTTCTTATCAAGGTAATTGTATGCCTGGTTCAGGCGGTCATACTGGCGGTTGAGCCGGCTCATCTTCCACCTGACCGCAAGCGAATTCAATGCGCGAGTGGGCGAAGCAAATAGCGAACGGACGGTCAAACCCCCCAAAAACGGCGCGTTTTGTTTCGCATAACTGGCACGCTTTTCCGCAATCTCCTCAAAGGCGGACTGGAATCCCTTCTTGAAGGTATCGTATCGGCGGGAGTATTGCGTGTGGCCAGGCCGGATTACCGCCAGGGACTTTTCATCGTAAAACCGCGGAGGTACTTTTTGTTGCGATAAAAGCAGGACGTTCCGCACCTCGGAACGGGCGTATTGCGCGCTGCCATTGGTCTCGAATATCTTCTTCAAATGAAAACATCACTTCTTTCTGGGCTTGATTTCCTGAAGATATGCATACGCCTGTGCAAGGCGGCCGTGTTGGCTTTCAAGTTCGCCTATTGACCTGCGCATCTTGAAAGAATACCATAAGTATTTTGGGGAATAAATGCGCCGGTAACAGCTTAGCTTCTGCAAAAAAGGCCAATTCGAGGCAGTTTGCTTCAAGGTTGCAACGTCCCGCTGGTTCTTCTGGTAGGTTTCCTTGAAATGGTCCCGCTGCAGCATTACAAAATCCAATGCGGAGCCTATCGCCGTTGCCGCTTCATCAAATTTTTTGTGATACCTTGAGTCGCCGGGATGGACTGCTGGTTCATGGGAGGATTCGCCGTCAAAAAATACTGGCTGCTCCCTTCGGACCTTTAATCGTTCCACGTTGCGTATGACTGGCTCGATTGCGTCCATGTGCAGGTAAAATTTCGACATCGGCACCGCTGACTTGGGAAAAACAGGCATTTTCTTCAATGAAATCGCGCGTACAACTGCCAAGTTTAATCACAATCCAAAGATTATCCCTTGATTACCCCAAGGGGCACCATCTTTGCCACAATCGTGCTGATACCGGCCTGCTGAACCGAGTCTACGACTGCGTCGATGTCTTTGTATGCGCCGCCGTACTCTTCCGAAACAAGCTCGGACTCGGCAACCTTGATGCTTACTCCGGCCTTTTCCATCTCCGCAAGTATCTTTGCTGAGCTGAAGTCGCGCTTTGCCTGCGACCTGCTCATTATGCGTCCTGCGCCGTGGCAGGAGCTTCCGAATGTCTTCTTGCTGCCTTCTGCGCCGCAAAGCAAGAAGGATGCGGAGTTCATCGAGCCGGGAATGATTACCGGCTGTCCGACTGAGCGGTAGGCCTGTGGGATGAGCGGGTTTCCTGCCCAGAGCGCGCGAGTCGCGCCCTTTCTGTGCACGCATACCTTGCGCCTCTGGCCATCGACTTCGTACTCCTCGAACTTGGCTATGTTGTGGCAGACGTCGTAGACCAGGCCCATGTCGTAGTCTTCCCACTTTCCTCCGAAGACCTGTGCGAAGGTCTGGCGCGCCTGGTGGGTCATCACCTGGCGGTTGTTGAATGCAAAATTAACGGCGCACTTCATTGCGCCCAGATAATCCTGCGCTTCGGGGCTCTGGATTGGCGCACAGCACAGCTCGCGGTCAGCCAGGTCAAGGCCATACTTGGCCTTTGCAGCAGGAAGCATTGTCCGCAAATAGTCGTCGCAGACCTGGTGGCCAAGTCCGCGCGAGCCTGAGTGAATCATCACGGTAATCTGGCCTTCTCCGGTAATTCCGAAGGCCTTGGCTTTCTCGGCGTCGTAGACTTTCTCGACTTTCTGCACTTCCAGGAAGTGGTTTCCGCTTCCGAGGGTGCCGAACTGGGGCGCGCCGCGCTTCTTGGCCATATCGGAGACCTTGGAAAAGTCGGCTCCTTCGAAGCGGCCGTTCTCCTCGCAGTGCTCCTTGTCAGCCTCAACTGCGTAACCTTTGCCGATGCACCAGTCCACGCCTTCAGTGACTGCCTTTCCTAGCTCGGCAGTGTCCAGGCGAGTCTTGCTCTTGCTGCCTACCCCGCTGGGGATGTTTGCAAAAAGGGCCGAGATGAGCGCGTTTATCTTGGGCTTGACGTCCTTTTCAGTAAGATTGGTGCGAATCAGGCGGATTCCACAATTTATGTCGTAACCAACACCGCCGGGCGAGACCACGCCGGTTTCAAGGTCAAAAGCTGCAACGCCACCAATGGGAAAGCCATAGCCTTCGTGGCCATCAGGCATCACCATCACGGAGTCAAGGACTCCGGGAAGCGTTGCCACGCTGGCTGCCTGCTGCAGGGTGCGGTCGGAGCACATCTTGTCAAAGATTGCGTCGTTGCCGTAAGCCCTGACTGGGACGGACATCTTTCCTTCTGCTTTTGCCTGCCGCGTGCAGGGGCCAACTTCCACAAAATCCATAAAATCACGAAAAACCTGCCGGGATTGCCTTAAAACCAGCATTATTAATTTTGAATGCGCCTTCTTTTATTTGGGGACGATTAGCCCAATAACTGAGCATCCACAAACGCCCCCGGACGATGGTTCATAATGTGCGCTAAGACCCTAGGAGACCTGAAGCACTCCTATTCGACGTACTTCAACGAAAGCTTGGGAACGATCAGCACCTACGAGGACGGCCTGGAGATGGACGCACCGCGCAAGATAATGGTGCAGAACAGCTACATAATCGCACTCACCAAGGTCGCTGACAAGGCCCTCAACAAAGTGCAGGTAAGGCTTGACTATTACGACATGTTCGGGAGCAAGAACGCAGTCGAGTTTATGATGCACGAGGACCAGTTTAGGGGCCTCAAGCTGGACCTGAAGAAATAAGGCTCCAGCGGCAAAAAACAGCTCAATCTTTCCCAAGGCCGACAGCATTAAAACCGGCCAATCCCTCCTTGTTCCAGACATTGTTTTTTGGTGCATCCTATGGAAACCCACGTCAGGCGCGTCCTTGCGCTTCTTGTATTCTTTTGCGCGTTCACTAACGCAGTAGTGCTCATGGCGCCTGCTGTTGACGACAAGGACCACGGCATACTCACCGCAATCGAGGTTGACGTGGCGCCTGGAAACGGCGAGCTGGTGCTCCGGCTCCACTCCACAACAGTAAGCTCGGACACGCAGGAATCCATGCAGACTGCATTTACCGAGGCGGCAAAGGTTGCGCAGAGAAACTACGACTCCTACGACTACACCGTGCGCTTTGACAGCGCGCTTGGAAAGGTCAACGGCCCGAGCGCGGGAGCGGCACTCACAATAATGGCGTATTCGGAGTTCACTAAAAAGCCCATCCGCAGCGACTTCATAATAACAGGCACCATAACCAAGGGCGGCGCAATAGGCGCAGTCGGCGGTGTGAAGGCAAAGATTGACGCGGTTGGCTCAAACGGAAGCTACAAAGTCATGCTCGTGCCAGCTGGCCAGACCTCGGAATCAGGCGAGAGCATACTCGACTCGCTTTACTACGCAGACTACGCGATGCAGAAGTACAACCTCACAGTTGTGCCGGTCTCGAACGTGTCCTACGCAATACAGATTGCGGTTGGCGAAGTCCAGCCGCCTGCACAGACGAACACGTCCGACTTCATACCCCGCGAATACCTTGCAGCCAACTCGTCCTGGCCGTTCTACGCAACCTCGCAGGCAACGATTGACGACGCGGAGGCGCGCGGCCGCACGTCTGCGCTTTCCGACCTGCAGAAGAAGGCCTTCGAGCGCCTCATAGCCGACTCCAAGCTCCAGCTTTCGCTTGGCTACTACTACTCTGCTGCAAACACGGCGTTCCTTGTCAAGAACGCAGTCTCAACCGAGGAGTTCCGCAACATGACAATCCCGCAGTTCCACAAGGTCGCGGACAATTTCTACGAGGAGATACTGGCAATGAGCTTCTCGCAGCTCAACTCCACAAACTGGGAGTGGGTGGCCACCTCTCAGATGAGGTACACCTGGGCCAAGCTGCGCACCGAAAGCGTGCTTGCGACGCTGAACTCAAACGAGACTTTGGACAACACCACCCTTGCGGACATGGCAAACGACCTGTCAGCTGCGATGGGCTGGTTTGAGGCTGCCAAGGTGCTCAACATAGGCTCCGCCCCGCGCGAGAACGTGCAGAACCTGATGCCGCAGGAGAAGGCCAAGTTCGAGGCGCAAAAGTACATCAAGCTCATCGAAACCGCAATAAACGAGACCGCGCCTCTTGACTCCGAGATAACCAACCACCTGAACTCGTCGAAGGAGCTTTACGACCAGGAGCGCTATTACGCGGCGATGCTTGACGCGTCCTACTCATACGCATACATCGCATCCGAGCGCGCGCTGGTTGAGAAGATTTCAACCGCAGACGACGCGCTTGAGGAATCAAGCTTGTACGCGGCAGGGGTCATGAACGCGGTGAACGCCTACCCCAGCTTTGCCGACAGGGCCACGCGCGCAGGCTGGGCGGACCTGTTCTACGCGCACGCGTACTACAACTACCAGCGCGGGAAGCAGAACTCCGAGTACGGCTCCAACGTCAACGCGATGAAGCTTGCAGCACTTGCCGACGCGTTCCAGCGCGTTCGCGACTTCGCATACGGCGACGCGTTCGTGCTCCCGTCGAACGTATCCAACGTCTCCCTGGGCCAGCTTACCGAGCAGAACAACACAATACCCACTCTGCCGGGCACCACTACCCAGACGATAATCGTGATAGGACAGGACGGCGAGGCCGAGAACGCCACTGTTGAGAACAACACCTCAATCAGCACCACCATCTCGGTAAGGCCCGACGGCAACCCCGGCTCGATGATGCTCTTTGGCGCGTTCCTGCTCCTTTTGCTTGTTGCAGGGGTCGTTGCGGCATACATAGTCGGAAGGAGGAAGGCAGTTCACACGCAGGCCGAGCTGGACGCATTATACTCAACAGGGAAGCTGAGCAAGAAGCGGTACGACACGATGAGCAACAAGTACTTCCCCAAGAAGCAGGACACCACGCCCCGCTGGAGCGAGGAGATTTCAGCTCCGCCGGTGCGCTTCAACAGCAAGAAGGCAATCGCGCTGCCTCCTTCAAGCCCAAGGAAGAAGCGGCTTTACCGCAAGGCTCAATAGGCGCTTTCCACTATTGCTCCCAGGAAAAGAAGGGCTATTGCTATCAGCACGAGCACGAACGAGTCGAACAGCACGGACTTGAGCTCGGGCCGCTCCAGGTGCCGCCGCATTATGGCAACCGAGAACACTCCGCCAGCGATGCTTGCCACGAAGTAGGCCGAAAGCTCGAAGATGCCGTGCGGAACCAGGCCAAGGAAGGAACCGAACAGGCCAACGAGTATGCCTTGCTCAGCTATGCGCTGGGCGATGAATATGCCGATTACCGAAGCATTCCATATCAGAAGGTAAAGGCTGCCAACCCCGTAAAGCAGGCTGAAAAGCAGCATCAGCGCAAGGACCTGCATGTTGTGGCTGAAAAGCAGGCTGAAAAAGTCCGGCCTTATGAGGTTCCCGGTTGCGGGGTCGGTCTGGTTGACGGTGTAGGCGATTGCCGAAATCTCGTCAATCTCGTTGTCAAAAGCGCTATGGGCCACGTCCGAAGGCAGTACGGAGTACCAGAATATGCTTGCGATGATTGCGCCGATGAATATGTACGCGTAGGACTGGAGCAGGATGTTGTGGTAGTCAAAGAAGCCCGACTCGTGCCTGCGAAGCCCGGCCTCCTCCTCCTTTTCCTCCCATATGAGGAGCCGGAACATCAGCGGAAGGAACGGCAGAAGCGCGAAGATGAGCGGGGTGCCATTGAGACCGGGGATGGCCAGGTAGACCAGCACGCCTGCTGAGAAGAATATGAACGAGACTCCCAGGAGCTTGTAGGGCTGTTTTCTTGCGCACCGGGGTGAAAGGATGCATTCAAGGACCAAGTTAACACGCAGCGAGTCGAAAGGTTTAAACAAAAGCCTAAAGAAAAGCCTACTAATAAAGCAGTAGTAAACGATTGGAACGAAAACATACCTACCCTTGAAGTGAAACCTGCATGAGCTGGCTATTGTATTCCCTTGCCGCGATGGTATCCCTTGGCATCTCCATGCTTGCCGCAAAGATGATGTCCGGGTTCCAGGTTAGCCTGTCGACGCTGTTTGACCTGAAGTCCCTTCCGGTAATCCTCGTCTACGCGGGGTGCTCAATCCTTGGCGCGCTGTTCTTCCTCCTTGCTTTGCGCGAGCCTGGAGCAAAGACTGCGGTGGTGGCTGCGATAATGGCCTTGAACATCGCGCTCGTTGCAGTTGCCGCATACTTCATGTTCGCCGAGACTCCGACAAACCTGCAAGTCATCGGCATTGGACTGGCTATTGTGAGCGTAATACTCCTGTCAGCGGCAAACTGAACCCTGGTTTCCCAACCCAAGCGCCGGACTGCCAAAGGCAGGTGCGACGGAATAACGATTAAAACCAAGGGTTGCCTGACAATCTAGGTCAAAATGTCTTATTCCAAAGGCCAGGGCGCGACCGAATACTTGGTGGTTTTGGGCGCGGTCCTGCTTGTCTCATTAGTGGTCGTGCAGGCGGTCTCTTCCTCGACTTCATCTGGAATCGCCCTCAAGGAACAGCAGTCTTCCTCATACTGGAAGACCGCAACGCCATTTTCCATCACAACCTACTCGCTTGAGGCGGGAACCCTCGTTGCAACCATCAAGAACCAGCAGAACGAGCCGCTGAAACTGACTGCGGTCCAAATCAACGACAACGGCACCGCAATGGCCGTGTGGGCCGGTTCGAAAGTGTTCGGTGCGGGCGAGGAATCCGCGCTTTACATGCGCTACGGCCCCAACAACGGCTGCAAGAACTCCGACGCAGGCACGCCTTTTGAAGCCGCCCAGGTTACGTTCGTCTACGACAAGTCGAACGGCCTGCAAAGCTTCTCCCAAGCCGGAATCAAGCCACTGAGCGGAAAATGCGCGCAGACGACCGGGCTGTACTTCAACCCCCCAAGCCCAGCGGACGGCGCAAGCGCAAGCACTGCTTCCTACGGGGCGAACATCACCCTCAACGCGACCATCGACGGAACAACCGCAGCCACACTCAAGGAGTTCGGCCTGATGTGGAACAACACGAACACCCCGTTCTACGACTCCTCGCTGGTGCTTGCGTTGAATTTTGACGATGCATACTCAACAACAACCAGCAGCGCCCCGGACTGCCCGACGAATTGGACGCTGGTTCCGGGTCAAGCAAACCTTGGCGGCACTTCGGTTGGAACAAACGATTTCTGCGTGATGACTTACGAAGCCAGGAACATTGGCGGCGTCCCGGTTTCGACTGCGAACGGCACTGCGCCGTGGGCGTATATCAACCAGATGAATGCAGCAAACGCGTGTTCCGCCTTGGGTGCGGGCTACCACTTGATTAGCGATCCCGAATGGGTTACTATCGCAAATAATGTCGCAGGGGTGGCTGCGAACTGGAATTCAAGCATTGTTGGAGCCGGCTCGATTAAGCAAGGGAATACGGGAGTTAATTCGAGTGTTTCTTACTGGTATTCGGACAATGACCCGGATGCTGGCATCAGCAACTCTACTGCCCAGCTCGTTTTGAGCAACGGGCAGACCATATGGCACTTTAGTGGTAACATGTGGGAATGGACTGATGGCGCGGTTTTCGAGAATAAGACCGGAACTGGACCAGATGGTGACGACTCGGCAGGGATTACTGGCGGACAGATGCCAACAAACGGCACGTTGTTGCGTGGCGCGTATTTTGAGTATCCTGAAATCACTAATTTCAACGCCATGAATTATTCGCGTCTGCCTGATGCGAGCTGGAATTCGAATCGTGGTGTTGGACAAATTTATTTGGATCCGGATACCGCCTCGGATGGAGGCGTTGTTCATGCGTTCCTCCGCGGAGGGAAGCGGGGCCAAGGCGCAAGCGTTGGCGCGTTTTCGCTGACCTTGAGCGCCGCGCCGGCATACTCTGCATCGGCTGTTGGCTTCCGCTGCGCCCGCAGTTTCCCTGCCACCAACTCGACTTTTGACTCTGCAAGAAAAGTGACCGACACATCTCGATACAAAAACGACGGCACGATTTACGGAAACACGGTCTTGCTCATGCACATGGATGAGAACGCCGGCACAACTGCCTACGACGAGTCGGTCTACAGGAACAACGGCACCTGCTACAACATGGGTTTAGGGGGGACGGGGGTCACCAACTGCAACTGGACTGCTGGAAAGAGCGGAAGCGGGATGCAGTTTGACGGGGCGGATGATTATGTCAACGGTTCAATTGCAAACCTTAACCAGACCTCGTCAGCGACATTAGGCGCATGGTTCAAAACAACTGCCTTGCAGTCTAATAGGTATATAGTTTCCCTTCCGAGAAATACTTCAGCAGGACAGAATGGTTTTGATTTAAATATTGCAAATTCAACGCACGTTTCTTGTTATACTCGCAACGGTTCGGCGTATCTTGTCCCCACGTATAGTTTCAATTATGCAGATGATGTTTGGCATAATCTAGCCTGTGTTTTCAACTCGACTAATGCTTGTCTTTTTGTTGATGGCGTTGTCCGGTCCTGTGTAATGAACACCGGCGGTTTGCTGTGGGTATTGCCTGAACTGAACATAGGCCGTTTCGGCACTTACAATTCGACACCAGTATATTTCAACGGAACCATCGACGAATTCATGATAGCCAACCGCTCCTTTTCCGCATCTGAAGTCCTTGCTCAGTACAATGCTGGAAGGGCAAAGCACGCCGACTGGACGAACGATTCGAAATGGGGTTCGGGAGCGATGAAGTTTGACGGGGTAAATGATTACGTCAGCGTAAACGACAGCGAAAGCTGGAATTTCGGCTCAAACGACTTTGCAATAGAGCTGTGGGTCAACCAACGGTCGTCCTCCACGGACCAAGTATATCTCAGTCAACTCACCTCAAACTCGCTTTATTGGCAGGTCTATTATAACTCCGACGATAGGCTTGGATTCAACGCATACGCACCCCTTTTTGACGTATATGTGCGGCCAAGCAACATGACTTTGAACCAGTGGAACCACCTGGCGTTCGTCAGGCGTTCGAACGCATTTTACATCTACCTTAACGGGATTCAGGTATTGTCCAGTGCAGTAAGCGGCAGCGTGCCCAATCCCACCGCGCCCCTGAAAATTGGAATGTTCGACTATATTGGAGGCTGCAACTACCTCAACGGCTCAATCGATGAAGTCCGCGTCTGGAAACGCACCATCTCCGCCGCGGAAGTAAAACAGCATTACTATTCCTCCCTGAACAAGTTCGCGCCAGACAGGTGGGTATTTACATCCAACCAGACCGGGCTCCCAGCAGGCATTCACACATACTACTTGTACGCCAATGGTTCGGACGGCTCCTCGGATTATACGGACGAGCGCGTGCTGAGGGTTTCGTAAACACAATAGCTGGTTAAACGCGCGTCAGCCAAAAGCAGCCCGGACGCAATAATCCAAGACGGCATCAACGTCCGCAATCTTTCCCCTTGCGCCGCCGACTTTCTCGTGCCCGCCGCCCGAACCACCGACTTTCCTTGCAACAAGCATCATCAGCCTGCCGACGCTCTTTCTTGCGGAGTCCGAACGCGCGGCAAGGATTATTCCCTTCCTGGAATCGGCGACAAAAGCATAATCCGCGCCAAGGGCAACGAGGCCGACTGCACATTGGAGGTGGAACGCGTCAGAGACCGAACAGGCGACCACGACCCCGCCCTTTTCGATGACCTTGGCTTTCGCAGCGCAGGCGATTTTCTTCTTGGCCATCTCCGGGTTTGCGGGACGCTCGATAAGCGAGAGTACCTTCTGGTAATCCTGCTGGCTTCTTCCCGCAAGCTTCAGCAGCCGCGCCATCGCCTCGAACGAGCCGTCGTTTGCGCTCTTCCAGTGGCCGGAATCAGAAGCAACTCCTGCTGCCAGGAGCATCGCGGTCTTTTTGTCAACGTTTTTCTTTGCAGCATCAAGTATTCCAAGGGCGATTTCGCTGGTGCTTGACACCGAAGGAAGTTCAAGCGAGAAGTCGGCGTCCATACGGTCAGAGTGGATGTGGTGGTCGAAGAACGCGACGGTTCCCTTGAACGCTCCGACTTGCTCCGCCCACTTGCCAAACGAGTCCAGCGTGCAGGCGTCGGTGATTACTATGTTTGAATACCCGTCAAGCGAGTCGATGCTTGGGATTGCAAGGCCAAGGCTTCGAAGGACTGCGCGGGACTGGGAGTTCAGCTGGCCGGTTGCGCGGACTGAGGAGTTTCGGACAAGAAGGCTCAGTGCAATTGCGCTTGCGACCGCGTCCGGGTCAGCCACTTCCTGGAAGGTGATGAGCGTCTTTCCTTTTAGGCTTGTGAGAAACGCCGCCGCTTTTCCAAACTTTTTTTGCATAGAAGTAGGAAAGAAAGGATGATAGAAAAAGAAGCCGGTTTGAACCGGCATGAAAAAAGAAAGCAAACAGCCGCTTAAACTGCGCCGGTCTGCTTGGTGGCTGCCTCGAGCTTCTTGACAATCTCGGTAAGGCTTGCCTTGAGCTTCTCTTCCTGCTTTGCAAGGATGTCCTTGCGCATCTTCAGCGTTTCCATCTCCTCGGCAAGCTCCTTGGAAAGCTCGTCTTTTGTGCGGGGAACCATGATGCTTCCTGCGAGGCGGTAAATCTTGCCGGACTTGTCGGCCTTTGCAAGCGCGTCCTGGCCGCGCTCAATTTCTGCCGCAGTCATCTCCATCTGCTGGCGCTGCATCATGACCATCTGGAGCTGCTGCTGCATCCTCTGGTAGTTCTCGTAGTCCTTCTGCAAGTCTTCGGGTATGGTTGCCATAATTTCAAACACCTTTCCAATCGTTTTACTTTCCACTCAAAAAGAACTGTTGTCATCTTCTTCCATTGCCTTCTTCCGGGCTCGGCCCGCAACCGCGTCGATTACGTCATAGGTTATCCGCGCGCTGCGCAAAAAGCTGTTTGACATCGCGCGCAACCCTGCAAACGAGCCGGACTCTGCGGTTGCAAGGATTTTTCGTCCCTTTAGGCTTGACTTGAGCGTGCCCTTGATTGTCTTCAGGTCCTTGGAAAGCACCGCAAAGGCCTTTTTGGCCTCCGGCTCGGAAGAGAACTCAAGCTCAAAATCTGCCTTCATTGACATCGTAATACTTGGGCAGGGGATTGTTTATGAGTGTTGTGCAACCTATTGAATGTGCGAAAAACCATGAAAAGGCAAATCCGCGAACTCAAGGCAACCAAGAAGCCCATAGCCTACGCTGCGGGCCTGCTTTTCGACGGCGAGCGCGCGTTCTTCCTTCAAAGAAAGACCCTGGATGGAAAGATTGAGCTTGAGCTTCCGGGCGGCATCGTGATGGAAGGCGAAAGCCCGGTCTCAATAGTCAAGGCCGCCTTTTCACAGAAAGCCGGAATAGACTGCGAAGTAGGGCAAGTTGAGATGCAGGGAAGATACAACGTCGGCTCAAGGAAGAACCGAGTTATGGTTCCTGCAATGGCCCTCCAATGCAACGCCAAGGACAAGACTGCACACCCGTCAGCGCAATACTGCGGCATCAAGTGGGTCAAGAAGGACGAAGTGAAGAGGGAGAGGCTTGCAAGGAACTCGGAATGGGTCCTTGCACGCAACTAAAGCCTTTCCTCCACCTAATTCACAATCGCTTAAATCTTTCCAGCCAAGTAGTCCGCGTACCCCATCAAGTCAAGCTGTCCCTGGCCTGAGAGGTTGAAGACGATTGTCTTTTCCTCGTTGGATTTCTTTGCCTTGAGCGCCTCATCAATAGCACCCTTGATTGCGTGGCAGGATTCCGGAGCTGCGATGATTCCTTCGGTGCGCGCGAAAGTCATTCCGGCTTCGAAGACCTGCTTCTGGTCATACGCAACCGCCCTAATCAGCTTGTCGTGAGCAAGGCTGGATACAGTAGGCGCCATGCCGTGGTAACGAAGTCCTCCTGCGTGCGACTTTGCGGGAATGAAGTCCTTGCCAAGGGTGTACATCTTGAGCATCGGCGTCATTCCAGCGGAGTCGCCGTGGTCGTAGTCGTACTTGCCCTTGGTGATTGAAGGTGCGGAAGTTGGTTCGACTGCAATGATGTCGGGGTTGGTCTTCTTTGCAATCTTGTCCCGCACGAACGGGAATGCAAAACCTGCAAAGTTGCTTCCGCCTCCAACGCAGGCAATCAGCACGTCGGGGTTGATGTCTTCCTTTGCAAGCTGAATCTTTGCCTCCTCGCCGATGATGGTCTGGTGAAGCATAACGTGGTTGAGCACGCTGCCAAGGGAGTATTTCGAGTTCGGGGTCTTGACTACGGTCTCGATTGCCTCGCTGATTGCGATGCCGAGGCTTCCGGAGTGCTCCGGATTTGCGTCCGAAAGCTTTCTCCCGTATTCAGTTTCGCGGCTTGGAGATGGATAAATGGTCGAGCCGTAGGTTTCCATCTGGATGCGGCGGTAGGGCTTCTGGTAGTAGCTGCTGGACACCATGAACACCCTGCACTTCATCTTGTAGAGCGCGCACGCGTAGGAAAGCGAGGTGCCCCATTGTCCTGCGCCGGTCTCGGTAATCAGCTCGGTTACTCCTTCCTTCATCGCATAGTAGGCTTGGGCGATTGCGGTGTTTGGCTTGTGGCTTCCGCACGGGTTCAATCCCTCGTGCTTGAAGTAAATCTTTGCAGGGGTCTTGAGGAATGCTTCGAGCCTGTGCGCCCGGAACATCGGAGTTGGGCGGCCGACTGCAAACAACCCGGAGATAATCTCATCAGGAATGTCTATGTACCTCTGTGAGGACATCTCCTGCCGCACAGCCTCCTTGGTGAATATTGCCTCAAGTTCCGCAGGTTGCGCGGGCTTTCCCGTTGCCGGGTTCATCGGCGGGTCAAGCGGGGTGGGCAAGTCGGGCAGGATGTTGTAGTACCTGCGGGGCATCTCGTCCTCGCAAAGGGTAATCTTGCAGCCCTTTGAATCCTTGCCATACGTGTCGCACTTGCAGCTCATCTTTCATCACTCCTCAATACAAAGTATGCTTTCGCCAACAAGGATTTTTTCGCCCATTGGCGTAAGTGTAAGGATGCGGCCCTTGCTTTCGCTGGAACCGCAATCAATCAACTTGAGGCTTCGCAGCCTCTGGATGAGGCGGCGGCAGGACGGTTCGCTGATTATGCCGGACTCCTGCGCGTAGTGGCAGACCGAAGTCATGGTCGCATAATCGTTCTTGGCAGCAAATACTACCAGTTGGACTGCCTTGCGCTGGCCCGCGCTAAGAGTTCCAAAAAACCTCTTTCGCGCCACTTCCTCAAAACTAGCTAGGGCTGAGGCTGGCGCACTTGCCATTGGCAGACAACACCAGCATCCTCCACATCAATCAACCTGAATTATTACTGAAATACAAGAGAGCTTGTTGGAGTTTATAATCGTTGTGCGTCAAATCGTGACAGCTGGGACAAGGCTATGCAGCGGACTTCTCAAGTATCAGGCGGTCCTTGGCAACGGTCCACTTCAACGAGTCACCCTCGCTTATCTTCGCAAGCTTGGCAAATCCCTTGGGTAGGGTGACAACAAGCGAGTTTGCGACCTTGCGAGCCTTGACGTTCTCGTGCAACGCAAGCCTCACCCGCTCCACATCGTAGGGGTTGAAAGTCTCCTCCCCGCACGCGCACTTGTAACCATCGAGGACAAACCCCCGAAGGCTGACCTTTGCCGGACTCATTTTCTTACCGCAGACGCAACGCAAACCGCTTTCACCTCCCGAATTTTATGACCGTGATTACGACCCATGCATCGTCGCAATCCGCGACAACGACCTTGAGGACCTCATCCTTGAAGCCCTTGACGAACTCAAACGTGCCCGTTTTACGCTTCTCTTGAGTATCCACGCCCTCGTGCAGCGCAAGCAGGACCTTCTCAACAGGGATGTTGTCGTTGAGGATTTCCTCGGTCGCGTGCCGCGAAAATCGCACGGGCTTGCCGCGCCATAAGGGAACCGGATACTCCAAAGCATATCACTGGATATACTAATAATTCTTTGGTATATTTAAGTTGGGTCTACTGCAGGTAAACCAGAAGTTACACTACGACAAAGGGCATTTCCTTTCCCTTGGAATCGAAGCACCGCACGTCCGCCCTTTTGTAAGGATAAGCTGCAATCAGGTGGCACGCGCCTTTCTGGGAGAACAGTTTCAAGTCAGCGCGGGATGGGAGGGCGGGGCCGGTCGGGTGCGAGTGGAACGTTCCCACCACGCCCATCGCTATCGGCATATTGAACTCGTCGAACGAGACGCTGCCCTCGTCCGAGTAAGTAAGGGGCGCAAGGTAAAGCCGGTCTGCGAGGATTATTTCCTTTCCTTTCGAGCCTGCAAGCATTCCCAAAAACTCGTTGGGATGGGATTCCTGCGCACCAATTAGGCAGCTTTCCAGCACTTCGGCGCTGATTGTGAACTTCATAAACTTAGCTTTATGTGACGCAGGCTTTTATCCGCTTTCGTGGAAAGGACATAGTATGGTAAAAATCTGGTGCCCCGCAACCTGCGCCAACCTCGGCTCGGGCTTCGACGTTGCAGGCCTTGCTGTTGAGTCGCCGTTCGACATCGTTTCCGTAGAGGAAGCATCAAATGACGGGATTACCTTTTCAGATGGATTTTGCGAGTCCGAACCGTCCATGAACTCCTGCTTCCCGGTGCTTGAAAAGATACGCGCGGACTTCAAAATCAGCCAGAAGGTCTCAATCACAATAGAGAAGGCCATTCCGCCAAAGAGCGGCCTGGGCTCAAGCGCTGCACCCGCGGCCGGAACTGCAGTCGGGCTCAACGAACTATTCAAACTCGGGCTTTCCAAAGGCCAACTTGTTGAATACGCTTCGTTGGGCGAGGCTGTTGCCGGCGGGGTTGCTCACAAGGACAATGTTGCGCCGGCAATCACTGGAGGCGTGTGCGCGTTCGTGGGCGAGAACCCGACAAGGCTGCAGAGGTTTGACGCGCCAATTGGCCTAGCAATAGGCATACTGCGCACCAACGTCAAGAAGGAGTCCACCAAGTTTGCCCGAAGCGTGCTTCCGCCTACGGTTACGCTTGAACAGCACAAATACAACGCGGCCAAGCTCGCGCTTCTTTTCTCCTCGCTTGCAAGGTCGGACGCAAGGATGTTTGCCGAAAGCCTCGACGATTGCATTGTGGAACCTGCAAGGGAGAAGGCAGGGATACTGCCGAGGCTTGCTGCGCTCAAGCAAGTTTGCAAGGCGCACGGCTTTGGCGCAACAGCAAGCGGCTCTGGCCCGACTTTGATGGTTGCGGGGGATAATGGTTACGCAAGGATTAAGGAACTTGAGGCCGAGATATATTCGCTCTACGAAGGCTTGGAGCCTGTGCTTTCCTGGACAAAGGTAAGCGCAAAGGGCTGCCACAAAAGTTGACTTGACGCAACGGGTCTTGCAAGGTTTTACAAATGGATTACTGGTTTGAGTGCGCAAAATGCAAAAAGAAAACCCAAACTGAATTTTCCCGCTGCGAGTGCGGCGGACTTGCAGAGGTGCAGCTTGACTTATCCAAGCTCAAGGGAAAGAAAAAAGAGGAAGTCCTTGACTCCAAAGCATCAAGCGGAGTCTGGAGGTACAAGGCGTTCATCCACCCCGGACTGGAAGAGAAATTCATCGTAAGCAGGGGCGAAGGAGTTACCTTTCTTTATCACCACGAACGGATTTGCAAATTTACTGGACTTTCACAAATCAAATTGAAGCACGAAGGCGAGAACCCGACAGGCTCGTTCAAGGACCGCGGGATGACCGTGGGAGTAAGCGAGGCAAAACGGAGCGGAGCAAAGGCAGTTGCCTGCGCCTCAACTGGAAACACCTCATCCTCGCTTGCATCCTACGCGGCTTTCGCAGGAATGGAGTGCCAAGTCTTCCTCCCAAAGGGCAAGGTCGCTGCTGGAAAACTAGCACAGACCAAGGCCTACGGAGCGAAAATCATCGAAGTCGAAGGCTCATTCGACAAGGCGATGGACGATGTCGAAGCCCATTGCCAAAAAACTGGAGTCTACCTCCTAAATTCCATCAACCCCTGGCGCATCCAAGGCCAGAAGACTATTGTAATCGAGCTTATGGAGCAGAACAACTGGGACGTTGACTGGATAGTCTTGCCAGCCGGAAACTTAGGCAACACCACGGCATTCTGCAAGGCCCTTCTTGAACTCAAGGAACTTGGCTGGATTTCCAAGCTCCCACGCATCGCCGCAATACAGGCGCACGGAGCGAACCCGTTCTACCAATCGTGGAAGGCTGGAAAGGAAATAATTGTCGAGCACCCTGAAACGATTGCCTCGGCAATCCGCATCGGCAACCCCAAGAGCCTCACGCGCGGACTTGCCTACCTAAAGAAATTGAACGGTGTGGTCGAAGAGGTCACTGACGACGAAATAATTGCGGCAAAGCGCGTGGTTGACGGCTGTGGCATTGGCTGCGAACCCGCCTCGGCGGCATCAGTTGCGGGTGCGAAGAAACTCGTCACGGCAGGCGTAATAAAGAAGAACGAAAAAGTGGTTGGAATCCTCACGGGAAATATACTGAAGGACCCGACGCAATATTGATGTTCAGAAGAACATCGACATTGCAAGGATTGCGTGGACTACTCCCAGCACAACCGCAATGATTGCCGCGGTCTTGTGCGTCTCAAGCTTTGCCTTTCCCTGCGTCATCTGGTAGCCCAGATAGGCGACGACCAGGAACGCAACCAGCGTGATTGCACCGCCGTACAGCACAAGGGGCTTGCCAATAATCGAGTAAGTTGCCAAGTCCGTAAGGAATCCTGCCATTTCAAAACACCCAAGACTCTGAAGGCATCTCCGATTAATGAACCTGCGCACAACAAAAGAAGGGATACGCTGAGGACGAGATTCGAACTCGTGCCCCCTTTCGAGGACCGGTTTTCAAGACCGGCGCATTGGACCGCTCTGCCACCTCAGCATTAAGGAAGATAATAGGGCAGTCAAAGAAATTTAAACCGACTGGGCAAAAGAAGATTGTTCGCTTTAACCAGGCCTAGTCAGGCATCTCTTCGTACTCGGACTCCTCTTCAGGGGCGTCCGCCTTGCCGCCCTTGGCCTCAAGGGGTGCGGGGAAGCTGTTGCCGCACGAGCGGCAGGTCCAGGACATCACGTCGCCGCCCATCGAGTCGGGGTTGACGTCTGTTGAGTTGCAGAATGGGCACATGTGCTTGGTCATCCCGAAGTTGCCGCGCTGGTAGGCGGGCGGCCTGAAGGCTTCCTCAGCCTGTGGCTTTGAAACCGCTTGCTTTGCCTTTGGCGCTGCCGCAGGCTTGGGCTGGGATTTCAGTTTTGGGGATGCCTTTGGGGCGGCCTTCTTGGCAGCCTTTGCGGCGGGCTTTTTTGCCATAAAACAGGGTGGGCGCTGAGAGTATAAAAGGCTATGCAGGCCGCAGTTGCACTAATCGGTTTTGAAGGCTATTTTCAGGCCTTTTCGTAGATTTCGATTGCTGACGGGAACGTGGCATGGCACTTGCGGCAAGTCCAGGAAATCAGGGAACCGGCCACCTGGTCTGGGAAAATGTCGTTCGAGCCGCAGCTTGGGCAGATGCGGTCAGTAATCCTTCCTTTTGCAGAGTCCATGCTATAAGCTAGGCTGTTGAATAAATAAAAAAGAGGGTAGGGACCTTGGAAAAAACTATCCAAGAGTCATTTCTACGTGCACAGAATCAGGTATCTTGATGCGCATGATGTCGCGCAACACGCGGTCGTCCGCGGTGACTTCGATGAGGCGCTTGTGTATGCGCATCTGCCACTTCTCATAAGTGTCCGAACCGTCACCACAGGGAGTCTTGCGAGTCGAGATGGCAAGGACCTTTGTAGGAAGCGGGATGGGTCCGCGCATTGCTACGCCTGACTTGCCAGCAATCTCCTTTATGTCCTTGCACACCGAGTCAAGGTCCGTGAAACTCTGTGACTGAAGCTTGATTCTTGCTTTGCCCATAGTAAAAAAAACCTCATTGAAACAAAAAATGAAAAAAAGGGGAAAATCCCCTTGCTTCACTTAAGCCTTCTTGGGCACCACGTCGAGGATTACTCCTGCGGCTACGGTCTGACCCATGTCGCGCATGGCAAAGCGTCCAAGTGCGGGGTAGTCCGAGTACTTCTCGGCGCACACCGGCCTTGTTGGCTTTATCATGACTACTGCAACGTCACCGGTCTTGAGGAAGTCAAGCCCCTCCTTGACTGGCTGTCCAGTCTTGGGGTCCTTCTTCTCAAGGATGTCGGTGATGGTGCACGCGAGCTGCGCAGTGTGCAAGTGGAACACCGGAGTGTAGTTCTTGCCAATGGCAGTCGGGTGGTTGAGGATGACTATCTGGGCCTTGAACGCCTCGACGACCTGCGGCGGGTTTGCTGCAGTTCCGACGACGTCTCCGCGCTTGATGGCCTTCTTGTCAACGCCCTTCAAGGTGAACCCGATGTTGTCTCCGGGGATGGCCTCGGTAAGGGTCTGGTGGTGCATCTCGATGCTCTTGACTTCGCCAACGAGCCCCTCGGGCATCACAATGACTGAAGTGTTGGGCTTGAGGATGCCTGCCTCGACACGGCCGACTGGCACGGTTCCCTGTCCGGTAATCGTGAAGATTTCCTGGATTGGGATGCGGAGCGGCTTGTCAGTTGGCTTCTTGGGCTCGATGAGCGCGTTGAACGCGTCAAGAAGGGTCGGGCCGGAGTACCATGACATCTTGTCGCTCTTCTTTGCGATGTTGTCACCGCCGTACGCCGAGTAGGGGATGAACGGGATTGTGTCGGTCTTGTATCCCATGGGCTTCATCTTTGCCACGAGCTCGGTCTTGGTCTTCTCGTAAGCCTGGTGGTCGTAGTTGACTGCGTCCATCTTGTTGATTCCTACGATGAACTGCCCCACTCCGAGCACCTTGAGAAGGAATGCGTGCTCAATAGTCTGCGCCTGGATTCCTTCCTTGGCAGAGCACACGAGAACGGCTGCATCAGCCTGTGATGCGCCGGTGATCATGTTCTTTACGAAGTCCTTGTGGCCAGGGGCGTCGATGATTGTGAAGTAGTACTTCTGGGTGTTGAAGTCCTTGTGTGCGATGTCGATTGTGACTCCGCGTTCACGCTCCTCCTTGAGCTGGTCCATTGCG
>Ga0074198_1000454_pt1 | contig 43466 bp, 42 predicted proteins | sample EPASupsiteSAE323_FD_64527 | JGI IMG/M metagenome (GOLD analysis project Ga0074198, IMG submission 64527) | Bioremediated contaminated groundwater from EPA Superfund site, New Mexico - Sample SAE3-23 | ecosystem: Environmental > Aquatic > Deep subsurface > Groundwater > Contaminated ... | reverse complement strand
GACACCAGGAATTCGCGGTTGATAAAGTCCTCCGCAATCTCTTTGGCCAGATTAACCTGCTCCTGACGAAAACTATAGCCGGAAATCATGTCGGCCATCTTTCCCTCCGGCAGGAAATATGCCTCTACCTCCCGGCTATTGAAAATCATAACTAATTCACCTGCTCAAGTTGTATTACTTCGTTGTGCTTGTCTTGTCGATGCACCAAATATACCGCCTCAAACGGCACATCGCGGGCGGCCAAAATCTCCCGCGTCTTTTCTCGGTTGTCAGGATGGATCTTGACAGAAAGCCCGCAGCTGCTGGAAATTTCTCGCAGCGTGGGCATTATAATAAACTCAGCCTCGGCATTTTTCAACTCCTTTTCCGCCTTTAACGCGTACGATGTGGTGGAAAAGGTAAAAACACAATAATCACCCAGCGTCAACAATTGATTAACCATGCACTTCTGCTCCGTCATTTTAATATTCAATCGAGCCGATGCGGTAAAAAGTACCCCGGGCATCAGCCAGAATACGCTTCCCTGAAGTAACCTGCGCCCGGGCAAAAATCAGGTTATTTCCCGACCTTATTACCTCTCCGGCAGCGGTAAGCACTTCTCCGATGGCGGCCGCCGCAACAAACCCGGTGGACAAATCCACGGTAACCGCCTTGATTCCCAGACTGCGCACCGCGTTGCCCATGGCAGCGTCAAGCATGGACATATATAATCCGCCGTGTACCGACCCCAGTGGATTGGTGTGATGCGGACGGGCCATGGACTCCAGTTCGGCCACCCCCGGCCCCAACTTCGTGACCTGCAATCCCAGCAGCTGATAGTACGGCGTTTCATTTATTGAATGTACAATATATTCAAAAAGATGTGGATCAATCCCCCGGTTTTCCATAGTTGCTTCTCCTTCGCCAGGATGGTTTAATTATAGCATTTCACCTGAACCGCTACAGAATTAATCATTTTTAAGAATGCTGATTTCGGTAAAAACTAAGGCAAAGGAGGAGTGCATTATGTACCGAAAAGAGCAGCGGACAGCGGTTTTAATTTTATTACTGGTTTTCTTATTATCTATAGGGTGTCTGGTATCAGGTTGTGCTACCCAACCGAAATCGCCTCCGCCGTCCAAAAAGCTATTACCTGAGTCCCAGCCGACCAAATGGTATATACAATTCTCCGTCAAGGATCAACACTCGACCGCCTATACCGAAGAAGTCGGCGCACCACTCGCCGCTAACGGGCAGCCTTATTATTTGGGAGGAATCGCGGTCCATCCCCGTTATCCCATTCAATACGGGGGCGATCCCCGAACGCCGTTAATACCTTATGGCACCGTCATCTATCCGGAAAAACCCATAAAAATTCAGGGCGATTATTATAACGCCCTGACGGTTATGGACACCGGTGATGTCGATTATGGGCTATGGGAAAACCACCCCTACTGGTTCGACGTGTATTACGGCAGCGGTAATTACTGGGCCAATCAGTCGGCCAGGAGTTTTGGCACCCCCTTGACCAGCTATTCCTGGTATGAAGAATGGCGTTAGTTAAGAATCTTTATAAAGTTTTTACTTGCAGTTGAACCAACGGCTTATTCTTACGAAGTTCTCTGATGGTCCTGCCAGATTTGCCGGGCCATCATGATGGCGGCGCTCAGTGCAAATATAATCAATAAAGCAAAAACAAAGGTCCGTACACTGCCCACCAACATATCGCCGACATATGAATAGATAATGGTTGCGGGCAGTTGTCCCAGACCAGTGGCCCAGAAGAACTCCCCAAAACCCATGGCAGTGAGACCAGCAGCATAACTAACTATATCAAAAGATACGAAAGGAAGGAGACGGGCGATCAAAACTGCCCATTTGCCATAGCGTTCAAAAAATAAATCAATCTCTTTCAAAGCCCTGCGGGTTGTTATTTTTTCTACCAGGGAACGGCCATATAGGCGAGCGATTGCATAGCATAAAGCAGCCCCGGCCATGGCACTGGTCCAGGAAAGTATCGCCCCCTTGACCCAGCCGAACAACCCGGCATTGGCAAAGGTAATGATAAAAGCGGGCAAAGGTGCCAACAAAGACTGCAGGACCATTAAAAAGAAGGATACTACTGGGGCCCAGATTCCGAAGGAGAGGATGTATTCCCGGGTGGCAGGAACGTTTACCATGGATATGATGAAAATCGCCTGGTTTACGGTCTGCTTAAGCGGGCCTAGGGAATAATACAGCAATACAGGTATAACAATTATACCCAACTTAAACCATATATTATTTCTTATTGTTTTTTTCATTCCTAAATTCCTTTGGTTGAACGCATATCGAGTAGAGATGGCGCAAGTTTCATCGGTGCTGCCGCTATCACATATAATTACCTGTGTACCAGGTATTGCCGTCAAGGTCTGCAGCATACCTTCAATGTTCTATGCTTTATTTAATGTTGGAAAAATTATTGAAACTGGCCGAGGTTCTGGCATCAAGGATGCCCTCCCATTCCTTTATAAGTAATTCCGCTGCCTGACTGGTAAGTTCAATGCAGGCCCGGTTGCCGATATTGGCCAGGGCATTCCGACGCGACTTGATGACCCGGCAACAGGTAGCCCCAAATTGTTGCTTGAACTGGTCATGCAGTTCCTGAGACAACCTGTTTCCCAGGGGGTGCTGGGCATACTGCTCAAAGAGGCCCGAGGCCATGATCATGCCGGTCAGCGCTCCGCAACTGCAGCCGCTGCCCATGCCGCCGCCAAACATTGATGCGGCAGCCATAGCATCAGGCTGAACCGGAATATCGAAGACCTGGCTGGCAGCAATGATCACCGCCTGACAGCAGTTCTTGCCGCACTTCATCTGTTCCTTCACGATGTCCCCGGCATGAGTGTTAGACATTTGACACCACTTCTTTCGAACGATAAGTAAGCCAGACCCATGCTCCATAAAGACTGCAAAGGCTGACCAGGAAAGCAAACAACAATGAAGCAATAAAAGCCGTACCCTTATCAACTGAATACATACCGAGCAGAGCTACATAAGCCCCTTCCCGTAACCCATAACCATTAATGCCAAAAGGCAGCATAGCCACAACCGAAGCCAGGGGAACAATATACAGGGTATCAAGTATTCCCACCGACTGAATATGCAAACCCTGAAAAATACAGTAGTTCACCGCTGCTACCCCAACCTGGAAAGCAACTGATAACAATGTTATCCCGATCAATCTGGCCCCCTGGCCTTGAAAGCGGTTACCATGCACCTGCATTCCTTGAATGAAGGTAACCAGCCGGCCGGTTCGTTTTTCCATCCAGGCCGGCCAGCTTCCCCGGATTATGATAGCCATTAATAATAAGCCAACCAAGACCAGTGCGGCAAATATCATTATAATTCGATAATCAGGCTGCGAAATCAGCAGGCAACCTATAAGACCGGTAATTGAGAGACCGATGGTGGCCAGAATGCGTTCGACTACAACCGAAGCGGTGACTCCGGCCGCATCTCCACATAGCTGTCCGATCCGGATAATACGCATAGCATCCCCGCCAATACTGGAAGGCAGAAAATTGTTGAAAAACTGACCTTCCCAATAGGCATTCCATAATTGATGCCAGGGCAGCTCCAACCCCTGAGCCTTTAACACCTCTCGCCATTTCCAGGTGCTGACTGCAATAGAAACCACTATCCAGCCTATTGCAGCCATTATCCATGTCATCTCTACCACCCGCAGGCTGGCAACCAGCTGCCTCCAGTCTATACTGGAGGCCAACCAGGCCAGCAGGATAATGGATATACTGCTCCGTAAAAGAGTATGGCTGTTTTTCCTGGTCATAAGCACCCACCTGATTAACTATCATACTAAAGGCAGTGTGCCAGTTACCTTTAAGGCAACTGGCATCAGGTAGGGACAGAAGCGAAAAGCTAGTCCCCCGAATCTATTTATCCACCTTCAGTGACTTGTTGCCAGCCCATTCATAGAAGGACGCATCATAATTGCGGGCATTTTCGAAGCCAACCGCCCGCAGCACCAGCGCCATATGGCCGGAACGGATTCCCGCCGTACAATAGGTTACGATCTCATCGCCCGGCTTCAAACCAGCTTTTATAAATAGCTGCTTCAACTGATCAGAATCCTTAAGCGTATTGTCCTTATTAAACATACTCTCGAAGGGAATATTTATCGCCCCCGGCAGGTGTCCGCCACGAGCCTCGCCATAATCGGTAGCTCCCTTATACTCTTTTTCCGAGCGTGAATCGACAATTTTGATCTTCCCCAAGTTTTCCGTGATAAAATCCGTACTGGCAGTCAGGCTTTCATCCATGCCAACGATTTTAAGGGTTGCTGCGGCAGGTTTAGCCTCGTCCTTACTACTTTCGTTGCCGGCTGCCTGCCAGGTCGCATAGCCCCCGTCCAGCATTTTGGCATCCTTTATTCCGGCCATTTTCAGGATCCATAAAACACAGCCGTCTTCACCCCAGCCGGGCGGTTGAGCATAAACGATAACCGGCTTTTCTCCGGAGATACCCAAAGTACCAAGCTTGGCCGCCAATTCGTCCTGGGGCAGCACTACTCCCCAGCCGGCTTCACCGGGTTTGCCCTGCATATTGCACAGGCTCTGCCAGGGGGCATTGACTGCTCCCATTATGTGCCCGTTATTATAGTCTGTTTCTGCTCGGGCATCGATAACATCAACTTTATCCAGGTTATCTTTCAGCCACTGTACATTAACCATCAAAGTAGCTTTTTGCGCATCCATTTGCACCGCCGCAGTCTTTTCTTTACTGTTCTTCTCTGATGTGGTTGGAGTCTTGCTTCCCCCGCAGCCAACCAGGCTGATCAGCAACCCCAGCAGAACAAATACAACCAGTGCCCTTTTGAGTTTCACGATTACCATCCTCCCCAATACTATTTCGCTAAAATTAAGTCTACTAAAATAGTAGTTATTAGTCCAATAACTATTAGTTATATTATCACATAAACAAGCCCCAACAATCATCCGGCAAATAGTTGTTGGGGCTGCCTGAGATTCAAATATTATTGTTCCGGTTTGATCTCTATGGTTATTCCGTCGCCATTAGTGCTTTTCATAGAAATTATATATAAAATTACATTTTCTCTGGAGTACTTATACTTGGAATCGGCCGACTCTTTAAAACCTTTTGACCTGGAACAACCCGAAACACCTAATAAATATGAGGATTAAAAATACCGCTTAAATAATATAATCTATCTGGCATATTGTTTTAGATACCCCTCAATATAATTCCTGACTTCCCTTCCGGGAGAGTAAATACCGAAATGTCCTTCACACAGTATATCCGCATTGAGGTCGAGGAGTTTCTGCATAGATTGACGCCAATGATTCATGTTGGAACCCCAGGTCGGGCTGAAAGGCCCGTGGATATCCTGGCCAAATAGAATTCGCTGCCCGTCGATATCAACATAGGGCGATATGCCGCCCGGAGTATGCCCCGGGGTATGCGGACAGTGTACGGTCAACCCGCCCAGTTCGATTGCTTGGTCCCCCTGCAGGACAATGTCAACCTGGACCGGCAGGTAGTTCACCCGGTACATGGCGGCCGCCGTAAGATTTGGGCGTCCTTCCTCCACCGCCGGGAGCTCCAACTGATGGGCCACCACCTGGGCCGACAGACGCTCCCGCATGGTATGCAGTCCGCCAATGTGGTCGATATGACCGTGCGTAACGATAATATAGCGAATGATGTCCAAGGAGAATCCGCCGGCGCTGATGTTCTCCAGAATCCTGTCGGCACTGGCACCGGCCCCGCAATCTATAATCGCCCCTTCGCCATGGCTCTCCAGCAGGTATACGCAACAGTCCTCGGAACGCGACAACCCGCTGCCGCCTATCTGGTAGACCTGTGGACAAATCTCAATTATTTTGGCCATACAAAAACCTCCCGCCCGTGATTGGGGTAGTTCGCTATTCTCATATTAGCAAACCGGAAGTCCAGGTACAATCTGGGCAGGAAAACACCCGCTACGTGATTTGGCCCGTGACAGTAATTCATCGCTGTTTCGGGGCTATATTTTCGTTAGAAAACGCCTTGAAAGGGTTGGATTATTCCTCGTCGACCTCACAGGTCGAAACACCAAAAATATCACTTACCGGACAATAGCGAATTATCCCGGTAATTATAGGCATCAAGCCGATTAATCCCCACCAGCTGTTATAGTATAGGCCAGCCAAAACTATCAGGATTCCGAGCCCGATTCTGATTGCCTGCTCACTTTTGCCGACATTGCATTTCATTCTTTATACCACCTCCAATATTATTCTGTTCAATATGGGCGATTCTTATTTGCTATTGCTGCGCAAGAGGTAATCTATGATTACAAAAATGAAAACCCTGGCTGAAATCAACCAGGGTTTATTATGCAAAGGCTATGATTAACTATTTATTATTCAACTTTCACAGTATAGATTGCCGCGCTGCGCTCGCAATGACGCGCTTGGAGGTACGCTTGTCTTTATTTTTTCGCAGCAATGGAGTTCATAAATATCGCATTATATCAACTGTAACTATGCTTTGCCTTCAGCGCCTAGCATACGGCTGGCAGCCAACTCCCGCTTTTTCTCGATCGCCTGCTCGTTCTCCACATACTCGATAGCACCGGTCCAACAGAACTTGGCGCACTGAGGATCTCCCTCACAGAGTTCGCATTTGTAGGCAGTCTTTTTATCAGGGTGAAAATTCATATGGCCGAAGGGACAAGCTACATTACACTGGCGGCAACCAATGCACTGGTCATGATTTACCCGGGGTAGTCCTAGTTCGCTATCCCAATAGATAGCACCCGCCACACAGGTAATCAGACAGGGGGCATTCTCGCAAGCCGCGCAGCTGATCGGGGCATTTCTGGCTTCTCTGGTGAAGCGCACCACCCTTATCCGGGATAAACGCGGGGAACATTTACCTTCATTAACCAGCGAGCATACCATTTCACAGGTTCCGCAGCCCACGCATTTCTCCGGGTTAATAAACAGAACCTGACCTTCCACCGCGATTCCTCCTTTCAACTATTAGCCATATAACGATACGCAGCCTCCGCCAGCCAGGGCGAGTTCATTTTCTGCCGCGGATTTCTAACTGCATCCCATATCTCCTGCAGGGTTGTCCGGTTTCTGATCAAACCGCCTACTATTCCGCAATACTTCAGTTCCCCGACAACCTGCATGCCGATTAAACGCTGGTCATCCAGCAGAATCCGCCAGTATCCGCGGTGGTCATCGCCCTCCATCGCCCAAACCGGGCCCTGATAGTCATCGCCCTTCAAACCCATTGCGGTAAACGGCTTTTCATCTATCTCTCCCACAACTATATTGAATGAACCTTCGTATTCGGTTGCCATACCCAGGCAATTCAGTCCCGCAACCAGGCCCTGCCGGCGTGCGCTGGGCCAGAGCATGCTGTTCACGGCATGCCCGCTGACCATATCATAGGTTTCCGCGCAATCCCCGCAGGCATAGATATTAGGTATGCTGCTCTGCATCTGGCGATCCACCTTGATCGCTCCGGTTTTACCCAGTTCAATTCCGGCTTCTGCCGCCAGGGTACATTCCGGGGCTAAGCCTACCGCCCAGATTAACATATCGCAAATCAAGGTCCGGTGCTCGGTTTCTACCAGTTCAACTCGCTTACGTCCCTCTACCGCCTTAATTTGTTCGCCGACCAACACCTGTATACCAGTGTTCTCCAGCATAGTTTTGAGCATTTCAGCCGGTTTGCGGTCAAACAGGCGCGGCATTACCTGATCCCGGGCCTCCACAATAGTAACCTGGCAACCTCTGGCCCGTAAGGCCTGGGCGGCTTCTACGCCAATGTTACCGGAACCAGCTACTACTGCCCTTTGGGATTTGTAGTCCATTAGCTTGTCGAGATCGTCCAGCGTCTTTAAAGTAAAGGTTCCCGGCAGATGAGCTCCGGGTAGTTTCGGTATGACTGCTCGACTGCCGGTAGCCATAATAAGTCTATCGTAGTTAAATACATCGCGATCGGTGATTATTTTCTGTTCTTTTACGTCGATCTTCTGGGCAGATTGAGCAAACAGGGTTTCTATGCCGCTGCTCTGATAATTATCAGCCGATTTTAGGAACAATTGGTTTCTCGCCAAATCTCCAGCTAAACAATCCGGCAGGGCACATGGTGAATAAAGGGGGTATTCTTCACGGGCTACCATCAAGATCTGGGCAGCGGGGCTGTATTGTTTAATGGTTTCCGCCGCATGATTGCCGGCCGCACCATTGCCTATTATGATTACCTTCATCCTATCCCCCCAGTCTGAAGTTTAGTTACCGAATAGCAAAATCCAGGTTAAAGCGCAACAGGGTATCGGGATTAGGGCAGCCGGTTTTATCCCACCCCCGGGCCTCATAGTATTCCTCCATTATGCCCTGCACATTATCCTCATCCAAGGTTTTCCCGGCTATGGCCTCTTTATAGAAGCGCCGGGGGAATTTGCTGTCATCGCTTTTTTCGCCCTCGCGTAGATTGAACATCTTGATCAGGTTCCAGGTTCTTTCCGCCGACCACATCAATCCCTGCGGGATAATATCAATCCCGGTGAAGGCATTAACCGCATCGGCCAATATGGTTGGTCCTATGGTTTCCATTACCGGCGGCCGAATACATACGCCTACCGCATTGAACAGGTTGATCAAATTCTCCGCCCATACTGACATTAGGGCTATATTAACGGTATCTTCCTCCAGGTCGATGGCTATCGCTTTTAAATCCTCCGGCATATCCAACCTGTCATACATCGCCTGATTGAACCCGAATCTCTCCTTGCTCATGGCCTCGTCATTTTCATTATAGCGCAGGTTTTCCACCGGATTCCTGCAGCGCAGGTGATCGCCGCCTCTGATATTGGTCAGCATGCCCAAGGTCCAGGTGGACCAGCGACCGCGGGGATCGATCATCGGCAGTTCCAGCCCCTTTATCTGTATGGCATAGTCTTCAGCACCCGGTATCTGGGCGGCCGCCCGTTTTACCCCCTCGGCCAGAATTGCGCCGAAGCCTCTTTTTCGCGCAATATCCTCCATCAGTGTAAAAGCGCTGTCTTCTTTGCCAAATTCAAGTTCGTAGCCGACATCAGCCCGGCTGATTATCCCCTGCTGATATAATTCAGTGGCAAAGGCAATCAGACTGCCGGTACTGACCATATCCATGCCCATGCGCTGGCATATCTCAGCCGCCTTGATGGCTGCCTCCGTACTCAATCCGGCATTCCCAGAAAACGAGGTGGTCGGGGTAATCTCCAGTGCTTTGACCTGAGTTCCGGCATATTCACCTTCGGTAATCTCAGCCAGATGCCCGCAGGCAATAATACATGATTGGCAGGCAATGTGACGTGTTCCGTAGGTATCAACGATCTGGCGTCCCGCCGTTTTCTTCCAATCCGGCAGGGTCTCCCGGGAAAAATTGTGGGTGGACACCGCGTTGAAGTTGCCATAAGGAATGGTAGCGTTCATGGTCCCATATTCTGAGAAGGGTATATAGGAACTGGCTGCTTTGATACGCTCCTGGCCTTTGCCGGTAACTTTGAGCAGTGCCCGGGGATTTTCCGGTTCAATTCCCCGGCTACCGTTTACCGCAATCGCCTTGAGATTCTTTGCGCCCATTACCGCACCCAGACCGGTACGGCCCCAGCCATCGTAGTAGCCATTCTCGATGCTGGCAAAACGAACCTGGTTCTCGCCAGCCGGGCCGATTAAAGCTATTTCCGCACCGTAGTGCTTATTTTTCAGCAAATCAACGGCTTCCCAGGCATCCTTGCCCCAAAGCCCATCTGCATCGATAATTTCTACTATCTCATTGTCAATATGAATATAAACGGGGTTAGGGGCCTTCCCCTTGATAACCAGCACGTCATAGCCGGCATTCTTCAAGCTAGTGCCAAAAAAGGCCCCGGAATTCGAGGTACCGAAGCCTCCGGTCTGAGGTGATTTGGCCGATGCTTCAGTTCGCGATGCGGTAGGAAAAGGACTCCCCACCAGAGTCCCTACGCCAAATACCAGCACATTCTCCGGAGCCAGGGCATCCGTGCCCGGAGGAATATTATCATATAGAATACGTGCGTTAAAACCAATGCCGCCGATACACTCCCGGGCTAAATCCTCATCAAGTAAAATTACTGTCTGGGCCGATGTTGAGAGGTTAATCTCAATAATCTTGCCGGCATATCCCTGCATCTTTTCACCCTTCCCCACAACCTAATCTATCTCTTATTTAAATGAAACACTTTTTCGGAATAATTGCAAAACTATTTATTAACTTTTCTATTCTTATTTTACATTGTTATAAAGCGCCTGACTATCCGGCATAATCGATAGGTTAGCCAGGCCGACGTCCCGCCGAGGCTTAGCAAACTCCCAGCCATCTTTGCGTAGCCCTGTTCCCCTATCTTAGCATCGGAAAGATACATGGCCAGCAGACCATGCACCACGGTCCGGTGAAAGGGAGCATCCGGCAGGCGATCAGCGCTATGCAGAGATTGCCGGGTGAAGTATTCCAGCCGTTCCCGCATATGTGCTTCACTTTGATAATAAAAGGTGAAGTTAAGATCCCCTCCCGCTTGGTCCTCGCCGCGATCTATGAAGTAGTCCAGGAGTATATGCAGCCCATTAATCCAGGGAAAATAAGCTCGATTAATCCGCTTTGCAGCAACAGTATCCACTGTATCACTATTCATTACCTGTCTCAGCAGCGCGAAGATAGCCAGGGTCGAACCGCAGGCGGCAGAATACTCCTGCCACAGAATCCCGTCATATGAAGCAGCACCTTTTAAAGCCCAACTGCTGAGCGCTCCATGCCTTATCGTCAATCCCAGATGCTTTTTCACCTGTAAATCAGAATACAACTCGGCTAAACTTTTAACTTGCTCTTCTATTTGACAATAGCCGGATATTTTTTGTAAAGAAACCTGACAGGTCCGGACCAGTTTATGAATATAGCCGCCATCCTGCTTCAGGGGGTAATATTCATAATAATTGCGCAGGCATTGTCCGGGGGTAAGCGCATCTAAAAGAGATAGGTGTAATTGTTCGAAGGCCTGCCCATCGGTGCTGCCTGCCCGGTCGCAGAGATTATCCAGATAATCGCAGAGGGTTTGATAGGCCACGATAAAATGAGTGATTTCTTTTTGGCGAGAAGCGCCGGGGACTGCGTATACCGCTCCCCCATAGCAATGAAAGGCTTTCTTATGTAAGCTGGCCCGGGCTTGCCGGCGCAGGATAGGGTCGGGTATATACCGGGTCTCATCTTCCCAAATATGCAGCAGCTTCTTGACTTGGGGCAAAACCTTGAAGATATATGCGCTAAGGATGACTGATCGCTTGAGCCTATCCCCGCGAAGCCCTTGCTTGGCCCCGATGCTAATTGGCAGTTCCAGTTCCTTCCCTCCAGTCGTTTACATCGCTCAGTTGGGCATAATAACCATCCAGGAGATAATGACTCAATCCCACCAGTACATCTCTCCCCTCACCGGTCGGTATATCGTCCAGGGCTCCCCGGGCTGACTGCACAAAAAAGCGCGAGGTGGCAAGCGACTCGCGCAGAGCCCGGGTTTCCACCAGAATGTCCATTATTTCAGCCATGTTTTCCCGGATACCGCTATGGTCCTGCAGCAGCATTCTTAATCGCTCACCTGCCTGCTCATCCTGCAAGGCTAAAATTACCGGCAGGGTCAGATTGCCCGTACTCAAATCGTTGGCGGCCGGCTTGCCCAGCACCTTGCTATCCGCCACAAAATCCAGGACATCATCGATGATTTGGTAGGCAAAACCCAGACAGAGACCATATTGACTCAAAGCCCGGATGGTTTCCCCGGGCATTTTGACCGCTTGGGCGGCGGAACGGCAGCAGCAGGCAAACAGGCAGGCGGTTTTAGAAAATATCCGCTCATAGTATTCGGTCTCGCTGATTTGCAGATTGTAAAGGGAGGTCATCTGTTTTATTTCACCGGAACACATAGTCTGGATAGTTCCGGTAACATCGGCCATAACCCCGGAAAGGTTATGCAGGTTGATAAGGTTAAAGGCAGCAGCGAAAAGATAGTCACCGCAGAGAACGCTGATCTGATTACCGTAGCGGCAATTGAGGCTGGGCTGGTTGCGGCGGGTATCGGCCCCGTCAATAATATCGTCATGTACCAGGGATGCCATGTGAATCATTTCCAATGCTGCGGCGATATCCCGTACCACCTCTTCATTATGCTCTTGCATGGAAGCGATGGCATAAACCAGTCGCGGCCTCAACATCTTGCCGTCGCCCTGCAACAAGTAATCCATAACCCGGTCTATTTCCCCGCTGCCGGTAATGAGAAGGCCTTTCAGCCGCTCACTGACCTGATCCAGGGGGAATGATTCAGACATGACTGAAGGGGCAAAACTCAATGCAATATACCTCTATCCCGGTAATATATTACTGATATTCTGCCCCTGGGATATGTTGTCTATACTTTGTTACGTCTTCTTTTGGTATGTGGCGGGATCAACAAGCGGTTTTTGACTTGATTATGAGCGAATTGCTCGATGTTGTCCTCTAACTTATCACCTATATCAATACCCTTTCGCCAGGCCATCGTTGAGATGAAAAAGTCAGCCACAGCTGGATTTTTGGGAAGCAGCGGGCCATGCAGATAAGTCCCAACCAGGTTTTTATAAAAAAGCCCTTCCTTGCCGTCCTGACCATTATTACCGAAGCCCTTAATCACCCGACCCAGGGGCTGAAGCTTATTATCCTCAAAGATAGTGCGTCCGCCGTGGTTTTCGAAACCGACTACACTGGTCGGCTGACCGCCGAAATTGGCCTCAATCAATACATTACCGATAAGCCGGGGATGGCCGGCCACTGTTCGGAAGTTGAAGAATTTCAAACCATCCATGGCCTGTCCGTCAGCAGCCAGGTAAGACAGCCCCAGCAACTGATAGGCTCCGCAAATACAGAGTACCGGCAAACCGGCTTCAATCTGATCCAGCAACAATCCCCCTTTTTGGAGCAAATCCTGGTATACCAAGCCTTGTTCGCGGTCCGAGCCCCCACCCATGAATACCATATCATAGCTGGAGAAGTTCATATCGTTACGCAGACTAAGGCTTTCTATTGCCAGTTGGTGTCCGTACCATTCCATGCGCCGCTGCAGACAAATCAGATTGCCGCGATCACCGTAGAGATTCATTAAATCCGGATATAGATGAGCTATAGTAAATTGAGCCATCGCTTGCTTCTCCCTGTCCTCGCCATGATTATTACCCGCGCAGCACTTGTTTGACCGGTCGCTGGGGAGATTCCTTCTGCAGTTTTATCAGTATCTTGCGGCAATCAAACAGTGCCGTATACGTCGATAATACATAGACCACCGGCAGCGCATGATCCAGAGCAGCCTTGATGCCGGTCTCCAGATCGCTTTCTATATTAATTATAGAAGAATCAATCCCGCCGTATTTGAATCTGACTGCCATATCTCCGTTGCGGATACCCGAGCATACCACTTTGCCGATATGGTTGTCATCCTCGGCCAGCATCTCCAGATCGGCATCCCAGATCCATGATATGTCACGACCATCCGCGGCATTGTCGTTCAAGGCAAAGAAAACGCTCTTGGGGGTGCTGTCATTTTTTATCGCCGCCAGGCTCTGGTTAAGACCGGTGGGATTCTTGACCAGTATTAGAACCGTACGCTTGCCGGATATATTGAACTCTTCCATGCGTCCGGCCCGCGGGCGATATTTTAGAATGGCTTTTTGAATGGCGTTATCCGACATACCGAGACTCTTGGCCACGGAGACCGCCGCCAGTATGTTATAGGCATTATAAAAACCCTGGTAGGGACTCTCCAGATGCAAGCCGTTGACGGTCAGGCTGGTTTTGTCCTCCAAATGCAGGTCGCTTCCGATAAATTGAGGTATCGGATTGCGGTTGCCGCATTGGGGACAATGGTATTCCCCCAGTTGGGCATAATGATAGCGAGCATAATCCAGTTCATGACCGCAGCAAACACAATAGCGCCCTTCCCGGCTTTCGCTATTCTGGAGTATATCGTAATCAGTCGGCGCAAAACCATAATAATAAGTGGAAGCAGCGCCGGCCGCTCCGAAACACACTGCCAAGGGATCGTCGCTGTTCAGAATCAATCTGACAAGCTGCTCCTGCAGCGAATGGTTGATTAATTGGATAATCCGATCCAACTCGCCATAGCGATCCAGTTGATCACGAAAGAAGTTAGTTATCAGCAGCATGCCCGGCTTGATTTCTTTTAAGAGCGCGGGGATAGTGGCCTCATCGGTTTCCAGAAGTGCATAATCGAATTCCTTGCGTCCCAGGAGGTTGTTCTGTTTTATAAAGGCTGTGGTAATACCCGGCAGCATATTGGCTCCGGCCCGGTTATGTATGACGTTGTACCCCTGTTCTCTAATGATGGCGGCTATCATATTGCTGGTCGTGGTCTTGCCGTTGGTGCCGGTAACCACAATAATCTCCCGCCTGGTCCGTGCGGCCAGCTCTTTCAGGAGTCCGGGATATATTTTTAAGGCCCAAATACCGGGAAAATTACTGCCCTGGTTGCCCAGCAGCCGGCTAAGCATAATGAGTATCTTGCCGATGATTACCGCCAAAGAGATGCGCAGTCTTTTCATGACCAAGCCTCCGTCAACTCATCCAGCGCAGTGGCTCGCGCAATCGTTTGGGACGCCGTTTGTTTCTGACCTGGCTTACCTGATAAACATTTTCCAATTTTCGTGCCATATTGGCCGCTGAAAGTTTATCTGCCTTTATTAGAGCGTTTTCCTTGTAACGTTGGTAGAGAGCGGGATTGTCCAATAACTCCCCTACTGCTCCCGCGAACTCATCCAGATCAAGGGAAGTCAGTTTCCCATTGACATCATTATCTACCATGTCATTTACCCCGTTGGCTCTTACCGCTACTACCGGCAGCCCTGACGCCATCGCCTCTATCAACACCAGCCCCTGGGTTTCCGTAACCGAAGAGAATACAAAGAGGTCGGCTGAAAAATAGACATTAACCAGCGTGTCAAAGGGCAGCGCCCCGGTAAATAATACGTCATTTTCCAGAGATAATCCCAAACTAAGGGTTCGCCTTTTCAGCTCTCCTTCCAGGGGGCCCTGCGCCGTCAGCACCAGGGTGGTCTGAGGATGTTCGCTCTTAATCCTGGCAAAGGCTTCAATCAGGAATTCCAGATTCTTTTCCTTGGTCAAGCGCCCGACAAACAACAGGATGCGGTTTTCCGGCGGTATGTCATAATGATTGCGCAACCAGCCCTTGTCACCATGTTCAAAACGGTGCAGCGGTACGCCGGTAGGTATTATGGTGACCGGCGTCTTTACCCGGTAATAGCGAAGACGGTTGGCCACCTCGGCCGATGGCGCAATGATGTGATTGCACTGGTTACAGAAGTGGCTGCTGTATTTTATGGTTACATCCCGGGCCAGATCCTGAGCCACCGGTACATAATGGACATATTCATCATAGAGCGTATGATATGTAAAAAGTAACGGAAGTCCATAACGTTTGGCATAGTGCAGCCCTACCCTGCCCATGGTGAAGGGGGAGTGTACATGAATAACATCAAGTTCCAGCCGGGAAAGCAGATTGGTCATTCCCGGATAGACCGGGATAGCCAGGGTATAATCGGGATTGGTCGGGGCCGGCAGGGAATAATAGCGATACACATGACGCTCTTCTTCTTCATAATTGGGATAATTGGGGGCAAAGATATATACGTTATGACCTAAACGTCCAAGCTCTTCCTTAAAGGTATTTATCGAGGTTACCACCCCGCTGGTATATGGTTTATAGCTATCTGTAAAGATACCGATCTTCATACTTTCCTCCAGGTCCCAGCTCGATAGTCTAAATATATACTGTATTTGCCAATTACGCAAATACGGGGAATAGAATTAACCACAGATTAATTCAACACAGATAGACACTGATGATACACAGATTAACACAGATTATTATATGTTTTGTTTATTAGACTCAACTAAGAGGCTGATTAATTCATTCTTAAAAAGACATTAAGAAAGCCTAAAAAAATAGCAACCATATTTACAGAAATGATTATGAACACAGTCAATAATATACTTGTCTGCTTTTGATTCTATCTGTGTCCATCTGTGTTAAATCTGTGTGCATCTGTGTTATATTCGTTCTCCCTACTCGTCGTAGATATCGTAGCCGGCGATGGTGAAGGCCTCGCCGCGGTCGGCCATGGCATGGTCCTTGGTTATATCCTCTTCCGCCGGACCCCGGAAGTGATCCTGCCTGGCCCGGGCGCATTGGTAACAAAGCGTGGTGTTAACCATTCTCTCTAGTCTTCTTGGTTCAATGTTCTGGCCGCAAGTATCGCATATTCCATATTGGCCCTCATGATATCTCTTCAGGGCATCATCGATCTTTTCCAGTTCCAATTCATAGAGTTCCAGCAAGCCGTGATCCTTTTCCCGCTCAAAGGTTTCACTGGCGGTATCAGCCGGATGCTGATCATAAGCGGATAATTCGTCGGTGGTTTCCATCAGGGAATGTGATAATAACTCTTGTTTGTGTTTGATTATTCTTTGAATCTCTTCCTTTTTCCCATTAAGCTTGCTCAGGTAATCCATCAGTTACACCCCATCCGCAATAATAGATGCTTCTATTATTCCCGCCGGGGATGCTTCCATACCAGAGCCAGTACTAATTATTCAGTGAATGAATCGGCGCGGGTATCCGCCCTTTGCGGTTGATGAAAAGGGCCGGTGAATAGGAGTTCACCCGCATAACGGGGGCCCGGCCCAGCAGACCGCCAAATTCAACCCAGTCACCCTCATGTTTGCCGGGGGCGGGTATCAGTCTTACGGCAGTGGTCTTGCGATTTATCATGCCGATAGCCGCCTCATCCGCTATGATGGCAGAAATGATTTCCGCGGGGGTATCACCCGGAACTGCAATCATATCCAATCCTACCGAACAGACACAGGTCATGGCCTCCAGCTTCTCCAGCGTCAAGGCGCCCTGATTAACTGCATTAATCATCCCGGCATCTTCACTAACCGGGATAAATGCTCCGGATAAGCCTCCCACATAAGAGGAGGCCATGGCTCCGCCCTTTTTCACCGCATCGTTCAACATAGCCAGGGCGGCCGTACTGCCATGGGCACCTACCATCTGCAACCCCATGGCCTCCAGTATATCAGCCACACTGTCACCAATCGCCGGTGTCGGCGCCAGGGAAAGGTCTATAATGCCAAAGGGCACCCCCAGTTTTTTTGAGGCGGCCCGTCCCACTAATTCACCGGTCCGGGTTATTTTAAACGCGGTATTTTTAATGATATGCGCCAGCTCCCCCAAATCAACGGCGGGGTTGGACTTCACCACATTGGCCACCACTCCGGGGCCACTGATGCCTATATTTATAGTACATTCCGGTTCGCCGGGTCCGTGAAAGGCTCCAGCCATAAAAGGATTATCTTCCGCAGCATTGCTGAAGACCACCAGCTTGGCGCAGCCCAATCCGTCCCGATCAGCGGTAAGGGCCGCGGTCTTTTTAATCACCAAGCCCATATCATAGACCGCATCCATATTGATACCGGCCTTGGTAGTGGCTACATTAACCGATGAACATACCCGTTCCGTCTGCGCCAGGCTTTCCGGTATGGCTTCAATCAGCGCCTGGTCGCCCCTGGTATATCCCTTGTGGACCAGAGCGGAAAAGCCACCCAGGAAGTTCACTCCCACCTCGGCCGCCGCCCGGTCCAGGTAATGAGCTATGGTTACCATGTCGGCGGCCGGCAAGCCATCGGCTACCATGGCCACCGGCGTCACCGAGATGCGCTTGTTTATAATGGGTATACCATATTCCTTTTCTATATCCTCGCCAACCCGGACCAGATCACCGGCCCGCTTCACTATCTTGTCAAATATCCTTTGCCCGGTTTGCTCACCGCTGCCGCCCCGGCAATCCTGAATATTTATGCCCATAGTAATAGTCCGTATGTCCAGATTCTCCGACTGAACCATACGGACCGTCTCCAAAATTTCATCTTTACTCAAGTTAAAAGGCATCCCAAAACCACCTTTTTTAATTTAGCCACAGATGAACACAGATTAACACAGATTTTCTTTGGGGAATTGTACATCGATAGGTACTGAAAAAGTCTCACATACTCAAATTAAAAACAAGGAAATCCCAATAGTCGAAAATGTGTTTAATATAATATCTTACTAGATTAATCTGTGTCCATCTGTGTGCATCTGTGGCAAAATTTCGTAACCCCTAAACCCCTATATCCGGTGCATGAAGTTGAAGATGTCTTCGTGCTGGGTGGTGATCTCCATCTCCATCTCCCGGCCTTTTTCGGCCAGGAGGCGGCGGAGCTCGGCGACATCAACTGTAGCTGTAGCCATATCCACCACCATTACCATGGTGAAGAACCCCTGCAGAATCGTCTGATTGATATCTAGAATATTGACACTGTTTTCCGCCAGTATCTTTGATATGTTATAGATAATCCCGATGCGGTCATAGCCCAAAACGGTAACGATTACCCGGGTTCCCTCTTCCATGGTATTCCTCCTTAATGACTCCCTAAGCCGGAGACTACAGCTTGCTGATAACCTGTCCGCAGCGGGTACACAAGACCGGGTGGGCCGCGTTGCTTCCCACTGAGCTGTCTATGATCCAGCAGCGCTCACATTTTCCGCCCTGGGCCGCCTGCACCACTACCCACAAACCATCTACCCCGTCCAATTTCAAGGCATCTGCCGGGCGATTGGCCGCATCCAATATTTCCACGGAAGAAACAATGAGTATCTTATCCAGATTATCGGTCTGACTCAGCAGTTCCTTCCATTCCCCTTCCGCATATATCTGGAGTTGGGCTCCCAGGGAATGACCAATGGTCTTTTGCGCTCGAGCTTCCTCCATGGCCTTGGTCGCCACCTCGCGCAGACTGAGAATCTTATTCATCCGGGCCTCAATGTCCGGGTTTTGGTATTGGTCGTGAGCCTGCGGCCAGGCTAGCAATTGGACGCTGATGGGATCGGCTTCCTTGCGCAGGAATCCCCATATTTCTTCGCTGGTAAAAGCCAGTACCGGTGCCAGCATAACCACCAGCGCGTTGATGATTTCGTTCAGTACAGTCTGCGCAGCTCGGCGTTCCGGATCGGATTGCTCCGAGCAATATAGTTTATCCTTCAATATATCAAAATAGATATTAGATAGATCGACGGTACAGAAGTAATTTATAGAATGGAATACCACATGGAATTCATACTCCTCATAGGCTTTGCTCACCCGGCGAACCAATTGGTCTAGCCGCAATAAGGCCCATTTGTCCAGCTCTCCCAGCTTTTCATAGGGTACAGCATCCTTAGCGGCATCGAAGTCATACAGATTGCCCAGCAAGAAGCGGCAGGTATTGCGGATCTTACGATAGGCCTCGGCACTTTGTTTTATGATGTTACCCGATACCGATACATCATTGCGATAATCCGACGAGGCTACCCACAGCCGGAGAATATCCGCGCCCAATTCCTGAATCATCTGCAAGGGGTCCACCACGTTACCCAATGATTTGGACATCTTGTAACCCTGTTCATCGACCACAAAACCATGGGTCAGTACCTGCCGGTAAGGTGCGGTTCCCCTTACCGCCACCGAAGTGGAAAGAGATGAATTGAACCAGCCTCGGTGCTGGTCACTTCCTTCCAGATACATATCGGCCGGCCAGGAGAGTTCGTCATAGGTCTCCAGGACCGCCAGATGGCTGGAGCCGGAATCGAACCACACGTCCATGATGTCGGTCTCCTTACGGAAGCTACTGCCCCCGCATTCACAGGTAGTTCCCTCGGGAACCAGGAAGGCGGCTTCCTTCTCAAACCATATATCCGAGCCGTGTTCGGCAAAGAGGCTGCTGATTCGCTCAATCGTCTTCTCGTTAATTAAGGTTTTGCCACAGTCTTCGCAATAGAAAATCGGAATCGGCACACCCCAGGTGCGCTGGCGGGAGATGCACCAATCGCCGCGGTCTCTCACCATGTTATAGATACGATCCCGCCCCCAGGCAGGAATCCACTTAACTTCATCAATCGATTGCAGGGCTTTTTCGCGGAAGCCCTCGATGGAAGCAAACCATTGCTCGGTCGCCCTGTATATGATGGGGTTCTTGCAGCGCCAGCAGTAGGGATACTGGTGAACCAGCTTGCTGGCTTTGAGCAGCATATGCCGTTTTTCCAGTTCGTCGATAACCGCATCGTTAGCATTATGGACATACAAGCCCTGGAATTGACCAGCTTCGCTGGTAAAGCAACCCCGGTTGTCCACCGGGGAGATAACCTCCAGCCCATATTCGCGGCCTACATTAAAGTCATCTTCGCCGTGACCGGGAGCAGTATGAACACAACCGGTTCCGGCCTCGAGGGTGACATGCTCGCCCAGGACCACCAGGGAATCACGATCAAAGAAGGGGTGCGCGCAGACGGCCCTTTCCATGGCCTTGCCCTTAAACTCGGCAAGAATCTTATATCCTTCCCAGCCCAGGGTGTCCGCAACATTTTCCAGCAGGCCCTTGGCTATCACATACTTCTCCGCTCCTACCTGGACTACGACGTAATCATAGTCAGGATGGACGCTGATACCGGTATTGGCCGGCAGAGTCCAGGGAGTAGTAGTCCAGATGACAACAAAGGCGTCAGTCGGAATTGCCCCTTGGCCGTCTTTGACCGGGAATTTAACATAAATAGAGGGCGAGGTCTTATTATCATATTCAACCTCGGCTTCCGCCAGAGCGGTCTCGCAATCACCGCACCAGTAAACCGGCTTAAGCCCTTTATAGATATATCCCTTGTTGGCCATGTCACCAAACACCTTAATCTGCATGGATTCGAACTGAGGGTTGAGCGTGAGATAGGGGTGTTCCCAATCCCCTCTTACCCCCAGGCGCTTGAATTGTTCGCGCTGGATATTCATATAACGCAGGGCATATTCTTTGCAGTGGCGGCGAAACTCCACGACGTCGGTACGGTGACGGTCAATACCCAATGCCTTGATCGCCTGCTGTTCGATCGGCAGACCATGGGTGTCCCAGCCCGGTACATAAGGCGCGTCATATCCCATCATGGAACGCTGTTTAACAATGATATCTTTTAGAACCTTGTTTAAGGTATGTCCCAGGTGAATATCACCATTGGCATAGGGAGGACCATCATGAAGAATAAACTTTTCGTGGCCATCATTCTGTTTTTGAATCTCGCGGTATATATCTATCTTATCCCAAAAATCCAGAATTTCAGGTTCTTTGGTCGGCAGATTCGCCCGCATGGGAAAATCCGTCTTGGGCAGATTTAGGGTCGAGTCATACTTACTCTTGGCCATAACGTTAACCACCTTTTATCATAATTTAATCCTGATACTATCAAGCGGGCATACATAAAACTGCGGATATGATGACTGGCATCGATTATACCCAAAAATATATTAACATATACTTTAAGAAGCATGGAAAATAAAATAATTCTCCTAATAGAAGGAATGTGGTACTTTATGCCGAAATGGTTTTAGTATATATATAGAGAGAAAGATATTTTTGGGGGGTTTTAACAGGTGGATAGCAGTTCACGGGAAAAGAGAAGTATGACCATCAAAGTCGTCATTCGTTCCAGTCTTGGCGCGGCGCTGGTAGGTCTTTTGATTGGCATGTCGCTGCCCCACATAGGAGATTTCAGTCCAACCGCTTTTTGTGCCATCTTTGCCGGCCTCGGTGGGGTTTTTATCGGGCTCTTTTCATCCAAAAAGAACATCCAGGAATTCGTTGACCCTTCTCTGATAATCGCGAGCTTCGCCAATGAGGTAGCGGAAGGCGACCTTACCAAACAATTGACTAATATCAATGAAGGCTATATGGCGCTGATTGCCCAAAACCTTAATCAGATGGCCAGCCGCCTGCGGGACCTAATCAGCCAAACCAACTATGTTACCAAGCAAATCTCCGTCTCATCGGAAAACCTGGTTGAGGTCTCCCAGGAAAGCAGCAACGCGGCTCAGGAAATAGCCGCTTCCATGATGCAAATAGCTACCGGCGCCAACTCGCAGGCACAGTCTTCCAATAGTATTACCGATATGATTGTAGATCTGGCTGCCGCTATTAATAACGTAGCCCTTAATACGCAAAAGAGCGTTGAATTATCGGTAACTACCCAGAATGCTATTAAAAACGGTGTCGATGCCGTGAATACCCAGAATCATAAAATGGCGGCCAGCTACTCGGCCATAGAAGCGGTAGGCAGCGCGGTGGAACTGCTCAACCATAATTCTTCGAAGATCGAGCAGATTGTCGAGGTTATCGGCAGCATTGCGGACCAGACCAATCTCTTGGCCTTGAATGCAGCAATCGAAGCGGCCCGGGCTGGTGAACACGGACGAGGATTTGCCGTGGTGGCGGAAGAAGTCAGAAAACTGGCTGAGCAATCAGCCCTGTCCGCCCAGGAAATTGCCGGACTTATTAAACAGATGCAGGTCAATACCATTCAACTGGTTAATGATATGGGGAGTACCAAGAATGCTTACCAGGAACAAGCCGAAGCCATATCCGCCACCAGTAATATTTTCGGTATCATAGTGCAGTCGGTCACCAAGATCAATGATGAAATTCAGGAGATCTCGGCGGCCACCCAAGAAATGTCCGCTTCCACCGAGCAATTGGTGCAACAGGTCAAGGGTGTCGCGGCTATAGCTCAGGAGACCGCAATTGCTTCCGGACAGGTCAGTGCACTTTCCGAGCATCAAGAAAGCTCGCTTAATGGTATCACCGAACAAGTCAGCAATCTGCATCAGGAAGTCGAGAATATCCAGAATAACCTCAAGACTTTCCAGATATAAGTTGGAGCCTTGGCTCAATCCATACGCTGAGCGCACTCCCCGGCCAGAATGCAATTCCGGCAATCGGGTTTGCGAGCCCGGCAGACATTGCGGCCATGATAGATTAATAGATGATGCGCCTCCCCCCATCTTTCCGGGGGGATTTGCTTTTTTAACTCCATTTCGCTGGCTTCACTACGTTTACCGCTAGCCAACCCGGTGCGATAGGCCACCCGCTGAACATGGGTATCCACTCCTAGGCCGGGTTGATGAAAACCAACCGCCATTACCACATTGGCACTCTTGCGACCGACGCCGGGGAGCTTCAGCAGTTCCTCAAAGCTGTCCGGCACCTGCCCCCCGTAATCTTCCTCCAATATCGTGGCTAACTCCTTCAAATGACGGGCCTTGTTCTTATATATGCCCACTCCCCGGATCAGTTCCTCCAGTTCAGCCAGATCCAATCCGGCCATTTGGGCCGGGGTGCCGGCCACCTTGAAGAGCTCGGCGCTTACCCGGTTTACCTGCTCATCGGTACTCTGGGCGGAAAGCACTACCGCTACCAGCAGTTCAAAGATATCATTGTATACCAACCTCGTCCTCGCATTCGGGTAAAGCTCCGCCAGTTGGTCGAGCACCCTGACCGCCCTATTCTTTTTAGCGTTGTCATAAATAATATCCATGTTTTTAATATAAGCTATCTTAACAGGCAAAGATAGCGGGGTTATAAAGTGAGTGGCGTTAGCCGGAGAACTTCAGCCGAACTAAGTATGGTAGTGGTGTCCTTTATCTGGGGCGCCGGATTTGTTGTTGTAAAGGATGCCCTTAGCGATATCGGGCCATTCATGTTTTTGTCCCTGCGTTTTCTCCTGGCCTTTATTCTGCTGGTCACCCTGGCCTGGAACAATATAAGAACCATCCGCCGTGAAACCATCCGGTATGGCTGTTTGTTAGGGCTCTTTCTCTTCATCGGTTATAGCGGCCAAACCGTAGGCTTAAAGTACACCACCTCTTCAAACGCCGCCTTCATTACCGGCACCAGTGTGGTTTTGGTTCCCATCCTCTATGCCTTGATAAATCTCAAAATCCCCGAATTAAGAACCATATTGACTGTATTGGGCGCATTGCTGGGACTATACCTGATGTCCTTCCCCGATAACAATCTCGACTTATCGCGTGGCGATGTACTGGAACTGATCGGTGCCTTTGGCTTCGCTCTGCATATAATCCTGGTTGACCGTTATTCCCACCGGCATAATGCTGTCGCCATAACCTCCATCCAGATTCTTATGGTCGGAATTCTCTCATTGATTATTGCCGGCGCCGGTGAAGTCTGGCCCGGACGCTTAACCTTTACCGTGGCCAGCGCAGTCCTTATCACTTCGCTGTTTGCCACTTCGCTGGCCTTTTTATTGATGAATGCCCTGCAGAAGTATAGCACTCCCACCCGTTTTGCCATAGTATTAACTACCGAACCCGTTTTTGCCGCTGTCGCAGCTTACCTGTGGATAGGAGAAACGTTGACGGTACGTGCTTATTTAGGCGCGGCAATTATCCTGCTGTCGATGCTGATTTCCGTGATCACCCGCAAACCGCCCGAACCATCGGTACAGCAATTGGGGTAGAAGATGACAGAAAACAAAAGAGGAAGCCAATGCTTCCTTCTACCCGTTTATTCTACCCCTATCTTTTTTAGAAAAGCCTCCCGGTTCATGCCATTAATAGCGACTATCTTCTGGCGCGAGCTTTCCCCCTTCACCAGAACCACATTGCGGCGGGGAGTATCCAGCACCGAGGCCAGGTAATCTACCAAAGCCTGATTGGCCTCCCCCTCCACCGGCGGCGCAGTGAGCTTAACCTTCAGCATACCCTCCTGCTCCCCTACAATCTGATTGCGGGAGGCCCGCGGTTGAACTTTTATCTCAACGGTAATACCTTCGTCGTTCTCCAAAATATTTATCATTTTATTCTTCCGTTAAGCTAATGACCTCCAGCCGCTCCAGGATCTCCTTCAGATCGCGGCCAAAAAAGAAATCACTCAGCTCGTCAATCCGCTTTTGATTCTTTTCCATCATCTCCATTTGGGCCGCTACCTGAGCCTTCATTTCGGAGCTATAGATCCCCATACGTTTGATTAGTTCCTGGTAAACCATGAATACTTCAGCAATCTTGCCCTTGGACTGCTGTAGGATAAGCGTGGATTGCTGGCGAGCGTTGGCCTTAAGATCATCGGCAGTCTGCTGCGCCAGGATCAGGCTATTGTTCATGGTCTCTTCAATTCTGCGGTACTTTTGCATCTCGTACTCCAGCCGCTGAATGGTCTCGCGCAAGGTAGCATTGTCGCTGTATAGCTTCTCGTAATCATTGGCCAATTGAAGCAAATAGCTGTTCACCTGTGCGGTATCATAACCCCGCAATGATTTGTCGAATTGCTGGTTTCTAATCTCACCTGCCGTAATCATCGCTTAACCTCCCCTTAAGATAATCTATTGGAGACGCCCACCGCGCCATCCCGATTCATAGTTACTAATCTTCTTTCGCATCATTCAAACATAAGCCGCCCGGAAATATATCCAGCAAGGCTTCATAAGATTCCCGGAGATCGCCGGAGCCTTTTGTCACGGAATCCAGGGCTTGCTGATAGATCTTTACTGTCGCCAGCAGTAGTTGGTCATCATAGAACTGTCCGTCGATGCGAAAATGCCGCACACCTCTTTGCACCAGTTCGGGCAAGTATTCGATCATACATTGTTCATAGGGGTAGTAAATATAGTTACGGCAGTTTTCGTCACTTCTTAGCCGATATTTTTGCCCCAGTTCATCAACCAAACTATACTGGTCAAACATACAATAGGAAGCACAGAAGCCCGGTTCTTCCCCATGACTGAAACGCGGTACGCAGAGGTCGCTTATCATTCCGCACAGCGGCCCCTGCACCAAAACCTCCAGATCATCATGGGAATCGCTTAAAGCCTGCCTCAGCTTGGCCAGGCTTAATTCCAGGGAAAGGGTTATGCGCTGCAGAGCATTGTCGCGCCCGAAATCGGCCGCCCGGGAATTGGTTATATTCAACCCGTAACTGCTCCACACGGTAAATCCCATATCTCTGGCCAGTTGCAAACTGCCGAAATCATTAACCATAACCGCCTGAATTGCGATATCCTGCAAAGCTTCCAAACGCTGCTTCAATTCAGGAATATTTTCTTCAGTAACTATCCGGGGGGTCTCCACCACCACCCTGGTTTGACTACCCTGGCAAATAGTAGCAGCCGCTGCAATATCGTCTGCATTCCAGGTCGCCGTATCCTGCCGCATATCTTCCAGACCAAGAATCAAGGAATCTATACCCATATCCACCAGAGCCGGCAAAACGCTCAGGCTGCCCACCTTAACACTCAAAGCGGCTTCGCTATTTCCCACTGCGGTCCCCGCGGTATAATCCTCTGCCGACAGCCTCTTTAAAGGGAAGGGAGTGCTGATAAATAGCGGTTCGCGGCTGCCGCTGGGATCAATCGCATCAAGACCCGGACGAGAGAACAGGTTTCCCGCGGTAAACTCCCGTATCCTTCGGTCATAAAGACGTTTATAGGCAGCATCTAATTCCTCCTTAGAGTTACTGCCCTGCAGACCGTCCAGCGCCGCCCGGTAGCTTCCCACCAAATCACTCAAGTATTCCGCGCTGCGCATACGGCCTTCAAGCTTAAAGGACACTACCCCGGCATCCCGCAGCAGTTTCACACAATGAAAGAGACAGAGATCATTATGAGCCAAGTAGTATTGCGGATCTTCAAAGTAACCCAGGCCTTCCAGTTGATAGGGCCAGCGACAAGGCTTGACGCACATACCCCGGTTGCCGCTCTTGTCACAGGCAAAACTGCTCATATAACACTGTCCGGCATGTGAAACACATAAATCGCCATGGGCGAAATACTCCAGAGCCATACCGGTTGCATTATATATGCTCCTTATTTCTTCCAAAGACAGGTTCTTGGAAAGAATAGCGCGTTCAATGCCCCAGGATTTCAGAAAATCAATAGAAGCCGAACTGGCAGTCCCCATCTGCACACTGGCATGCAAGGGAGTGCTCAGACCTAATTGTTTATGCAGTTTTATCAGGGCAACATCCTGAATAATCAGGGCATCCACCGATATTTCCTGCAAAAATGTCAGGTAATCTGCCAGTTGATTTATTTCCGATTCATAATACAGATTATTGATGGTAACATATATCTTCTTATTCTGGCCGTGTAAAAAACGGACAGAATCGCTTAATTCCTGGTCGGAAAAATTAAAATCGGGCTTCAGCATCCTCATATTGAATCGCTTTCCGCCCAAATATACTGCGTCTGCTCCTGCTCCGGCAACCGCCTCCAAAACATCCCACTTCCCAGCCGGGGCTAGCAGTTCTATTCCATTATCAGTCATGTTTTGTCTCCTGCTTATAACATAATCAAAAGTTTATATACTGCATAAAGAAGCTCTGTACTATTTGAATGGCGAAAAATAGCAGAATAGGCGAAAAATCAATCCCCCCCGCTGCCGGAATCAAACGCCGGAAAGGGGCCATCACCGGTTCGGTTACATCATAGATGAACTTAATAATCGGTTGATATGGATCATGTCTGACAAAAGACAAGAGGCACCGGGCTACTATTAACCATTTTAAAACTTCCAGCGCCATGTACAAAATATTACGAACAGAAATAGTATTCAGCCTCCTCGGTTATTTATCCGCACCCAATTCCATCGATTTGCGCCAGGCCGCTTCTATGGCATCGAAAATGGCCTTTCTTATACCGTCTTCCTCCAATTTTCTGACTGCGGTAATGGTCGATCCTCCCGGTGAGCATACATCATCTCTCAACTGGGCGGGATGACGCCCGGTTATCTGCATGGCCGATACACTGCCCTGCATGGTCTCCAATACCAATTGCCGGGCCATATTACCATCCAAGCCGACATTAATTGCTGCATTAATCATGGCCTCGGCAATCAGATAGAAATATGCCGGACCGCAACCGGATACAGCGGTTACAGCATCCATATGCTTTTCATCCACTACCACTACACTGCCGATAGTCGCAAAGAGTTCACATACCAACTGGACCTGCTCGTTCTGGGCACGTTTACCCGGGCAAACCGCGGTCATTCCCTTCCCCACCAGGGCGGGTGTATTGGGCATTACCCTTATAACCGGAGCATGCGCCGGTATCCATTTCTCAATAGCGGTAGTTTTTATGCCGGCTGCTATTGAAACAACTATTTTATCTGCGGTTATGACTCCAGAAAGTTCCGATAGTAATGGCTCAATCCCCGCCGGCTTAACAGCGAGCAGTATAAGACTGCTCCCGGCGATTACTTCTTGCGCAGTTGCAGCTTGGCTTCCAAAATCCTTTTGGAACAGCTGACACCGGTCTGCGTCGATATCATTAACCATTATCCTGCCATATTTACCGCTTTGGTTGTTCAAGCCGGAGAGTATGGCGTGCGCCATTTTCCCGCAGCCAATAACCCCGAGATTCATCGCCAAGTTCTACTCACCTCCGGCGTGATGACCGAATTGCGACCTGCGCATCAGGCTGCGGTGATCTCGGGCGACCTCCACATTACTGGGGGCAAACACGCAAATGCTTTTACCAAGTTGGTGATAACTGCCTTCCAGGGCGTAGGTAGTACCGCTGATAAAGTCAATAATCCTCCGTACTACTTCCGGTTCGGTGTTTTCAAAATTAATAATCACTTGTTTCCTGGCCTTTAAATGATCGGCCAGAGCCTGGGCCTCCTCAAAACTGGTCGGCTCGCACACTACTACCTTGACTGACTTATTGCTGTGCAAGCTAACTATATTGCTATTTATTTTTTTGCTTGAGTCCTCCGCCTGACCCGATGGTAATGATAAAAGCTCCTCCCTGGCCATCTCATCTGGATCAACCATTCCCATCCAGCTCCAAACTTTGGCAAACCAGCCCATTATTGAACCCTCCTATCCTGCTTATAGATATATATTAAACAGACCAACGGTCCGCATTATCTTCCGGTTTAATGATGAAATATCGCTGTCCCGACCCTTATAATATTAGCCCCTTCTTCAATCGCCACCTCATAATCCTGGGACATGCCCATCGACAAGTATTTGAGGTCTACATTTTGATAATTATTGCCCTTTAACCTACGATACAGTGCATTCAATTCATGGAAAACGGGTCTCGCCGCCTCGGGGTCTTCCAACAAAGGCGCCATAGTCATAAAACCCTGCACCTGAATATTGCTTAATTGGCCCACCGCATCTAGAAAAGATTCGACATCGGGCGGCGTTAGTCCTGCCTTTTGTTCTTCCCCGGCAATATTAATCTCCAATAAAGCCGGCATCACGATACCCCTGCCCCGTGCTTGCCTATCTATCTCTTCCGCCAGGTTCCAGCGATCCAGGGAATGAATCAGGCAGGCACGCCCTATAACATCCCGTACCTTGTTGGTCTGCAATTGACCTATCAGGTGCCACCTGGCCTGGGGTAAGGCTTCACTCTTGGGCTTCAATGATTGCACCCGGTTCTCCCCGAAGTCCACCTGCCCCAAAGCATAAGCCTCTTTAATTATATCAATCTCCACCATCTTGCTAACCGCCACCAGCACGATCTCTGCCGGATCCCGGTTGACCTTCAGGGCCGCTCTCTTAATATTATTTTTTACTATCTCAAGGTTGTCCTTTAGAGACATATTAGAGCCCTCAAATTGATAACATTTCACCAGAAAAATCTGTGTTAATCTTTGTTAATCTGTGGCCAAAATCGTTCCCCCGTTACACCGCCAGGAAGGAAACCCCGAAAGTAGAGCCTTTGCCGACCTCGCTCTCGACAAACACCTCGCCGCCATGGGATTCTACAATATGTTTGACGATAGAAAGGCCCAATCCGGTTCCGCCCTGATTGCGGGACCTAGCCTTATCCACCCGATAAAACCGCTCAAAAACTCGCGGCAGACTCTCCGGCGGTATGCCTACCCCCGTATCGCTGATAGTGGTAACTACGCGACTGTCGCGCATACGGCAGCGTACAAAGATAGTGCCGCCGGGCGGGGTGTATTTTATAGCGTTATCCAGCAGATTGATTAAAACCTGGCCTAACAAATCTTCATCAGCCAGTACCAGGGAAAGTCCATCCGGATAGACAAACTCTACGTGCTGCTTTTTATCGCTGATCTGCGGTCCCAGCATATTCATTACCCCGCGCATGGAGCGAATAATACATACCGGTTGGGGATGGACAATCCTCTCTTTGGATTCAATCGAGGACAGGGTGAGCAAATCCTCAATCAACCGGCTCAAGCGATCGGTTTCGGAATCGATTATACTGAGAAAGCGGCGACATATGTCGCTGTTTTCCATGGCGCCATCCAGCAAGGTCTCTACAAAACCCTTAATAGAGGTCAACGGGGTTCTCAATTCATGCGAAACGTTACCGACGAAATCCGAACGCATCTGGGCAAAATTACGGGCATCGGTAACGTCATGGAATACGGCTACCGCTCCCTCAATCTCCTTGTTTTCATTCTTTATAGCCGCTACATGAACCCGGTATACCTGAGTGGATGGGTGAACCACCGTCTCGGTGAATACCTCATTGCCCTTGTGCAATACCTCTTGAATCATCAGAGCGATCTCATCATCAGCTGACAATTCAGTAATCTTCTTTCCGACCAGACCTCCGTCGCGGACCAGGAACAGGTTCTCCGCCGCCTGATTGCTGAGTGCGACTCTCCCGTCCAGGTCACAGATTATTACGCCATCAATCATACTCGACATGATGGCCTGCATCTGACGATACTCCTGAGTTACGGTCAACATACCCTTCACCTCTTAGTTAACCCTGCCTTCCACAAAACGATAGCCTACCCCGCGGACCGTCTCTATATAATTGGGATAGGTGGAATCATCCTTAAGCTTCTGTCGTAAATGCCTAATATGCACGTCTACGGTTCGAGTATCTCCGGAAAACTCATAGCCCCAGATCTTTTCCAACAGGGCTTCACGGGTAAACACCTTGCCCTGATGGGAGGCCATAAGACTCAGTAATTCAAATTCTTTGGGGGTCAGCTCCAATTTTTCTTCGCCCAGAAACGCTTCATATTTGTCGGGTATTACAATAAGGTCCTTGACCACAAATATCTTCTTGCCTACCGCCTTTTCCGCCTCCAGGATCTTTAATGCTCTCAGCCGGGCTTTGACCCGGGCCACCATTTCCCGGGGGCTGAAGGGTTTCTTGATATAATCATCCGCCCCCATTTCCAAACCCAATACAGTATCAAACTCCTCGCCTTTGGCGGTTAGCATTATAATAGGAATTGCATTGGTTTCGGCATCTTGTTTGAGACTGCGGCAGACCTCCAGGCCATCCATACCTGGCAGCATGATATCCAGCAAAATCAGATTGGGCAATTCGGCCTTTACCGTCTGCAAGGCGCTGACCCCATCATAGGCTACCAGTACCTGATAGCCCTCTTTTTCCAGATTGAACTTTACCAGTTCCACTATATAGGTTTCGTCATCTACCACCAGTATTTTAGGAGTCGGCACCTAATCACCTCTATCAGCCAACGTAGCAGAACGGCATTGCCATCACCCTGCTCCCCACATGCATTATATCATCAACAGCATGTATATCAGCATTTTCTCTTAAAATCAGCGATTTTTAAGTTGTTCTATGGTTTTGATAAAGCTGTTCAAATCACCAAACTGCCGGTAAACCGAAGCAAACCGCACATAGGCCACTTCATCCAGCGCCTGCAGCTTGTCCATAACCTTTTCGCCCACTACTACGCTGCTTACCTCTCGATCATAATTGTCGCGCAGTTCTCTTTCAATTTGGGCCACTAAATCCTCAATTTCTTCGATCTTCACCGGCCGTTTTTCACAAGCTCGCATGATACCTCTGAATAACTTGTCCCGGTTGAATTGTTCGCTATTGCCGTTTTTCTTAATTACCAAGAGCGGTCTTTCTTCCACCCTTTCATAGGTGGTAAAGCGTCGTTTGCAGGCATTGCACTCGCGACGGCGCCGAATGGTTGTCCCGTCCTCACTGGACCTGCTATCCACCACCCGGCTTTCAAAATCTTGACAGTAGGGGCAGCGCACAATTATCACTCCCGTGCTCTATCATTATGGTCTGCCTTTATTATGAACTATAATGCCGGGTTTTCCAATAATTTGACATCAACTATTAGAAATGTTCGCCATCCAGGACAAAGTTTCTCCGGTACTCATCCATCTCTTTAACAATGGGAACCTCGACCAGTATAACATCGCGGCCTATCCTAATAATCTTGTTCCAGGGTACGGTTACCTCTTCCCGTTTAGAGAAGATACTGAATCCTTTAAGCCTTCCGGGCAAAACCAAGGCTAATACCTTGCCATTTTCTAAATCAAGATCGATATCGATTATATTGCCCAGTTTTTTTCCGTCCAGGATATTAACTACATCGCGCGCACGCAGTTCGGATATCTTTATCATCCCGTCACCCCCTATCATTTTGCCTTGTATTTCATTTCCGTTTGTCTGTTGTCTATCTGTCTAACTAAGATATGAGAAACACGCTGAAATGTTTCCACAATAATTACGGCCAAAAACTTTTTGAAAAATCCTAAAGAAATCATGAAAGTATTCGATAATAAATATGATTAATATTGTTTATTTATTTGCAGTAAAACGGGCTGGTCTCCGATGGAGGGGCCCGGGTGGCATTGAACGACTGATATGCTGCTTAACCAGTATCTCTATTGGGGAGGAAAACAATTATGATGAGATCGCTCTATTCCGCTGCCCTGGGTATGTACGCTCAGCAACTCAATGTCGACACCATTGCCAACAACATGGCCAACGTCAATACCAGCGGGTTCAAAAAGGAGCGCGTAGAGTTTCAGGACTTGCTCTATCAAACCATCAAGCGGCCTGCTTCCGGTCCCGATGTCAATGTACCGGTTAGAATGGACGTAGGTCTCGGTGTTAAACCAGTCGCTATCACCAGCCTGTTCACCCAGGGCAATATGCAGAATACTGAGATACCCACCGACGTAGCTATTATTGGCGACGCCTTTTTCCAGGTTAATGCGCCTGGTTACGATGAACCTATCTTTACGCGGGATGGAGCAATTAAGATCGATGCTACTGGCCAATTGGTAACGGCTGATGGCTACAAATACACTGATATGGGCACTCTGCCGCAAGGAGCACATGATATCGCCATTGCTAAGGATGGTACGGTAACCTATATCGCACAGGGCGCTACCACTACTACCGAGTTGGGGAAACTCAAGTTGTCTAAATTCATAAATTCGGCAGGCCTGGCTAAACTGGGCGAAAACCTCTATCAAAACACTCCCAATTCCGGCGATCCCGTTGACTGGGACCCGACAGCTGATTCAACCGTCAAATTGGAATCAGGTTATCTGGAAATGTCTAATGTAAGAATTGCTGAAGAAATGGTATCATTAATAACCGCTCAAAGAGCTTATGAAATAAATTCAAAGGTAATCCAATCCTCTGACGAGATGCTGCAGACCGCGGCCAATCTACGCAGATAGTTTCCATAATTCACAATCGTTTTTATGGCGAATGGGAGAATGATAATGAAGATTGACCCCAATACCCCATCCGTAAAAATTAATACGACCACCGACCCCTCATTGAGCGTTGAGGAATCCAGAAACAATAGCTTTCAATCCGTTATCAAGAACAAGCTGAATGATAAGGACCAAAAGAAACTCTACGAGGCCTGTCAGGAGTTGGAGGCGGTTTGGCTGTCCAAGGTAATGGAGACCATGCGGAACACTATCAATCGCAGTGATTTGATTCCCCGGTCTTTTGCTGAAGAAACCTTCGAATCCATGCTATATGACGAATATGCCAAAAACATGAGTAAAACCGGCCAAATGGGTATAGCTGAACTGCTTTACCAGCAGTTGTCCAACTCAGGGGAAAAGACGGCTTCGAATACCGAGGAAGAAGAGTAATCCTTGGCTTGTGCAAGAAACCCGCTGCCTGCAACAAATGCCGGAGCGGGTTTTTTATTGTTGAGAAAAGCAAGTAGCGGTTTGACAAGCAGAGATATTTGTTTTATAAAACAGAGTACCAGGTAATAATATTCTTAAGGTGGTTTCATTATGGACTTTAGCCAGAATATCTCAAGTTTTCTTGAACAAATGGCAAAGTTTTTTCAAAGCGATACGGTGGTGGGGGATCCCATTCAGGTAGGAGAAATAACTCTTATCCCCTTAATCACTATGAGTTTTGCCATAGGAAACGGCTCCGGCTTCTCTCCCAAAGATAAAAAAGGCCACTGGGGACCCAGCGGCGCGGCATCAGGCGGTAAGATATCGCCCACTGCTATTGTAGTCATCAAAAACGATGAGGTTAGTGTCATATCGCTAAGCGGCAAGGGTATGCTGGATCAGGCCCATGAACTCTTGCCTACCATCATTGCACGTCTGGAGAAAAAAGAAGCAGCACCTGATTCCCCTGCCGAATAGCTTCCCCCTTCTCCATTGGCATCATTTGTCGACAGCCTTGATTTCAGTTTTACTCGATTTCCCTTTCGCCATCTGGTGTATATTACTCTTTTTTGTTTCAATGTTAGTTTTGGTTTTCTGGCTTTTTCCATTCAGTACTGAATTCTTCCGATTTTCCCAAAGTGTTTTCAACTGTTCTGATTTAGGCTGATCCTGGCCGGACTCCCAGGGACGTTTAAGGACCGATGATATACCGGCCGCCGATTCAGCCGGATTGGTCGGCATAAGCGGCATCAGCGGCATGTTGGGTTTACTAGTGGTATTATTTACCGTTGATTTGGTGGTAGTCGCTGTCGGGGCTGTCTTCGGAGTACTCTGGCTGTTTTCTTTTGCGCTGGTTTGACTCGCCGCCAGCAATATATCTGCCCTTGCACCATAATTAATGCCATATCCGCCCCAACCGCTCAATACCATGGAACCGGCTATAACAACGGTGGCAATTATTTTTTTCTTATTCGGAGCCATGATGACCCCCCTAACCACTATAGTCCTATTTAGTGCAATTATAGCATATTTCCGATTCCCATTTTAATGCGCTAAAAGCCATTATTTATCCCCAAGGTCTTAGCCCGCTTAAGCCCGTATTTACCTGCCTTTCAGGTGTTTCAAAATATACAGAAAAACAAGCAGGATTTATTCTATATATGGAGAAATAACAAGACAGCATGTTTAAAAATACCCGAAGAAGAAATCAGGAAGGAGGGAAAGAGTAATGAGCTACAAGGAGATCATCGCCAAGTATGCGGACAAGCCGGGGGGATTAATCGAGGCTTATCACGCCATTCAGAGGGAGATGAGCTATCTGCCGGTAGAAGCCATAGCCGAGGCCGCCGAAGTATTCAAGGTACCGGTCAGCCAGGCTTATGGAGTCGCCACCTTTTATTCCATGTTCTCAGTTAAGGCCCGGGGCAAGAACGTCATCCGCATGTGCGAAAGCGCCCCCTGCCATGTAGCCGGAGCCGAAGAGGTCCTGGCCGCACTGGAGAAGGAACTGGGCATCAAGGTCGGAGAGAGCACCGCGGACGGCAAATTCGCATTAGAGTTGACCGAGTGTGTTGGTCAGTGCCAGGCCACCCCGGTATTAACCGTCAACGGCAAACCCTACTTTGACGTCAGCCCAGCCAAGCTGGCCGGCATACTTGCCGAATACAAGTAATGAAATCTTGAACGAATCCAAGGCATCGCCCAGCCGTTATTAAAAAACTAAATATTATCTCTGAAAGGAGGATAAATAAATGGCCGAAGAAATGCGAATCGTACTGCGCAATTATGGCAAAGTCGATCCCTTAAAGATCGACGACTATATCGCCCAGGGCGGCTACAAGTCCCTGGAAAAGGCCCGCAGTATGGATAAGAAGGCATTGATCGACGAAGTAAAGAAGTCGAATCTTAGAGGCCGCGGAGGCGCAGGATTCAACTGCGGACTGAAGTGGTCCTTTGCCGCCGGCAATGTATCGCCCCAGAAGTATGTCGTCTGCAACGCTGACGAAGGCGAGCCCGGCACCTATAAAGACCGTTTAATCATGGAAGGCGATCCCCATACCCTAATCGAGGGCATGGCCGTTTGCGCCTATGCTATCGGAGCCACCCAGGGCTACATCTACCTCAGAGGAGAGTATCCCTTCCTGGTGGAGACTTTAAATATTGCCATTGGCCAGGCCAAGGAAAAAGGTTTCTTACAAGACTTTGACCTCGAAGTAAGAAGCGGAGCCGGCGCCTATGTCTGCGGTGAAGAAACCGCACTCATCGAGTCCATTGAGGGCAAACGCGGCGAACCCCGATTCAAGCCCCCGTTCCCGCCTAACGAAGGACTGTGGAGCAAACCCACCATCGTCAACAACGTGGAGACCTATGCCAACATCCCGGTTATCCTGGAAAAGGGTGCGGAATGGTATGCCGGCATCGGCGTAGCCAGCTACCCCGGCACCAAGGTATTCACCTTGACCGGTGACGTGGTTAACCGGACCTTCTTTGAGGTACCGACCGACACCACCATCCGCGACGTCATCTTTACCTTCGGCGGCGGCGTCAGAGACGGCAAGAAGTTCAAGGCCGTACAGATCGGCGGAACCTCCGGCGCCTTCATTCCCGAGTCCTTACTGGACACCAAGGTCGCCTTTGACGATATGGGAGCCATCGGAGCCACTCTAGGTTCAGGTGCTACTTTCGTTATGGACGAGACCAGAGACATCGTCGATGTGGTCACCCGCATCATGAAATTCTTTGAACATGAATCCTGCGGCAAGTGCGCCCCCTGCCGGGAAGGTACCGCCCGCATGTATGAACTGATGGAAAAGGTCAACGACGGTCATGGCAGCGCCAAAGACACCGCCCTGATGAACAAGCTGGGCAATGTCATGAGCTACTCCTGCCTGTGCGGTCTGGGCCAGGCGGCTCCCGCACCGGTACTGACCACCATCAAGCACTTTGGCGCCGACTACCAGGCCAAAATGAAGTAAGGAGCAAAGGAGGGAAAAAGTAAATGGCTAATATTACTATAGACGGAATCAAAGCGTCCGTTCCCGACGGCTCAACCATACTGCAGGCGGCTCGTTCAGTCGGTGTTGCTATACCCACTCTGTGCTACCACCCCGACCAGTCGATTAAAGCCAACTGCCGTATATGCGTATGCGAAGTCGAAGGCAACCGTCTCCTGCAAGCCGCCTGCTCTCAGCCGGTAGCGGAAGGTATGGTAATCAAGACCCGCAGCCCGAAGGTATTGGAAGCCAGAAAGACCATCCTGGAACTGATTCTAGCCAATCACCCCCAGGATTGCTTGAATTGTATCAGAAACGGCAACTGCGAACTGCAGGATTTGTCCATGGAATACTGCATCAGAGACAACCCCTTCGAGATGAAGGTAAGAGGATTCAAGAAGGACTTCTCTACCCCGTCTCTCTTCAGAGACCCGGACAAGTGCGTCATGTGCCGCCGTTGTGTTGAAGCCTGCTCGGTAATTCAGAGTGTACACGCCCTGGGCGTGGAAAACCGGGGCTGCCACTCCATGGTAGTACCCACTCTGGGTATGGACTTGATCGACAGCCCCTGTATCATGTGCGGCCAGTGCATCCATGCCTGCCCGGTAGGAGCCATTGGCGAAGTGGAATATATCGAGGACTTCCTCAAGGCCGTAGCCGATCCCGACAAGATCGTGGTCACTCAGATCGCCCCGGCGGTTCGGGTAGCTATTGCTGAAGAGATCGGCATGCAAACTGGTGAGATGCCCATGGAGACCTTTGTCACCGGTTTAAGACAGATTGGTTTCGACTATGTACTGCATACCAACTTCACCGCCGACCTCACCATCCTGGAGGAAGGCAACGAACTCCTCAAGAGACTGGGCGGCGGCGGCAAGCTGCCGATGTTCACCTCCTGCAGCCCGGGTTGGGTCAACTTCTGCGAGACCTTCTATCCGGACCTTTTAGACAATCTCTCCACCTGCAAATCGCCCCAGCAGATGTTTGGCGCGTTGACCAAGACCTACTGGGCGGAGAAGATGGGGGTAGACCCCAGCAAGATCTATTCCGTATCCATCATGCCCTGTGTAGCCAAGAAGTTCGAGGCGCAGCGCCCCGAGATGAATTCCTCCGGCTACCAGGATGTTGATGTGGTACTGACCACTCGTGAAATCGGCCGTTTGTTCAGAATGAGCGGACTGGACTTCACCAAGCTGCCTCCTTCGAACTTCGATTCCTGGATGGGAGCCTACACCGGCGCCGCCGTTATCTTCGGAGCATCCGGCGGGGTTATGGAAGCAGCTCTCCGTACGGTATACGAAGTGGTTACCGGCAAGACCCTGGAGGATGTTAACTTTACTGCCACCCGCGGCATCACCGGCATAAAGGATGCCGAGGTGGATCTGGACGGCACCAAGGTGAAGGTAGCTATCGCCAACGGCCTGGCCAATGCAAGAAAACTGATGGATCAGGTAAGAGCCGGAGAGTCGCCCTATCACTTCATCGAGATTATGGCCTGCCCCGGCGGCTGCATCGGCGGCGGCGGACAGCCCATTACCAAGGCCAATGCCAAGCGGGTTGAGCGTATCGAGGCCATCTATGTGGAGGACGAGGGGCTGCCTATGCGCAAATCACATGAGAATCCTGAAGTGAAGGCACTTTATGATGAGTTCCTGCATGAACCGCTGGGCCACAAATCCCACGAACTCCTGCATACTCATTATCACGACAAGCATAAGAAGTATCTCTAAATCAACCAACACCAAGGGGCGGCAGATGCCGCCCCTTTTGTTTGACAGGTGAAACACGGGGACAGGTACCGTGTCCCTAGCTGTCTATGCGTTTCTTCACTGGACTTAACCAATCAGCCGTAAAACCACCTTACCGTTATTTACCCGCAGGTAGTCTATATTATTGCGCTGCAGTTCATTCTGCAGCATTTGCCTTATAGCATCCTGCTTATCCTTGAGTATGAAGCGGGGTATACCTACATCCTCTACCTGAACCTCCTGGATGGTTAAAGCCAAATGCCCCCTGGTTACCGAAGGGCGACATTTTATATACAAGGGAACCGTCTCGCTGCCGCCCAACTGCTCTACCAACTGCCGGGCTGCATCGGCGGAATAGCCGCGAGCTGCGGCATAGGGCGCTAATTTTCGGGAAATCAGCAGGGTACTGATTTCCACGCTCCTATCCGGGTTAACTTTAAGCTGGGTTTCCCGAAATGGTGTATCCCGCTGGGCGGCACTACCCAACCAGGCCGTAAGCTCCCGGGAAGTCAGCGCGACTGATTTACCTGACTGCAGGTTGGCAATCTTGAGCCGAGCCACCGCCATGTCTTTCCCGCGTGGGCGGACTCCCAAGTCGCGGGCATGGACAGCTCCGCTGTTATGAGTATTCGTATAAAAACAAGCCCCGGCCGGTAAACCGACCAGGATGATTAAGGCGAGAATCAAGTATAGCTTTTTCATCTTTTAACTCCGGGTCTTAAATCTAAACCCAACATAAAGGCCACCTGGGTTGTTGTTATATTAGCCAAATCTCCCGGGCTGGTGATGGCCTAGTTACTGATACTATATTCGGCCATACTGCCATCCTGGGCGGTTACCCGGATAACCATGGAATTTGCAACATTAGTAGCGCTTTGATTGGCTACCGCACTACCTCCCGAGGAAGTTAGTATTTCGACTGACGCATATTTAGATGCAGTAATGCTTCGCTTGAGGTTGAGAACCTTGGTCCCGCTGGGCACGGCGGTAATATTACCGCCCATCAGGGTACCAGTGTTGGTAGCAATAATCGCCTTGGCACTGCTGAGCCGGCTGTGCCATCTCAGGTTTGGATAGCCCTTGCCCTCATCAATTGCCCAGGTCAAGGTCGAGGTGCCGCCAATACCGGCGATGTTCCAACCTTTAGCGCTGTAGGTATTAGCTTGTTTAGTTTCCGGTAGGGTTACGCTTCCAGCACCAGCATAACCTGAAGTGCCGGTCGCCGGGGTCATGGTCATGTCAGATCGGTAATAGCAAGCAGTGCAGGAACCGCCGGTGTTGCCGGAAATATAGCCGATGCTTACTTCCGAACCAGTACTGACGGATATATCACTGTTGAGGGCAAAACAACTATTAACCGTTGATTCATTTTTGCCAATGAGTCCACCGATCGTTTTGGGACCGCTTATAGTGCCGGCAGCCCATGACCTGAAAACGCTGCCATGCTGGTTCCAACCAACCAGGCCGCCGGCATGCTCGATAGAACAGGTAATATCCCCGGTCGAGCAGCAGTCCTGTATTGTGCCGCCGGTGTCAGTTCTCCCCACAATGCCGCCCACACCCCACCATCCAGTAACATTGACTTCGGATTTACACCGTAAAATCTTCGCTCCGTTATTAGTATGACCAACTATACCGCCGACAGCGCCTGTAGCGTTTACTCTTCCTGAGCAATAGCAGTCGGTTATGCTGCCATCTCCGAGGTAACCGGCTAGAACACCGAATCTTTGATGCTCATATACAACATTGCTGACATCGGCGTCAAGCACTGCCAGGTTCTTGATTACGGCCCCATTCTCAACTTTAGGGAACAAGCCGACGGAGTCCTTGTCATATGCTATATGCAGGTTACTTATACTGTGCCTGTTCCCCTCGAACACACCGACAAAACTGTCGGCTGGAGGTATCCAGCCATTTCCCGATGTCCAGGCAGTTTTATTAGTTGCCGGGGCAGCATAGCTGGCATCCCCATCGAAATCCAGATTCCGGGTCATTATATACCTCCGGTTGACGCCATTGGGAATGTTGTAAAGGTCTTCCAGGTACGTAATGGCGGCGTCATAGATCTCATATTCTGCCTTACTCCCGTCTTCAGCGGTTACTCGTACTGCCATGCTGGAGGTGACGTTCGTGGTATCCGGGGCTGCTACGGGAGAACCTCCGGCTGCATTGAGCACTTCTGCTGAGGCATAAGCAGATACGACCAAGCCGGCTTTAAGCACGCTGACCTTGGTGCCGGCAGGAATGCCTGCCAGTTTCCCGTCCACCAGGGTGCCGTAGGCGGTGGCCAGGATCTTTTTCGAGCTGCTGGGCTGATAATGCCATCTTAATTGGGGAAAACCTTTGCCATCATCAAATACCCAGGCCGATGCAGAGGGATTGTTGACATCAGCCCAAGCCATGAAACCAGTATAAGAAGCCTTGCTCCGGGCATCAGCCAGGCTGATAGCGCCGTTGCCATCATAACCGGTGTGGCCGGAGTCCGGAGCTATTACCATACCGGAAAGAGCATAAGAATTCGTTACAGTGCCGGCGTTGCTTCCGCAGACCCGGCCCACAATGTTTTCGGAACCTGGTCTGATAAACACTCTGCTGTTAAGAGCCAGGCAATTATTTATGATACCGGCGTTCGCTCCGGCTATTCCGCCAACTACTCGGTCCGCACTGATCGCACCGGTAGCATATGAATTGGCGATAAACCCCGGCGTAGGTCCATTATTCCCATTTATGCCGGCTATGCCGCCGGCGCACTCGCGGAAAGCAATAATATCCCCGGTCGAGCAGCAGTTCTGAATGTTGCCGCCAGTGTCAGTTCTTCCCACAATGCCGCCCACACCCCAGTTTCCGGTAACGTTGACCTCGGATTTACACCGTAAAATCTTCGCTCCGTTATTAGTATGACCAACTATACCGCCGACCGCACCAAAAGCGTTGATACTTCCTGAGCAATAGCAGTCGGTTATACTGCCATTTCCGAGATAGCCGGCTATAACACCATATTTTTGAGTATCATATATGCCACTGCTGACATCGGCGTCCAGCACAGCCAGGTTCTTAATTAAAGCCCCATTGTCAACTACGGGAAACAAGCCTGTCACGTCCCGGTCATATGCTATATATAAATGGCTTATGCTGTGCCCGTTCCCCTGGAACACACCCTTGAAATTGACGGCGGGAGGTTTCCAGCCATACCCTGTAGTCCATACCGCCTGCTTGGTACTGCCCGACGCATAACTACCGGAATTATTGAAATCCAGGTCCTTGGCCAGGATATACTTGGCAGCAAGACCGGAGGTGACAGTGTTGTACAGGTTATCGAGATTGGCCACCGCGTAATCATAAAGCTCGTACTCCGCCATGCTGTTATCTTCGGCCGTCACCCGGACTACCATGGCACTTGTAATATTGGTGGCTGCCTGATTGGTAACCGGACTTCCGCCGGAAGAGGCTAATATTTCGGCGGTGGCATAGTCAGACAATATCAACCCGGTTTTGAAGGCGCTGACCTTGGTCCCGCTTTGAATTGCCGATATTGCGGTGGCGTTCCCGCCAACCAGAGTTCCGTACTGGCTTCCCGTTATATTCTTGGCGCTGCTGATCGGTAGCACATTCACTACAAAGGTTCTGACAACGTCTGCACAGCAGGCCTCACTGGTAGTTACCACGATAGTCAAGGGAGAGGCCGCGGCAATAGTGTAGTCAGCGCCGCTGGTATAGGCAGCCCCATTGATCGTGATGGTTGATTTTGCCGCACCGCTATCGGTTACCGTAAATTTGATCTTATCGGCACTGGAACTTACCCAACCATGGATTAGCCCCGTATTATCAAGGGCGCCAACCGGTGCCGCTACGTCGGTAAACCCACCAACCGGATTGGTGTCTCCCTTCGTCAAATGAAACGCCGCCGGAGCGGTGGCTGGCAATGCGTCCGTTACCTTTACCACAAAGGTTCTGGTTACCGGCTTTTTCCCAGCTTCACTGGTGGTCAGAACCATGACCAGGTTGGCATTGCTAGAGACGATATAATCATTGCCACTGGTATAATCTATATTATTGATTTTTATCGCCGAAATCGCCGGTAAGGTGTCAGCGACAGTGAATTTGATACTATTCGCGCTGGAATATACCCACCCATATACTGTGCCGGTTTCGTCGGTGGCCCCAGCCAACGGTATGGTAACATTGATAACCGCCCCTACCGGATTGCTCCCGCCCGGCGCCAGGGTAATGCTGGCCGGAGCAGCCGCTGGCAACGCCTCATTTACCCCTATCGCAAAAGCTCGCACACAGGTCGTCTTGCCGGCTTCCCTGGTGGTTACTACGATGGTTATTGGTGATGCGGCGGTTATGGTGTAATCATCCCCACTGATATAGGCATTGCCGTCGATAGTGATGGAAGAAGTTGCCGTTCCGCTATCTACTACGGTAAATTTGATGGTCTCCGCGATTGCACTGAACCAACCCTCTACTGCGCCGTTGCTATCAGTAGCCCCGCTGGCCGGTATGCTTACATTACTGACTGACCAAACTGGTTTGCTACTGCCCGGCGCCAGGTTTACGCTGGCCGGGGTAGCGGCCGGCAGAATAGCATTGGTGTCACTGCTGGAACTTGAGTTATTGGACTGCTTGCTGGCATTTGCCTCCGGTGCTGGTTTTGAGTTTTCGACCGCTTTCACCTGTTGTTGCAGGTCCTGGGCAACTGTTTCATTTACTTTACCCAGCACCTCGGCTACCTTGGTCTGCAATTCTTTAACCGCTTCCCGGGTAAGGGTTATACCGCTGTCTTTTAATGCCTCAATAACTGCTTTTACCGTACTCTCCTGTC
>Ga0074198_1000453_pt1 | contig 43571 bp, 30 predicted proteins | sample EPASupsiteSAE323_FD_64527 | JGI IMG/M metagenome (GOLD analysis project Ga0074198, IMG submission 64527) | Bioremediated contaminated groundwater from EPA Superfund site, New Mexico - Sample SAE3-23 | ecosystem: Environmental > Aquatic > Deep subsurface > Groundwater > Contaminated ... | reverse complement strand
AGTTATCGAAATTAAAGATGATCAAATTTTTGTCGGGTGATCTGATCATGTCAGAAATGACCAAAAAGCAGAGAGAGATAATCAAACTCTTTGGGTGCAGTGCCTAAAAGATGGGAGTTCAGGGTGGTTACACAAACGATGCAGAAATCGGTGGAGTCGAAAAAGATGGATGGAAACTTGTCTGTGGTGTGACGAAGAGAACAAAGGAGGTGAGATCCCTCATTTCTCTAGCAGAACCTCATATTGACCCTAATCATTTAGTTATGACTCAGTGTATGAATATCTATGCTGAAAAAATTGATACTCCACTCTTTGGCAGGAAGGGATCAGTGGTTATCTATGTAAACACTGAACGAAGATTGCGGGATACAATGTCGCGAAATTGCCTAATTTATCGCATTTCTGAAGAATTTATAGAATTGCAAAAATTATGTAACAATATGCAAAAAAATGAGATTATCAAGAGAATTAAGAAAATTTTGCCTAAATCAGCCTCTAAATATTTTGAATATTCAATACATGAAAATCAGGTGGGAATTGTTCTTGAATGGAAAACCAATACTGAAGCAAGAATCGAAGATGAGCAATTGGACGGCAAATACATCTTGTATGCATCAGATCCAACTCTTTCTGCAGACGATGTTGTGAGATTGTATTTTAAACGTGATTATGTAGAAAAAGTATTTCGAGATTTAAAAACGTTTGAGGAAATTGCTCCGATTCGTCATAGAAAAGAATCAATAGTGCTTGGAATTATCTTTGTTTGTACTTTGGCCCTTCGATTTAAGATTGCACTGCGAACTATGCTCACTAAAGTAAAAAATAATAAATTGACTGCAGATATTCTATTAAAACAACTAGGCCGTGTTAATCAGGTTGATTTTCAGATGGATAAGGATGTACAAGTTTGGTATGTGGGCTTGCAGAGGAAGACAGAAAAGGTGCTTGATGAGATCGGTATCAAAGGACTCTTTGGAGAGAAGGTCAGGCACGCCTAGTGATCATTTTCCCGCTGTTTAGGTCTTATACTCGCTGATACATCAATAATTTCTTCAAAATAATTATCATCCCCTTCTCCTTCGGATCTCACTGATCAATGCTACCATGGATATACTAATCAGGTTTACCGTTGTAGCAAAGCTCCAGAGTTTTGATTCAACCGGATTAAGGTAGGTTATCCATCCGGACCATAATGCACTGCAGATGATAATAAAAGTTATTAATGTATCAAAAGCGAGAAAAACATCCGGGGCAGAAAAAACCCTCCCGATTTCTGCCAGAGAGCAGCACTCTATCCGGTCAGCCTTACCTATCAGATCATATCCTGCCCTGATCAGATTAATAAGCATATCCACAAATGCCCATGAGATCAGAATACAACCGGCTAATACGAATACTCTTTGACTGTGAATTTCTGCTGCCCTGACAAATTGTATCCCGAATAATACCTTATAAATACAGAACGGAACCCCTACAGTAAGAGAAAGGAAAAAAGGACTTGTGAAGAAAGATCTTTTATTCTGGTCTGATCCTTCTCCAGCGGCAGATTGCATCTGAATATATTAGCACGTTTTGAATTTATATGAAAACCATCTTCTATTTCTAAAGTGTGGACTTATAAGGATAAATTTTATATATAAGACTCTGCTACAATACTATACAAGATAGCTAAAGATTCAAGGAAGCTGATAGTAAATAGATGCTAAATAAATACTTTGTAATATACTTCTGCCATAAATTACGGGGACCATCGTGAACGCACAATTCAAGAAAGGTGTATTGGAGATGTGCGTAATGGCGCTTTTAGGGTTTCGTGACAGATATGGATATGAACTGGTCCAGGAAATCTCCGGCAGATTTGAGATCTCTGAAGGCAGTATCTACCCATTACTCAGGAGATTATTAACTGAAGGGTACGTATCCTCATACCTTCAGGAATCCGTGGAAGGTCCTGCCAGAAAGTATTACTCCCTTACTGAAAGTGGAAAAAATGCAAGAGACCAGTTAATCCGGGAATGGACAGAGTTTTCAGCAGCTGTCGGTGGGCTTATTATGGAGATTTCAGATGCAAAAGTATGAATTTCTAAATAAACTTGACATATCCCTTCATGCACTATCTGAAACTGACAGGAAAGATATCCTTTCTGATTATGAAGAACATTTTGTTATTGGGATATCAAAAGGCAGATCTGAAGAAGAGATAGCCAGGGCTCTAGGAGATCCCAAAGTTCTTGGAAGAGAATATTGTGCTATATCACTAGTAAAACATGCTGAAGAAAAACCATCAGTTGGCGGAATCGGCAGGGCAGTGCTAGCAACAATCGGACTTGGCTTTTTTAATCTTATAGTTGTTTTAATTCCATTGGTTGTTCTTATCGCCCTGTTGGCAGCATTATTACTCTTCGGGTTTTTCCTGTTTTGTTTCGGAATTATTATGTTTGGTTGTAGTTTCCTCGATATTTTTGGAATACTTACTCTAAATTTACCAGTATCTCCGATTGCATCAATTTTTTTTGGAGTTGCATCTGTATGTTTTGGTCTGTTTATTATATTAGGAGAATTCTGGCTGACCCGGATTATGTATCATCTCGGAATCAGGTATCTCAAATGGAATATTGCTGTAATACATGGGAATGATAGCCTGTGAAAAGAACCCTTCCCTCATTAAGAAATGTTATGTTCTGGCTGCTTATTATCTCAATAGTATGTTTTATTGCCGGAATAATAATTACGGTTTTTCAGGGAGATAATCACTACTATCAAAATTTCACTGCCAGTCAGGTATCAGTCGGTCCACTTCAGGCTGATAATACGCGGATAAATCTCGAAGTGGGTAGCGGATCAATAAATATATCTCCTGGAAACGGTAAGGAAGTTCTTCATGGCAGTGTTGCATCTGAAATAAAAAGTAAGCCCAATCTATCTACCAGTATTGATCACCGTAATGTTAATATTGCTATTTCCCGGACTCCGGATCTTCTGCTGGATCTCTTTGATAGTGAAGAGAACTGGGATCTTAACCTTGGAAAATCAGAAAACACCAGCATGAAATTGTCTCTCGGCAATGGAGATATTAAACTGACTCCTGGTAATGTAGAACTGAATGATTTATGGATTGAACTAGGTGCCGGTTCTATATATCTGGACCTTACCGGATGGGAAAAAGTCCATGCACCTATAAGAATTGAAACCGGAATTGGTGATGTATTTGTTTTGTTCCCGGAGAATTCCACCATAGCAGTTGATCTCAACCAGGGAGTCGGTGATATAAATATATCAGGGTTTATTACAGGAGAGCACGGGTATTACCATGATACTACATCAGAAAACGGCCCGATAATGGATGTAACAATCTCGCAGGGGATGGGAGATCTCACAATGATGACTGTAAAGACATAATCGAAATAATTACCAGTTATGCGGATTTAACCCTCATAATTTGTTTTAGAGGAAGGGAGTATAGATTCAGGAAATTTTAGAAACATAGGATGTTAACAATGGATAAAAAAATTTTATCATCAGTCTGTGAAAAAATTATTGTAAACCAAGTATTAGTTCTTACTTTAATTCTGATTTTCACATTAGTACCGGGGATATCTGCCTCTCCGGTATCTGTGATAGTCTCTGATTATAAGGTTTCACCGGCGGTTCTGCTTCCGGGTGAAGAAGGAACACTGACTGTTACCCTAAAAAGTCTAACTTCAGGTACAACCACCAGTTCAGTTACATATGGAAAGGATGTAGCCCAGGTAACATCGAGTATTATTCCATATATCGACAGTGTCATATTAAAAACCAAGGAATTTGATATTCTTGGAGGAGATTCAAAGTTTGAGGGTAACATCGGACCTGATCAGCCAGTACCTGTTACATTTCTGATAAGGGCTCCCCAGAAGAGTGGTATGTATTTTCCTGAAGTCTGGATCAGAGTTCGTGACGGGCAAAGTCTGAAATATCCAATACCGGTTAACGTAAACACCCAATTATCAGTACTTAGGACTCCGTCACTGGCTTTGGAGAATACATTCCCTGAACCTGTCAAACCAGGAACACGGGTAGAAGGGACAATAAGGCTGATTAATGAAGGTTCAACACAGGCTGATAATGTCAGGATCTTCATCAATGGTACTCCACCCAATGCAATCCCTGCGGGAATCAGTTCTTTCATGTTTGAAAGGCTTGGAACAGGAATGCATAGGGAAAAGAATCTCTCACTTCTGATAGATAAGAATGCTCCAACTGGAATTATTGAGATACCTGTAAGGATGTCATATGCACTTCTTGATGGGACATCTATTGAGGATACCGGGTCTATCGGGCTTGATGTAAGAGGAGAGTCTGAGATTAGTATCACTTCGGTTGAGACAACTCCTTCCAGAGTGGGACCAGGAGAGCCCTTTGATCTGATAATCAGGGTTCAGAATACAGGTACCGGAGAAGCAAAATCTGTAAGTGCAACCATAGATCTTCCGATAAAAGGTGCAAAAGAGGCATTTATTGGTCGAATCAAATCGGGAAATGATGCTCCTGCAACTTTTGTCCTTGAAGGAACCTCTTCAGGAGAATACAAGTATCACACTAAAATCACTTATACAGATGACTGGGGAACACATACTCTTGACAAAGATCTTACTCTTACTATCTCTGAAGTAGATTCTTCCGGGAATATTATCGCATTAGTCATTATACTTGTAATTGCAGGGATTGGTGTATACTGGTACATGAGGCGGAAGCACGAGGATGAATAATGTTCTCAGACCTCAGGGTATCTTTCTTTCTTGCTGTCAGGGGAATTTTAAGGGGTAGTCGGGGCAGTCTTTATCTGACGGTTCTTATAATTGCGATGGTATTTACGAATATGATCTTTATGCCATCCATTATTCTTGGATTCATAAAGGTAGCAGAAGACCAGATTATTACCTATCAGACCGGTAATATCCTTATAACTCCGCATGAGGATGAGGCCTATATTGAAGATGTTGATGAGTTACTTGAGAAGGTAAATCATATACCTGGTGTGCTCCGGGCCTCTCCACATTATAGTACTGGAGTAACCCTTAGGAGTAAAGGGAATACAATCGGAACATCAGTGGTTGCAATAAGGCCTGATGATGAGAGGCTTGTAACCGATGTATATCAGAAGATGAAAGACGGGTACTATCTTGCTGATGGAGAGAAAGGTGAGATAATTCTTGGCATTCAGACATCAGGACATAAAGATGAGAATGATGATATGGGTGCCACTCTTGGTTATCTTCAGGCAGGAGATCCGGTTACAGTTGAATTTACAAATGGAGTAAGTAAAGAGTTCCATGTTAAGGGTATCATTGAAACCGGATCATATTACGCAGATCAGGGGGCCTATATTACATGGGATGAACTTGAATCAGTCTATGGGAAAGATATTAATAAGGCCAGTGATCTTATTGTAAAGACCGAACCCGATGCATATGAACCTGATGTAAAGACGCAGTTATATCGTTTTGGCGTAAGAGAGAAGGTTCAGACCTGGCAGGATATTCTGACTGAAGCTATGGGAAGGGCTGTCCAGAATTTTGCAATGCTCAATTCAATAACCATTATTGTCTCCTTAATCATAGCGGTTGTTGTTCTCTTTATTGTCATTATGCTTAAGACCATAAACAGCAGGAAACAGATTGGGGTTTTAAAGGCGATTGGCGTAGAAAAAAAGATCATTATTAACAACTATGTTTTTCAGGTTCTGATTCTGACGACGATAGGAGTAATAGTTGGTGTAACACTAGTAGAATCCATGGTTGCAATCCTGACCGTATACCCGTTTCAGTTCCCGGATGGAGAGGTAACCCCGGTGGTAGCAACATCCGATCTTATAAATAATACTATTATGCTCTTCATAGTCTCATTAATTGCAGGTTACATTCCTGCATGGCGGGTTGCTTCCGAAGATATCCTGACTGCAATGAGGGCATGAAATGATAGAAGTGGAAAATCTGACCCGGATTTATAATATGGGGAAGGTTACCATCCATGCTTTAAGAGGTGTCTCTCTTAAAATTCAAAAGGGTGAATTTGTAGGAATAATGGGTGCCAGCGGATCAGGAAAATCCACCCTGCTTCATCTTCTGGGGCTCCTCGATAAACCAACGCAAGGCAGGATCATTCTCTCCGGTGTCGATGTCAAAACACTTTCTGATCACCAGAGAACAAGATTCAGACTTAAGAGACTGGGTTATGTATTTCAGGATTATGCCCTGATTCCCGAACTTACCGTTGAAGAGAATGTATATCTTACTTCTATGATAAGAGGGACACCGAAACAGGAGTATATTAACCAGACTAACGGTATCCTTAAGCGTATAGGTCTTTCAGACAGAACGACGCATCGTCAGAATGAGCTATCCGGTGGCCAGCAGCAGAGAGTTGCAATAGCCAGAGCTATGGTAAACAAGCCGGAAATATTATATGCGGATGAACCCTGTGCGAATCTGGACTCCGAAAGTTCAAGAAATGTACTGGACCTTTTTAAACAGATTAACAAGGAGATGCAACAGACAATAGTGATGGTTTCTCATGAAGAGTGGCATATTGGCTATTTTGACAGGATAATAATCCTCCGTGACGGTCAGATTATTTCAGACGGTCCTCCTCCAAGTATAAATCAAGGGATCTCCCGGGGTTATATATAAACTGTCAGATCTTCCAATCCAGTATCATCCTGGTTTTATTTTTAATTAACTTAAGAAAATACTTGCAGGAAGGAAAAAAAGAACCGGAGAATCCGGTTTGGATACACAATTATTCTTCTATACTGATATTATTGGGTTCTCCATTCTTTTCTGTATTGAAGGGAGTTTTCCAGGGCTTACAAGCCAGGTTGTACTGTTTGAATAACTGTATCTTTCTATAGAGAAATCGGGACATATTTCGGAGAGGATTGCCATGTTGGTCCCTACTTCTTTTGAGGACAGTCCGAGATCCTTGGCGATGTATTTTGATTTCAGAAAACATCTTCCTGAATGTATCTGGTTTTTAAGATACTCAATCAGGGTTATCTGATTATCATTGTACTTTGTGCTGAATCTGCTCTTCGATATCATATGAAACCTCTTGATTTTTTGTAATTTTGATTGTCTAAAGAGTAAATGAATGTAGGAGATATCCATTATTCTCTTCTGACATTTCATAGTAAGACTTGGGGGCACTACAGGATGAATCCTTACGGGTAAGAGGGATCATTTTAGAGTATCAACCTGTAGGAGGACATGCTGAACGTATATGATCTCTTCCCGAAAGGTGCAGACAATTCAGAAACTGAAAATGCCAGTCATCTTCGCAGGGCTCCCTGTGACATACTAATGTTATCTGAAACAGGTTATAAGGTATAAGGATAAAACCGGAAAATATTAGTTTGAATTTGGTTCCGAGTGAAATTCATCTGTATGTATTTAATTTTGGGCTTAATCTCTTTCCGTTATCTAAAGAACAAAAATACGCGGACCGAACTGGTTGCGATATACTTATTATATCTCATGGTTTCATTTAATATTCATGGGTTAATCAGAAAATAGCCTTAAAAAGGTGTTGCAACTGGTTGCAACTCATTTGTATTCATCCATATTTTCCAGGCTCGGGATAATGAACACATGAGATAATACTTCCAGATTCAGGAATTCCAAATCTCATATCTGCGTTAATCATGGCACATATATCAAAAACATTCTCAATAGCATATTCTACCCTTTTATAAATACCATCTTTAACCAGACCAAGTTTTGTAAATTCTTCAACATCAGATGGCAGGTGTGATTCTACCAGTTCTATACTATCTGTGATAATTGCGAGTTTGATTCTGATGGCATCTGTTCGTAGAGGTTTATGGCGATTCATGGAAGGGGTACAACTCCTGTGTAATCATCCAGGTATGGTTTAAAATCCTGATATCTCTTTAATGTATCATAGGCCTGATCGTAAAAACCTGTAAGATTCTTGCAATACAGAATCAATCCCTTAATAGCATCTTTCTGGATATATACCGGCAGATGCTCAAATATTCTTATATCGAGATCTTCAAAGGGTCTTTGAAGGATTATCTCCTTGTTTATCCGGATAAGATCCAGGTGATTCTCTTTAATTCCTGTCACAAGATCTATGTCAGAATCAGACCGGGAACAACCCATGGCTACAGAGCCATAGAGAATGATAAAATCTATGTTCAAAGCCCATGTCCTGGAAAAAATTCAATTAATTGCCGTCTCAATTTTTTTTGCAATATCCGGTCTTCGCTCTTTAATTAATTTCAGAGTTATGACAGGGACATCATTATCTTTAATACTCATGTTTAATCCGGACTGATCTCCGGTTACTTATAGATAATCTATCTGTCTCTTTGGTTAAAATAAAATATCCTTTCTGTCAACTCATTTCAATATATCGGGGTGAGAAGATCATTCCAGTGGTCTGAATGAGTAATTTCCTGTATCTCAAAAAGATTATGACAGTTAATTAAGAATAAAAAAACAGGAGGATACTCAACTGAGATATTACAGCCATTTTCCTGTAGGAAATTTAGTGAAGTTTAAATATACCGGGAGATCTTACACAAACCTCTTTCTGACCGGATGAGAGATGATGATTGTTGGAGGACAATATCGTGAATATATGATTATGCAGGTATCCATACATATCATCCGGCAGAAGGCCTTTAGAGGGATAGTTTCTATCTGTGAAGGTGAGGTTATCTGTAAGAAATCCCCTGTTACATACTTATATTGGATGAAACAGCAGATAAGGATCCAGGCTAAAACCGGTTAAGACAAGAAAATAAAAAGGTAAAATATGTTGCAATCGGTTGCAACATTAACAATCCAATTATTATAATCTATTTTTACGTCCATATGGGCATACATAAAGGCATAAACCGCAAACCGCTTCCTCATTCCTCGAAGCAAGATCCTTGAAGTACTGATCACATCTGTCAGCAGCATACCTTACCTCTCTTGGTTCGCCTTCTCTGAACGGTTCTCCGGTGAAAGCATGAACAGGACAGATATCAACACAAGCGTGGCATGAACCGCATTGCTCTTCAACCGGACCTGAAGAGATGGGAAGAGGGGCATCACAGAGTACACTTCCCCATCTTACCCTTGGGCCATGATCTGGTGTAATAAGCATGCAACTCTTGCCTATCCATCCAAACCCGGCTTGTCTGGCCGCCAGTTTATGTGAGAAAAACGAGCATATCCGCTTATCATCAACCCGGACAGAAGTCGGCACAGGTAGTGATTTGAAACCTTTCTGTTGGATCAGTTCAGCGATCCTTGAAACAAGAATATCCATCCGGATATTAATTATATTATATCCGTGATGACGATAGTTGATCTTTGAAGCAGGATCTTCAGGGTGGCCTAATTGATCCACTATCTCATTGGATAATCCGATTCCAGTTACGATGGCTCTTGGGTATGAACTGATTACTCCTCCGCCCTGCCTGAAGATTTCATCATGAACCTCGGTAAGATCTGCTACACCAACATAATCCGCACCCTGTTCTTTAGCTATGGATGTGATCTCTTCAAAGAGAGAGTTCATAGAATAACATGAGTTATATATGTAGAAATTTGCTATGATCCTGTTTTATTATGTTCATGACCCGTCAGCTGATGATTTAATACTGGCTATAATATTATCAATGGATGCCTGATCATCCACCATTTTTTTATCCAACGCTGCTCCCCCGGAGATTACCAGTCCAATGGCCTGAACATTTGCCTTAAATACGTTTATTGCTTCCATTCCACTCTTAGCATCCTTACAGGTCATGATAATAAATGCTCTTTTACCTTCATAACCTTTTAAGACATCTAATGCCCCGTTAATTACCGGAGTGGGTTTTCCGGCCCAGACAGGAGAGGCCAGAATAACAATGTCGTAACCTGAAATATCTATCTCTTTCTGTGTAATCTTGTCTTTTACCCCCTTTAATGCCCGATAACATCCCTTTGGATAGACCATGACAGATGAGTAGGTCTCTACGGGACTTACTTCAATAAGTTCTCCTCCGAGAATATCGTTAATCTTCTTTGCTACACTTCTGGTTTTCCCGGAATAAGAATGGTAAATAATTGCTGTCTTCATAATTCACCTGATTGTTCAATTAAACAGACTAAATTATAATTTTCAGGCACGTATTTATACTTTCGTACCGGATTTTCTCCTGTCTTACTGCAATTAGAACTTACTTGATAAGAGAGACATCAAACGAAGAGTCTATCTTTGAAGTAACATAGATCTCCATTGACTGATTTTGATAACCTTTTTTAGTCACATTCAGAATATGTGGACCTTCCGGAATTTCTGCAACAGTATAAGGAGTAACACCACGCAGTATATCATCAACATAGATATCTGCCTTTTCAGGAGTTGAGTGTACGATTATACTTCCGTTCTTTGCCCTTATTTGTGCCTTATCTGTCCCAACTCCTCTTACTGCAATTGCATTGCTGGTGGAAGGGGCATAGTTATCATTTCCTGCAAACTTAACTCTTATATACTCCGGTGGAGAGTCTACCGGTCTTGTAAATTCATATTCTCCATCCCTTTCGGTATTTTTTGTTATCACAACTGCAAAAGTATCCGGGTCATCAGGACTCTTCTCTGATGTCTCTAATGTTATCCGCTTATTCCCCAGAGGTTTTCCATCAGCGGTCAGAAGAAGGCCTGTTATCTGGAATCCCTGTCCATATTCAGGATTTTCAGGATTAATTTTTATAGTGAGATTTGTCTGAACCTTTTCAGCACCAGAAAAACCCGTAAGTGTCATAATGCAGAATATAAATGCGAGTAACAAGATAAATGAGCTTCTTTTGAGTTTAGATAATGATTTCAAGCTGTAACTGACCATACCGGTATGGTTTGCTCTTATAAATTCTTGAAGATATCTGAATTATTAAATTCAGATTAAAGATTATTTATAAACTAATCCAGTACTTATTGGTTGTATACTAGAACCTGATAGTACAATATAATTTATGCTTGTTTGAATTGATTAGTAAACGAAATTACAAGTGAGTCTATGAGTTTTAACATGAAGATTTTGGGGATGTTGGTCTTTCTTTGCCTGGTATTTTGTATTACTTCTGTAGTATCGGCAATACAAGACCCTGCAATACAACTACCAGGGAACGATTCTTCCATGCAGCCAGGAGGTATGCCTCCAAGCAATGGTGGAAACCCAATGGATATTCTGAATAACACTGATTTAAGAGATCGAATGCTTAACAATCTTGAATCCAGAGGTGTTAACACTTCAGAAATTAAGGCTGCCATAGCAAATGGAGACCAGGAGAAGGTGAGAAGTCTGATGGAATCATACCGGAATTCTTTTCCTAGACCGGATAATAATACAGTTCCGAGGAACGGGGGGGCACCTCCTGATTTTGCAAATAACAGCGAATTTCAGAATAAGATGATCAGTGATCTTGAAAGTGCCGGGATTGATACCTCAGAGATAAAGGCTGCAATCGCAAGTGGGGATAAGGAAAGGGTAAGAAACCTGATGACATCATATCGGGATAAATTACCAGGACCGATGAATGGAACTCCTGGTGAAAGTGGAATGGGACCGGGTATGGGTCCGGGCCCGCAGGGACAGCCTGGTGACATTAAACAGCCGGGACCAGGCTCGCAATCACAGGAGCAGTCCTCACCTGTGCCGACACCAACTCAGTCACCAGTCTCACCACTTACTATTCTTGTCGGGATTGGAGCAGCAGGTTGTGCTACCCTCTTACTCAAGAGATAAGGCTTAATCTCTATTTTTTACAATCTCTAATATTTTATCATTAAATTCATTTTCTTTGTAGATTTTGAAAGAGATTAAGTTTGATTTTTTAAGGGTCTATAACAAGACCTGATAATTTATTATCTGGGCAGGCAGATCTATAAAATATATATGACTAACATGTTAAATGGTCACATAACCGGAATAGTATCCGTTTTTATTTTTTTTCTGATAATCTCGATCTTTCCGGCTTGCGCAACAATCTTTTTAGAGGACGGATCCAATCTTACCCCATCAGAACTTTATACTCTGACTAACGAAACAAAACCAGATAACACGACAAGCCCGGTTGTTTTCTTTTATGATCCTGAATGTGGTTCGTGTGGGCCTGCTCATGAGTATATTGAAAAATATCATTCAGAACACCCCGAAAGCAATATTTCAATCGTCAATCTCTCTGCAGATCGTGAATCAGAAGCAGAGTTGAATTATTACTATTCATCCTATAAACGTGACTTTATGTATATTCCTGTGGTTTTTATCGGACCCGTGGGTCTTGAAGGAAATGAAGAGATCATCTCCGGGTTTGAGGATGTATTTAATTGGTATACGAATTAACCGGCAGACTGGAATAATTTCAGGTACCAGAAATTAAAAGAACCGAAGGTTTATCTTTCATATTGTTTTTTATTATCTATATTGTATCTTCATTCAGGATAAGGAAATTGGTCGGGAAAAACCGGTTTCATTATCCTGATATCTTAAAATAATAACGATTTTTTTATGCCATAAATTATTATTATATCCTTTTTTATCAAATCCACACTTTGGAAGCGGTTTATTTAGTAGTTCTGGATAATAATAAAGAGAAGTTATAATGCCTAATGAAACATCGGAAGATAATAATCCGGTAATAAATAATAAACCAAAGATTTGGAGATGTGTAGTATGTGGATTTATGATCTCCAGGGAGACCATACCAAAAGGATGTCCAAGATGTGGTAGTCCATCAGGTGAATTTGTTTTATTTGATTCGGTCAGACAGCCCATATATAAGGGGAAGCCATTTGAAGTATTAATGATCAACGGAAGTACTCACAGGTCACATAATACCGGTTTTTTGATGGATATTGCAGAAGATGAACTCACAAAAAGGGGAGTTAGTTATCTCCGCTACAACTTAAGTGAATATACCATCAATCACTGCTGGTGCTGCTATAGTGTTAAAGCTGAATATTGCTCATATCCATGCAGGAATTCACAGGATGACATGCCGGCATTTCACCAGCTCATTGCAATATCCAAAGCTGTTATTATTGCATCCCCAATTAACTGGAATAATATGTCGGTCAGGCTCAAAACATTTCTTGACAGAACAACCTGCATGCAAAATCTCTATCATCTTAAAAAACCCGGGCTTACTGATGGGAAAATATTTGGAATTCTTATAAACGGTCATGAAGATGGTGCAATTAAGACCGCTATGGATATCAACCTCCATTTTCAGCAGATGGGATTTATTTTGGCTCCTTTTGGTATAGCTTTCAGGACTCACGGGGCACAATTCAACAGTGGGACAGATGCCGAATTTTTCAGAAGTGATGATATGATTATCGATCATATCAAAGGTGTTGTAAATAATATTATTGAGATGATGAATTTAAATATCGAAAGCCAGCTCAGAGGAAGATTTGTACCAGTATCAGAGTGAATGGCGGACAATTGGTAATAAATTCGTATTTCAAGATCATTGGTCAGTTTAATAGAGTAAATTTGATATTATGCAGGAAATTATAAGATATGTTTTAAAAGATGAATTAGACGACCTGTTATCACTTTATATGCATCTCAATCCTGATGATCCGGTTCTCAAAGCAGATGAGAGAATAAATCAGATATGGGACCAGATTCAGGCTGAACCAGGACATTATTATCTGGCCACTGAAATTAATAAAAAGATTGTGTCATCCTGTGTACTGTTGATAATCAGGAACCTTACTAGAAACGGATCTCCTTATGGATTAATTGAAAATGTCGTAACACATCCTGATTACAGGCATAAAGGTATTGGAACCCGGCTTATTAAAAGAGCCCAGGAGATCGCTAAAGAGAAAGGTTGCTATAAGGTCATGTTAATGAGCGGAAGAAAGGATGCCATCCCGTTTTATGAAAAAGCAGGCTTTGAGAGGAGATCCAAAACCGGATTCATAATTCGGTTTGACGGACGATAATCTAATAATAACCACATTTTCCAACTGTTATCCGGATACATATACCTTTTATCTGGTGAAATATTTTCAGAAGATTTAATTGAAAACATCATCAACTTAACTAAATATATATTTATAATGATTATTTATTGTATGTAGAATTATGATAATGATTTTATGATCGATCTTAATCATTAAGTTGTTCAAAAAATCAAATAAATAATTTCGTATTGCAAAATGTAATACAAAATATGAGGTTACCCTGTATATTGGATGATAGAAAGGTCGTTATTATATTATTGATTATGTCTTTAATCTGACTCAATTTATATGATAAAATAATTAATTCAAAAAATATTATATCCTATAATTAATAATACTACCTATGTCTGGTGGGGCATTTTTTTCTGTGATATGGGGTTTGGTTCTTATATCATTCGTTTTAACCGTTATTAGTTATGAGGTTTCGGCAGATACATCTGTAAATAATACGACTATGGAGTATCAAAAAGTTGTCAATGGCAAACTGGCTGATATTCGTCTTATTGGTCCCGGACTCCCTCCGGAAACCTGGGAATATAATGTAAATCTTCCGGATTTAACACTTGAATCAACAAAAACACTTGATCCTGATGTTCCTACCATGACATGGTCGTATGGATGTTCAGCAACTTCTGCAACTATGTATTATGGATATTACGACCGAAATGGTTATCCGAATATGTATATCGGGCCTACAAATGGAGGTATATTTCCTTTAACCAATGCTGTTTGGGGTGCCTCATCTGAAGGTGACGGGCAGTGTCCCTTAACCGCCTCACAAAAAGGGCTTGACGATCGGACAACATATGGTCATAAAGATGATTACTATTATAAATACGGTTCATCTACCGATCCATATTATGGTAACTGGAATGAACACAGCCCATTAGATAGTATTGGTGATTTTATGGGTACTAACCAGTACATTCATTATCAAAGTACTGATGGAGGTACATGGTTTATCAATTATGCAGATGGTTCACCTTTTTATGATCCTTCTGATGCTGACCTGGGTGGCAAACGGGATGGTATACATGGGATGAAATTATTTGCTGAATCCAGAGGTTATTCTGTTATTATAAATTATAATCAGTATATCTATGGATATAATGGAAATACTAAGGGATTCACCTATGATCAGTATAAAGCAGAGATTGATGCAGGGTATCCTGTTCTAATCCAGGTAAAGGGACACACTATGCTTGGTGTCGGATATTCCGGAGATGACCAGGTAATTCTACATGATACCTGGGATTATTCCAGTCATACCATGACCTGGGGAGGGTATTATTCCGGAATGCTACATTATGCTGTGGGGGTTTTACACCTGACTCCAGTTACTGCTACATATACAATCACTGCAAGTGCCGGGTCCGGGGGAAATATAAGCCCAAGCGGTTCTGTCATGGTTCCATCCGGAGGCAACCAGACTTTTGCTATCAGTCCCGACTCCGGTTACAGCATATCCGATGTCCTGGTTGATAACGAGAGTCAGGGAAAAATCAGTAGTTATCCTTTCACCAATGTCGTGTCCAACCATACAATCTCAGCCACGTTTACTGTAACTCCGGTGACCAACTACACGATCCTGGCTACATCAGGACCCGGCGGCAGTATCATTCCAAGCGGTTCTGTCACGGTTCCATCCGGAGGCAACCAGACTTTTGTAATCAGTCCTGACTCCGGCTACAGCATATCCGATGTCCTGGTTGATAACGAGAGTCATGGAACGATCAGTAGTTATTCATTCACCAGTGTCGTGTCCAACCATACAATCTCTGCCACGTTTACTGTAACTCCTGTGACCAACTACACTATCCTGGCTACATCAGGACCCGGCGGCAGTATCATTCCAAGCGGTTCTGTCACGGTTCCATCCGGAGGCAACCAGACTTTTGTAATCAGTCCTGACTCCGGTTACAGCATATCCGATGTCCTGGTTGATAACGAGAGTCATGGAACGATCAGTAGTTATTCATTCACCAATGTCGTGTCCAACCATACAATCTCTGCCACGTTTACTGTAACTCCTGTGACCAATTATACGATTTTGGCTACATCAGGATCCGGCGGCAGTATAAGTCCAAGCGGTTCTGTCACGGTTCCATCCGGAGGCAACCAGACTTTTGCTATCAGTCCTGACTCCGGCTACAGCATATCCGATGTCCTGGTTGATAACGAGAGTTATGGAAAAATCAGTAGTTATTCATTCACCAATGTTGTGTCCAACCATACAATCTCTGCCACGTTTACTGTAACTCCGGTGACCAATTACACGATCCTGGCTACATCAGGACCCGGCGGTAGTATAAGTCCAAGCGGTTCTGTCACGGTTCCATCCGGAGGCAACCAGACTTTTGCTATCAGTCCTGACTCCGGCTACAGCATATCCGATGTCCTGGTAGATAACGAGAGTTATGGAAAAATCAGTAGTTATTCATTCACCAGTGTCGTGTCCAACCATACAATCTCTGCCACGTTTACTGTAACTCCGGTGATCAATTACACGATCCTGGCTACATCAGGACCCGGCGGTAGTATAAGTCCAAGCGGTTCTGTCACGGTTCCATCCGGAGGCAACCAGACTTTTGTTATCACGAATAACCTTGGGATGAACATTAATGATGTTATTGTAGATAATGAGAGTAAGGGAGCTATAAGATCCTACACATTCACAAATGTTTTGGCAAATCATACCATTACAGCCAGTTTTAAAGTTGTTTACCCTCAATCCTGGTACATTAATGCGACAGCAGGCACAGGTGGTATAATAGATCCTTCAGGCCTTGTCAGAGTGTTCAACGGTTATAACACAAGTTTCTCAATTACTGCACTCTCATGCTATAATATTGCAGATGTAATAATCAACAATACATTAAGCCTTGGATCACAGTCCTCTCCTTTCATCTTTAACTTTACTAACGTTACTTCAAACCAGTCTATCGAGGCTAAGTTTACACGAATTAATTATAAAATAAAAGCAACAGCAGGGACTGGTGGAACTATATCACCATCAGGGGAAGTTTCTGCAGGATGTGGGGATACAAAGACATTTACAATCAGTCCTGATACAAATAATCATGTTTCGTCTGTTCTAGTGGATGGGGAGAACAAAGGTGCTCTACTATCCTATACTTTTGATAATATTACTGCAGATCATTCGATCTCTGCAACATTTAGTGGGTCTGGAGGGAATTATACCATCAATGCTTCTGCTGATGCATACACCCTCATTTATCCTCACGGTACAAACTTATTTGATAAAGGAGATAACCAGACCTACCTGACTCAGGCAAAACCCGGGTCAGATCTTCTAAACATTACTGTTGATAATAATTCAAACCCTCCGGCAGAAAGCTGGACTTTTTCATATATTTCTACTGATCATAATATCTCAACCACAGGACAGTTCACGCCAGGACAGGTTCATGTCCTTTTTACATTAAATCAGACTTATGGAGAGGCCCCTCTTATAGTAAAATTTACGGATCAGTCATTTGGGGATCCTCTGTCTTATTACTGGCAGTTTGGTGATGGATACATTTCAACTGAAAAAGACCCTGTGCATTTATACCAGACACCCGGCGTATATACTGTAACCCTTCGTGCCAGTAATAACCAGAGTGGTGGAGTAGGAGTATTAAATAACGGGGTTACCGTAACCGGATAAAGAGAATCTCCATTTTTGAATAAGATGGGTTAAATTATCGTTTGTAAACTTATAATATCTTATCTTCGATTCTTTCTCTGATAATACAATTAATTTAAAAAATATTATATTCTATCATCAATAATATTAACTATGTCTGGTGGGGTATTTATTTCTGCGATATGGGGATTACTTCTTCTATCAATCGTTTTAACCGCTATTAGTGCAGGTGTGTCAGCTGATTCTTCTGTAAATAATTCGACAATTGAGTATCAAAAAGTTATTAATGGCAAACTGGCTGATATTCGTCTTATTGGTCCGGGACTTCCCCCGGAAAACTGGGTATATAATGCAAACCTTCCTGATTTAAAAGATGCATCAACAAAAACACTTGATCCTGATGTTCCGACAATGACCTGGTCATATGGATGTTCAGCGACTTCTGCAACCATGTATTATGGATATTATGATCGAAAAGAGTATTCGAATATATATGTCGGGCCGACTAACGGAGGAGTGTTTCCTCTAACCAACGCTGTTTGGGGAACTTCTTTTGAAGGTGACGGGCAGTGTCCGTTAACAGCCTCACAAAAAGGACTTGATGACCGGACAACATATGGTCATAAAGATGATTACTATTATTCATACGGTTCCTCTACTGATCCATATTATAATAACTGGGCTGAACACAGTCCGTTAGATAGCATTGGTGATTTTATGGGCACCAGTCAGTACATTCATTATCTTAGCTCTGATGGCAGTACATGGTTTATTAATTATGCAGACGGTTCACCGTTTTATGATCCTTCTGATGCTGATCTGGATGGTTTACGGGACGGTATACATGGGATGAAATTATTTGCTGAATCCAGGGGTTATTCTGTTGTTACAAATTACAATCAGTATATCTATGGATATAATGGAAATACCAAAGGATTCACCTATGATCAATATAAAGCAGAGATTGATGCTGGATATCCGGTTTTAATCCAGGTGAAGGGACACACCATGCTTGGTGTCGGATATTCCGGAGATGATCAGGTAATTCTGCATGATACCTGGGATTATTCCAGTCATACCATGACCTGGGGCGGGTATTATTCCGGAATGCTGCATTATGGTGTGGGGGTTTTGCATCTGACTCCAATTACTACCACATACACCATCACAGCAAGTGCCGGTTCAGGTGGTAAAATAAGTCCATCAGGAAATGTCTCTGTCGTGTCCGGTAGTAATCAGACGTTTACCATCACTCCTGAAAATGATTACTCAATATCAGATGTCCTGGTGGATGGTAGTAGTGCTGGTGCAGTCTTAAATTATACCTTCCCTAATGTAACCGCTGACCATACAATCACCGCCAACTTTAAAACCTCATCTGTTACCTACACGATAATTGCTAGTGCTGGTTCAGGTGGTAGTATAAGTCCGTTCGGTAATGTTACTGTTGTTTCAGGTGGTAGCAAGACGTTTACCATTACCCCTGATAGTGGTTATTCGATTGCACTTGTTCAGATAGACGGTTATAACGTTGGAACAGAAACCAGTTACACATTCACAGATGTAACTTCTGATCATACAATAACTGCAACTTTCAAATCCTCCCAAACTACATTTACAATTACAGCGAGTGCCGGTCCGGGAGGCAGTATCTCTCCTTCAGGTAAAGTTACAGTCACGTCTGGAGAGAGCCGGACATTTACTATTACTCCTGAAAGTGGATATTCTATCAGAGATATTCAGGTGGATGATAATAGTGTAGGAGCAGTTTCGAGTTACACCTTCACTAGTGTAATATCAGATCACACAATCTCTGCATCATTTGGTTCATCACCTGGTACATATATAATAAACGCAAGTGCAGGTATTGGTGGCAACATAAGTCCTTTTGGAAATGTTATTGCATCATCCGGGGTAAATCTGACTTTTAATATATCTCCATATATTGGGAATTCGGTTACGGATGTTAAAGTAGATGGCGAAAGTATCGGACCTGTCTTTAATTACACGTTTATAAATATAATATCAGATCACACGATCTCGGCATTGTTCAATTCTACTCCTGTAACTTATACCATCACTACCGGAAGATATTCTCCTAAGCAGATTCATGTGATCTTTTCGGTCAATCAGACTCAGGGATCTGCTCCACTTGCAGTACAGTTTACCAATAAATCTGCAGGAGATCCAACATCTTTCTATTGGGAATTTGGAGATGGTAACATTTCTACAATAGAAAACCCTGTTTATATATACCAATTACCCGGAGTATATAGTATTACTCTTCGTGCAAATAATAGTCAGAGTAGTGGAGTCGGGGTTTGGAATAATGCAATTACAGTAATTTGAAGTTAGAGAAAAATTCAGTGATATTTAAGATTAATTACTCTCAAATTTTCACTAATTTTCTGCAGACACAAAAGTTACAATTAAAGATCATTAAAACATTTTCAGAACTTTGAAATTCTCTTCTGTTTGGTTGACGCCTGTATTATTTTTTAGTAATTCATCTTTTCAGGTTCATAGAATAATAGATCTCTTAATTTCAAAAGAACTTCTTTAGTACCTGTAAATTTCATCTGCGCTATTAAATCCGAATTTTAATATTTGTCTGGGATTTAATAAAATATGAGGTTTACATCGGATTTATTAATAGAGGCCGGGTTCAGGACCATCGGTCGGATCGAATTTTATTTTTAGGAATAATTTTTTTAATTCATTCTAAATATATCTAATATATAAAATATTTCTTAATCAATACAGAAACCTTAATAATTCTATATGAATAAAATTGGCTCATAGCCTCTGACGGTGGGGACCGTCATAGTGTCTGAGTGGATGATATCGATTAAGCGGTGGGGAATAATTATGAAAACCAAAAACAGTGAGAAATTCTCACAAATAAGTAATGGCAGAGGTTTTTTTATCATTGGATTATTGATTCTGTTAACATTAGTTACATTCTCCTGTTCTGCGGATGTTACTCCTTCATTTACTGCGATGAATCAGGCAAACATGTCTTTAAATGTGACTGAAGGAAATATTGCACTGGGAGATTATCTCTATCTTACTGATACAACAGAGGTTTCATCTGATGATGAAATATTGGTAAAATACTGGAATTATACAGCAAATAATACAACCAGTCAGAATTTTAAGGATGTTAATAATCCTGTATTTGGACCTTTCAATAATAATGGGTCTGTAATAGTAAATTTAACTGCTATAAACGCCACTGGTGAAAAATTTTCGACATTTAATGTTTATCAGGTAATAGATGGATCAAAGTGGATTGAAGCAGACTTTTCTGATGATGCGAAATATGACAACCGGACGAGTGAGCATCCCTTCGGGACGATAACACTTACAGACAATTCAATTGTGAAGTTAGATCCTGAAGCCAAAATAATTGACTGGTGGTGGAGATACACAAACAATACCGGAGTAATTATCGGTAATTATTCGGAAGTAAATTCAATAATCCTTCCGATGAACAGCTGGGTTGATTCTTACCTTGTTAACCTGACTGTAAAGAATAATCAGGGTAATCTTGTATCTATTAGTAAAGTAATGGTTGTACCACCTAATGATGTTCATCCGGATTCTGGATTTGTTGTTACTCAGTTTTCAGGCCCAGCTCCGTTAAATATCAGTGTTATTGATCAATCAAGAAGTATGGTAAATTATTCACTGACTGATGTTCCGTTATATTATGAATATACAATCGGTAACCAGACTTCTTCTAATGTATTCGGTCAGGTATTTACAACGCAAAATCTTAATCTGACGCTTCAATATCCTGGTGTATATGATATCACCCAGAAGGTTACAAATGCTTATGGAGTATCAAACCAGACAAAGTTTCAGGGGATTGTGGTAAGTAATGGTCATAACCCACAAGCAATGTTTACCTCAAATCCTGGAACCGGAACTTATCCGTTGAATGTATCATTTATTGATCAATCAAAGGGATCTCTTCCTTTATCATATACCTGGGATTTTGGCGATAATACTCAGGTAGTATATGACAATCCAAATCCGGTGCATAAATTTACCTTACCCGGTTCGTATAATGTCACTCTTATTGTGACTAATTCAATAGGTTCTAGTAAAGCTTTTAATTATATTGAAGTTACAGAACCATCTGATAATGCTTTGAACTTTTCATGGGTGCAGGATTATGGAAGATCTCCATATAGTGTCACCCTTTTACCATTAGGAATCACTCCTGACTGGAATGTCAGTTGGACCGCTGAGAAAGGTATTATTACTAAATCTACAGATTTCAGTCCAAATGTAGTATTTCCTTCAAAAGGAAGTTATAATGTCACTCTGGATGCAAACCGTGACGGGCTTGTGTTAAAACAGGTAGAACGTGTTGTTGAGGTATTCCCTGAGAATAAGCCCACTCCGGTTATTACCGTTACAGGATTAAATGCAGCGGATAGTACATTTTATAAACCATATGTCTGGCCGAATCAGGAGATAAATTTCTTTAGTAATATTTCATCCTCCTGGGAAGACTCATGGTTTTGGGATTTTGGCGATAATAGTACTTCTCCACTTAGAAGCCCGGTTCATAGTTATTCATCTCCCGGAATCTACGATGTATCACTTAAGGCATCTAATATTAATGGTGAATCTGCATTCGCTGAAAAGGCAACAGTTTATGTTTTGTATCCGGTGAATCTCTCGATCGATGCATCACCTTTATTCATCAATGCTCCTGGAACAGTTCAGTTCACACCAATAATATCTGTTAACGGAAAATCATCTGAAGAATCTGTAAATTATGTAAGTAAGTTTTTCTGGAACTTTGGTGATCAGTCCGTATCTCTCGAGACGGCCCCGTCTCATGTTTATCAGTTGGATCCTGATGTTATTTATCCGCATAATTATACCACAAAATTACAGGTATCTCTGATAAACGGGCAGATAAAATCAAATGAAACGGATATCAATGTGTCGGTGGCTAATAGTTCATGTATTGTTCCAAATTTCAATTATGAAGTTATTGACAGAAATGGAACATACTGTTACTCTTATAAATTCCAGGATGCCTCCAAATCATATTGTAACTCCAGTGTTTCTAGAAATTGGGACTTTGGAGACGGAACACCAGGATCAACAATAATTAATCCGACTCATCTGTATAAAGAGCCAGGTAATTTCACCGTCAGTCTTACAGTATCTGATGGATTGAATAATGTTGCTTCAACCACCAAAGTGGTAAATGTAAGTTATGGGGTATAATATACAAAACATATAAATGAATATAAATTAACAGACTGAAAAATTATGCTCCCTCTCTGGAGCAGGATTTTTCTATTATTTCTATTATTATTAAAGGAAAATTTGAATTATTATCTGGTGGGGGATCAGATGACTTATATAAAAATTGGATTATTTTCACATGCTATTAAAAAAAGAACAAGTATTGTTTTAGGCGTATTGATACTATTGTTTCTGGCTGGAATGAGTTGTACTGCAGATATTTCTCTGTCATTTACTGCAATGAATCAGGCAGATATGTCCCTGAACGAATCAAGTGGTAATATGGCATTGGGTGATTATCTCTTTTTAAATGACACTTCTAATGTTTCATCAGAAGAAGAGATACTTCAGCGCAACTGGACTGTAACAGGTCCTGTTTATAACAATACCATATACAATGTGACGAATCCTGTGTTCGGACCATTTGATCAGAATGGTTCTGTTATGGTTAATTATACTATAACTAATTCCAGCGGTTATCAGTATCCTTCTGATGTGAGGGTATTCCAGGTTATAAATGGAACCAAGTGGATAAGTGCAGATTTTTCAGATTATGCAATGTATGATAACAGAACCGGAGAAGATCCATTTGGAACGATAACATATCAGGACACTTCAGTTGCAAAGTTTTATCCTGAGGCAGAAATTACCGACTGGTGGTGGAAGTATACTAATAAGACCGGTGAAATTACCGGGAATTATTCCGGAGTAAATTCATTCATACTTAAGATGAATCCATGGGTGGATACATACATGATTAATCTTACGGTGAAAAATAACCAGGGCGATCTTGTCTCTACCGGCAGGAGTAATACAGTCCCTCCGGATAATGTTCATCCGGAGGCAAACTTTACTGTAACTCCGATGTCAGGTTACGCTCCTCTGTACATTAGTATAATTGATCAGTCAAAAAGTCTCTCCAATTATACCATGACTGATATTCCTTTGGGTTACAGGTATACCATAGGAAACATGACTACACCGGATGTCTTTGGAGAAGTGTTTATCTCTAAAAACTTCAATGTTACTCTGAAGAATCCAGGTATCTATAACATCACTCAAAATGTAACAAATGTATTCGGTGAATCAGATCAGACCAGTATTGGAAGTATTGAGGTAAGTTCACCTCTCCCGCCGGATATAGATTTTTCAGCGTCACCAAATTCGGGAACCATGCCTCTTAATGTATCCTTTACGTCTATAGTAAACGGAGTCGGGCCGTTCTCTTATGAATGGAACTTTGGAGATAATTCCACAGGTATTGAAAGCCAGCCGGTTCATACTTACAATAACGCCGGTATATATGATGTAATCCTCAAGGTTACCGGGGCAGGCGGGTCTACCAGCAGGCCTGGTCTGATAACCGTCAGTAATATCTCACCTCCGGAAGCTGATTTTTCAGCATCGCCACGTTCAGGAACAGTACCTCTTAATGTATCCTTTACTTCAATCGTCAACGGAGTCTCTCCTTATTCATATGAATGGGACTTTGGTGACGGGACACCAATAATTTATGATAAGAGCCAGCCGGATCACACCTATAATGATATTGGTGTATTCAATGTAACCCTTGAAGCTACCGGGGGGGGTAGATCGATGCTGGTAACAAGACCCGGGTTTATTACTGTCTCCGCAACTCCTGATATTATTGCAAACTTTACAGCATTAAATACCCGGGGAGTAGCTCCATTTGAGACAAGGTTTATTGATCTCTCTGCTGGCGATCCGGACGGATGGGAGTGGAACTTTAATGATGGGGTGATGGCATATACAAAAAGTCCGAATCATACTTTTGTAAAGCCAGGGGTATACAATGTATCTCTGCAGGTGATGAACAGTTCATTTGGCGCTTCTAATGTTACATATGATTCATATATTACCGCAGCATCACCCTCGGTCTCGGCAGGGTATTATTTTAATTACATTGGAGGGCAGAGTACCAGAAATCTTCAGTTTACAGATAGATCAGTAGGTGTCGGTATAAATCAATGGAATTGGGACTTTGCAGATGGGGTGATGTCAACGCTTCAGAATCCAAGTCACATGTTTAATCAGAGCGGAACGTATAATGTCAGGTTAACTGTATCGAATGGGTATGCCACAGGTAAGTATTCCTATTTGGTATATCTATAAGTGCAATAAAAAGCGCATTGAGAGATCACAAACAGTAATCCGGATTTAAAACTTATATTACTTTTTTTGAATAATACTGATTCATTTTTCATATATTTGTAAAAACTATACTCTGTTTATTTTTGTTTTCTCAATTCAAAATATTGCATTTGAATAATTTTGAAAGATTAAATTAAAAAGTGTAAATATTTCCTGCTTACATAAAGATAGATTTATATGATAGCTAATATATAGCATTAATTATCTTTGTTGTGGGGGTCTGTTTACGATACATTGGCTCAAAGTAGTGTATTACTTTCCTGCAATTGTATGGAAAAGAAAAATCGGAATGGGATGTGACGTAAATGAAGATTAAAAATGTTGATATTATGTCGAGAAATTTTATGATAAGGTTGCTAATTTCATCGATTTTGATACTATCTTTTGTATCAATGATTGCCAGTGCAGATATGACGATAAATGGGCCGTCGTCTGTAGATAGAGGGGAGGGATCATTTAATATTGTTATTAATGAAACAGTCCACCCTACAGAAGAATATTATTTCGGTCTTATAATAAACCCTCAAACTATGACTGGGGATATTGGGGATCGTCCGCCATATATAACAAATGATAGTGAATTTAATCCGGTAATCCCTGGAAACGCATGGAATGCTCACTATGTTCCTTCCCAGGATAAGAACGAGCAATACTGGGAGTTGGTACCAAATAACATCTCATATCCATCCAACAGTAGTTGCTGGAAAGTTCCATTTAATGGAACACATTATATGGCTCAATTAAATCCAGAAGATTGGATGTATAATGAGATCTCAGATAATTGGTATTATTATTTGACAATCAATCTTGATTATCATGATTATTATCCTAGTGTAAAGACCGGATCTTATACTTTCCATGTCCAGAAAGCTTCAGCAGAAAAAAATGTTGCAAAACCCGTGTTAGATTATAATGATTATACTGTTACAATAAATTCAGGCGGCCTTGATTTTAACATTTATGATTATTATCAGGCAAAATCTGCATTGAATTCTAGTTATGTAAAAATAGATTCAACATATCATAGTCAGAAAGTTCTATTGAATGGAACTAATACCGATAGTAATATGACCTATCTCTGGCTGGTTGGAGAAGGTTTACCAAAATGTGGTTCTAAATTAGAAGTAATTGCAGTACCGGTTAATTCAAATGATCCCACTTTAGCTCCATGGATTGATAGAACTAATGGAACATGGGAATACGTCTGGGATATCCCTCAAACGGTACTAACAGAAGGGAAATATACAATTTATGCATCTTCTGTAAATCCTGAAGAGATATTAAGAGAGTTCTATAACCGTCCAGCAAATTGTGGTTCTCCATGCAAATCGTTAGAATTTGGTGTATGTGCATTAAGTGACTGTCCAACATGTAATCCAAAAGTTCAGACGAGAGACCTGAAAATTAAAGGGATACCAGCAGAGATAAATAATATTGGAACAATTGAGCCGTGCTGTTGTCCTGGCTACCCATGTGGTTATGTCCCGTCTGTTGTAAATATAACTATGAAGGGAGTATTTGGAGATTCCAGAACACCAATGCAGATCTGGATGTTTGGAAATAATCAGATTTATGACAAAAATTATCTCTTTAACGACAGTTTCAAAACATTTTTGGATAAAGATGGTACATTCAGTCTGGATATAAATGAATACTTGTTAAAACCGAACAACTTGTCTTTATGTGATCTAGATAACGGAGAGTATTACTTACTAATACAACTGCCCGGTCAGACTAATCAGACATATCAGAGATTTGATGTTACTTTAGAGAATTCAAAAGAGTATAATAATCATACTTCTGTTCAGAATCAGAGTAACTATCCCGAAAACCTGTATGTTGTAAAAAATAATCCGTTCTATTGGACTAGGGCTTTCCCGGTTGATGGACCAGATGCATATGTTGGAAAAGAGGGTTTAGACGCTTTAACCGAACTTTTAAATGAGAGCTGGGTGAAAGATCGATACGTAACAACATCGTTCACATTAAGCCCGATTCGCTGCAAACAGGATTCTGTTGGATTTAATGCCTCACCACAAACCGGATATGTTCCACTAACTGTCCAGTTTAACGATACTTCATCCTTTAATGGTACTTCATATCTCTGGGACTTTGGTGATGGTACTAACTCAACAGAAAGAAACCCGACTCATAAGTATACCAAGGTAGGTATCTATGATGTTACTTTCACTATAAGCGGAACCGGCACTGACGGAAAGACAAAGAGTCCGCTCAGGAAGTACAATTATATTCACGTAAACCAGATCGAGCCGGAGTATTTTGATCCAGTGGCTGCCTTTACGTCAGCAAATGTTGATTCTCAATCACTTACTGTTCAGTTAATTGATCAGTCCTATGGTTCTACCCCTCTGACTTATCTCTGGGATTTGGGTGATAGTTATAAGTCAACAGAAAGGAGTCCGATACACACGTATGCAGCCACAGGAACATACAATGTATCGCTTATAGTAACTGATCAGAAAGGAAAATCCAGTGAGGCAGAAGGGAACGTAACCATTGCGAACGGTCCGGTATATACCGCTCCGGTCGCCGGTTTCACATCATCCAAAGTTGATAACGAACCTCTGGCTCTTCAGTTTATAGACCAGAGTTATGGTTCAACACCTCTGGTATCGCTCTGGTCATTCGGCGATCTTCAGACATCAACTGAAAAAAGCCCGAAGCATACCTTCACAAAAGCAGGAACGTACCTGGTAAACCTTACGGTTACAGATCAATATGCAAAAGCTAATACATCATCCGTGAGTGTTCTGGTCCCACCGGTTACACCGCCAACTTCAGCCTTTGTAATTAATCCTTATGCAAATGACTCATTCAAATATCAGTTCATTGACAAATCCACGGGAGCGCCATACAGTTGGTTCTGGGACTTTGGTGACAATACATCGAGTAACTTAAACAGCCCTAACCATACATATGAACTCTACGGTAATTTCCCGATATCGCTCACGGTTTCCAATTCGGCCGGGACAAATACGGCATACAGTTCAATAAGTCTCCCTGCACCAAACGAGTCTGTTAATGCGAGTGTAGATATATCAGAGAAGACGGGCAGTGCCAATACCTATCTATTTGCTGATAACTCCACAGGTCCAATCCTGCTCTGGAAGATGATTTATGGAGATGGAAATGTCTCAACATTCAAGACTTCAGGATGGAACGAGACTCATACATACTATGATACCGGAAATTATCCTGCTACATTGTATGTTACTAATGGAGTATCCTCTGACACCGTAAAGCAGATGATCTATATCTCCTAGAGCTTTCAATCTCTTTTTTTGTTTAAAAAAGCAAATATTTATATTTCATTTAATATACATCTTATATTATCTCTGATGGATCGTTATTATTTAGATAATGGTATCCTAATCAGGCAAGTCTTAAACGTCTATGGTTAATGGGGGTCAGAAAACCAGGAAAGCAGGTGTAAATAGATCATGAGAAGAAATGGGTTGTATAAAAATTGGACTTATTCTGCTATTTTTATAGCATTATGTCTCTGGATAGTAATCGGTTTATCGCCGGTAGCAGCTGTGACCAATAGTGCTCTTCCGTTAACTCAGGGTCAGACTGTCTTTCTCGGGGAAGAAAATGTGGTTATTACCAGTGCTGCAATAGTATCACCGAATGTTGTAGGATATTTTATTGCTACCTCAACTACTCCGGTAGCAACTGAAACACTGTCCGCCACGGATAGTTTCACGACTGCAGCTCACACAGGTTTTACGACTGAACACCTAGGTGACTGGTATGTATATAATACCGTGACCGGTGTTAAAGGTGCTCTGGCATTTACTCTTGCCGCTCCTACGATGACAGTCCAGGTTACAGATTCATCAGGTACAACATGTGATGGTAAGGACAGGACCGGTACTACGGTTATGTACCCGCTCGCCCTTGATTTTAAGATAAACCTGGGCAATGATGTTGTGACGACGCGGGGTGTAGCAGTACCGCTGAATGTTGACATTAATCTTACAGATGGTACGAATAATTATCCATGTGTGAATGGAGCATGCGATGGTTCTGATCCTACTGTTCCATTATCTCTTAAGGACTTTATCATCAATGCGAATCCGTTCTTCAGAGGTCAGTGGCTTACAGGATCGCTTGATTCTAACAGGCAGTATTTCACTGCACCTGGTGAATATTCGTTCTCATCCACATGCCAGATTAACGGGCTTGTGATTAACTCTCCAACAAATACGGTAACACTTGCAGAACCATCTGTAACTGTTAATGCAACACCTGATTCTATAAAGCGGGGAAATCAGGCTACGATAATGATAAACGGAGAGGCTAACACCCACTATTACTTTGGAATAATTGAATGTCCTCTGAAGATGACTGGTGCAAATTGTGATCAACCTCCTTGGATAGTTCCGGGTAGTGCAATTAAAGGATCACTTGATACAACAGCTGCAACCAGGGCAATAATTGATAATGTGGTTGTTACTCCGAGCTGCTGTGGAGGGTTAGCCTTTAAGGATGTGGTTCCACCGGTAGCGACACCGCCGGGACCATATTATGCCGAAGTCACTACTGATTGTGACGGGGTTGCAAGTTTCCTGGTAGGTTCAAACTCGAATGTCTGGAAACTAAGTGAGGATCCGACATATACCCTGCATGTTCAGAAGACGGCAGCTCAGACAAATACGGAACCATTTAGCGGTACAACACTTTATGCTGAGAGCACCCTGACGCTTACAAAGGGAGCAGTCACAATTCAGTTCTACGATGCATCTGATGCCTCTCAGGCCTCTATAACCGAGGCATACCTTGGGGATTATATCGGAATTAAAGGAACAAACACAGATACAAGTACAACATTCCTTTACATGACCGGTCCATGCCAGCCTGAATGCGGAGGCAGTCTCTTCCCGAATCCATATCCAAATGGCCTGCTAGGCCCTGGACCTGATGTGATGCCTGTTGAGGGAGGTTCCTGGGTGATTAAGAGTCCACCACCAGCAAGTGTTATGTATTGGGACACAAGCAAACTTCCGATTAATCCGGGAACATATACGATATATGCGATAAGTAACTGGCCGACCGGTTGTCCGAATGTAGCTGGCTGTCCTGATGTTGTAACCTGTGGTGGAGGGAAATGCGAACTACTGAACTGTCCAAACTGCCTGGTTTACGCTGTAGGGACCATTACACTTAAAAAGCCAGAACTGGATGCAAATGTCACCAGTATTGAAAGATGTTGCTGTCCGGGCTACCCGTGTGGAGTGACTATTGATAATCACCCGATGTATGTATCAGGACACTCACTGGGTAATACACCTTACTGGAGAGGAACGGGAGCTAACAGGGTACTTGTAAAAGACATTAATGTATGGGTCTTTGGAAAAGGAAAAGTAGGCGATAAAAAATTCCTTAACTGGAAGGAGACCGTCCCATGCGATGGTGTCTTAAACTTCACAATTCCGTGGAGATTCCCAAGAGATACTAATGTCCCGGCTGTATGGAATGTTCCTCTCTGCACACTTGATGCAGGAACCTATGATATGATAATCCAGACAAAGGGCTATAATCAGCAGTATGATGTACTCTATGAGGACGACACTATTGGTGATATCCTGTCAGGTGTTCCTGTTGAACAGAATAAACGATGGATTCTGACAACATACCCGGTTAATGCAATCCATGACCAGCCTAACCCTAACCAGCAAATATCACAGTATCCTGATTATGCCAAACTGGTTCAGGTAGAAGGTCCAGGATATAAACTCGGAACCGAAGCACTAAACGGCCTTATCCGTGGGCTTGAAGATCCGAACATTGACGACGAGTATGTTCATATCCAGTTTACAATCAAGGACAAATCCTGCATGGTAGGAACTGACTTTGAAGCAGACCGGACCTATGGAAATAACCCGTTAACAGTCAGGTTCACAGATAAGAGCTACAATGCCACATCCTGGCTCTGGGACTTTGGAGACGGTAACACCTCCACCGAACAAAACCCGATATATACTTACACGAAGGATGGCAGGTACACCGTATCATTAACCACAAATGGTGATGCAAGTGCAAAGCAGGTAAAGAACGACTACATCCGCGTGGCACAAGGTCCGTCTGCAAAGTTTACATACACCCCTGAAGATGTCCCGGTAGGAGATGAGGTCCAGTTTACTGATTTATCAGCCGGAGGAGTTACATCATGGAGCTGGGACTTTGGTGACGGAAGCACTTCACCGCTGGAGAGTCCGGTACATACCTTTACAACACCGGGTGAGTACACCGTCACTCTTACAGTAAGCGATGTAAACGGGGTGAGTGGCACTGCCAGTAAGACAATAGTTGTTGCAGGATCATCAACTCCGGTGGTTGCAGACTTTACAACCACTGTAACCGGCGGAACAACTGTGACCTTTAAAGACAAATCAACAGGATATGGAATAAAGAGTTGGCTCTGGACCTTTGGTGACGGGTCAACCTCTACCTTACAAAATCCTGTTCATGTTTACAGTAAAGAGGGAACTTACACGGTAACACTCACCGTATCAAACGGTGGGTATGAGAACACCGTAACTTCAACGGTTGGTATCAGATAACCGTTCACTCTTTTTTAATTCATGTTTTTACTATATCCTCCTATTAATGTGGCACCTCAAAAAAGAGGGTTATTTCTGAGTTATTTGAACGGTCTCTTCTTCCGCGTCATTCAAAATGTAAAGCCATGCGTACAACCTTAAGAAAGAGACTAGGAATATCTTCTTCCCTTCCAAATCAACATGATACCAAAGCATCGGTGACAAAAAATCTGGCAATTTTTTAAAAATATGAATGATCCGGTTAAACCTGAAAGTCCTGGAACTGAATCTCTTCGAAGCATAACCGGATAAGACAATTATCAAAATTGAAACCGGGTATAGTAAAAATCACGTCATAGGAGATACTTATGGAAATATTTATATTAGAAATAATATATAGGACTTTTATTATCTACGTAAGGGAGTTGAATACGCCACAAAAGTTACCATGGGGTGTGATAGACGGATCGGTGAGTGCCATATCGGTTTTAAAAAGAGCCGGTGTGATATGAGATCTGCCTGAACGCGGGGTGTTTTCAGATGAGGGAGAAAATACACAGATATCTACTAATGACGGCATGCATTGCAATAATTGCATGTGTTGCGATAGTATCTGCAGAATCGTTTGATAATATCGATCAGGATGTTATCATCAAACAGATTCAGCAGAATCACACTATCTTTTTTGGTGAGGAGCACCTGGACATAACTAATTGTGTAGGTGGAAGCGGATATGTTGTAACGCTTGATCTGGTCAGGAATGTAACTGACAGTATCAAGGTTATAGATCCGACAGATTTTACGATGCCTACGGACAAGGAGGAGAATACCTGGTACCAGGCTACCAGCGCCAATACCCCGGTATATGACGCCAAGGGAAATCCTGTTCCTGCCTTTATTACTCAGGAACCTGTTTTGTCCTTTAATGTCTGGAATCTTAACACGGATATGAAGGCAGCCTCCTCTGTCCAGAGAGGAACACTTCTGCAGTTTAAGATGTCAACAGATACCAACCTCGATGACATAGCAACCCGGCTTGACTACAAAAAAGCTGAAGGTTACATGAAGATCGGAGTGGTAACACCCGACAACGAGACTCTTCTGCAGCTTATGACACTTGGGAAGAACTCCGGGGTTACCAGCCTTAAACCCACGGTAAACCTGGATGTTGACCCGTCTGCCGGCTGGGTATGGCCTGAAAACCTGAACACTGATACAACCAGTCCGACTGGCTGGATGACCGGCTGGAGAAATGCGGATTCAGGAAAAGAGACCGATTACTATTATGGAATAGGCAATTACGACATTACTGCTATCTGTAATGTCAATAACATGTTCAAGAACCGCCAGCGTCAGGGCTTTACCTGGGACTCACACAATGTGAACCTTACCGCGAGAGATATTTCGGTGTCTGTCAGTTCACAGACAGGAAAAAGCAGGGATGGTTCCTTTACAGCAACAGTAACCGGTATGGCCAACACTTCTTATGAACTCTTCATCTATGATGAGTGCCCGCCGAAGTTAACAGGAAAAGTCTGCAGCCGTCCACCGTTTATATACGGTGATCGTGCAGCCCTTCTGGCAAAAGGTATCAAACTTGATCCTGTCAACGGTTCATACACCATTGGAAACAAGCTTGTAGTCGACTGCTGTACCCAGAACATGACAATCCGCCAGGCAGTTCCATCAGGTGATGCATATCCCTCAAAGGGTGACTGGGAAATTCTGGATAAGGGAACCAGGTACTATGCACAGGTTACGACAGGATCTGACGGTACTGTAACGGTGCCTTTCTGGATTGACACAAATGTCGGCCCTGGAACATACACTATCCAGGCACAGGATCTGCTATATGATATGTCATCAACAGCCACAACCTCGGTTTCTCTCGGTGAAATCACCGGGGCAGCCAGGGACACCAGTGGAAATGCAGCGTCCTTCTTCTTCCTGGGTGATGAGATATGGATTGACGGCACAAACGCCGATAGTAACACAACATATATCTGGCTTACAGGTCCCGGGCTGGAAGCCTGCGGGGTAAATCTCTACGATCCGACAGGGAGTACTGACCCGGTTGAGGCAGTAGTATATGACACCAAGAACGGGCAGGCTAACTACTGGAGAATCGATCCGAACTGGGAGACCAGCAAAGTTCCGATTGGACCTGGCAATTACACGATCTGGATGACCAGCGTTGATCCGGGATGCATGAACTGCCAGTGCGATACATCAGGCGGATCTACAACATGCGGCTTTGGCAGTTGCTTTGGAGTGGATTGTGAAGACGGTGTCTGTAGTCTGCTTAAATGTCCTGGCTGTGCTGCATACACTTCCATACCAATCACCCTTACTGAGCCTGAACTTACAGCTAATATTAATGATACAACCCGTTGCTGCTGTCCTGGATATCCATGTGGTCAGTTAGGCGGAGTATCAGAGATGTGGCTGAATGGAACTTCTGCAGGCAATTCGTGCAAACAGCTTCAGGTCTGGTTATTCGGACAGAGTCAGTTTGGCCTTAAAAATTATCTGATGGCAGTAACTCCCATTTACTGCGATGGAACCTATAAATTTGAGCTTAATAAGGGACTCCTGCAGGCAAATGGTATAGATCTCTGCAGCCTTGCAACCGGTAAATATGATGTCATTGTTCAGGCTCCGGGAACCAACAATATATTTGATATAAGACTAGGGGCCCAGGAGACCACCGGTGAGAGATTCGTCCTGACTACAATGCCTACAAATGAAAGCAGACTCTTCAAGATTGAAGGAAAAGATGCTTTGTATGCTGGTGTGGCAGTGAGAGCACTAATTGAAGGCTTAAACAACCCTGGCATTGATGATTTGTATGCACATGCAACCTTCGAACTGAAAGACAAGGCTTGTGAAGGAAATGTTGACTTTACAGCAGACAAGACTCAGGGCAATGCTCCCCTGACAGTCCAGTTTACTGACAAGTCAGTAATGAAAGATCAGTATGTCTCATGGGCATGGTACAGCAACGGATTTGTCTTCTCAAACGAACAGAATCCAAAGTACACCTTTGAGAAGACCGGTAAATACACAATAAAATTTGATGCAACTGATGCTGAAGGAAAAACGAATTCAGCAGTTAAAGAGAGTTACATAAACGTGGTTTCCTCTCCGGAAGCAGACTTCTCATTCGCACCGGAAATTGGTAGAATCGGTGAAAAGATTCAGTTTACTGACACCTCCACCGGCAGTCCGGGTTCATGGATGTGGGACTTTGGAGACGGAAACAGTTCATCGCTGCAGAGTCCGGAACATGCATATACCAAAGCCGGAGTTTATAATGTAACACTCAATGTAGGCAATGCAATGGGTGTGGGTACAACAAAGACAATACAGGTTACCATTGTCAATAACAAACCTGTTGCAGCATTCTCTGCAGACCCGACCGAATCTGATACCTATCCGGTACAGGTAACTTTCACGGATGAATCAACAGGAGTAATTGACTCCTGGGAGTGGAAACTCACTCGTTATGGAACAACAGGTGTTGTTGCAACATCAGCTGAAGAGAACCCGGTGATAACCTTCACGGTACCAGGAATCTACACTGTTAACCTGACGGTTAAGAATGACGGCGGATCAGATACGACATCCAAGGCTGATTACATTACTATAGGGACAGGAAGCCAGTTTACAGTAGAGCCGGGCTGGAACCATGTATCAGTTCCCATGGCTGTTACCGACGATTACAACACCGTAAGCAAACTCTTTGCTGATATTAACTCAGGCGGAGTTCCATATGCTATCTATAGTAATGATGAGAGTATCTGGGTCAATGTATCGGATGATTACCCGGTAGTTCCACTTGAAGCACTCAGAGTCTGGAAAGCAGACAGTGGCACTATTACAATCACTCCAATGTATATTGATAATCAGAGCTTTAGCAGGGATCTCCCCGTTGGTTGGAACGGAATAGGTATAATGGAGATGCAGCCGACTGCAGCAAGCGTCGCTCTTGCAAGTCTTGGAACAACCTGGAATAAGACGCTCTCTTTCAACCCGTCTACCCAACGCTGGGAGTACCCGATTATCAGGGGAGTAGATGATAACCAGACTATGCAACCAACGGTGGGATATCTTATTGAGATGAACACTGAAGGAACCCTGGAGGGAAGTGAGTAAGATGAATACTTTGATGAAAGGAATCGGAGCATGTCTCCTGCTACTCCTCTTTTTCTCCTGTATGGGATCAGTCTCAGCCGGGGATGTGGAGGTAAAACAACTGGTTCCAATGTTCCTTTCCGGAACATTATACGTGGACGATGACCCGGCTGAAACCGGCCTTACAATCACGGCAATACTCAACAACACAACTGCCGGAACAGCCACTACAACAGCAAATGGGATATATGGGACCGAATCAGCACCAATGATGGTTCAGGCCGGGGCTGATGAGACACTTAACGGCTCGCCTGTGACATTTTATATCAATGGTGTAGAGGTGGAAGAAGTAGTCCCTTATGCCAAAGGAGAGAACATTTACCAGGATCTTCATGTATCCGGGGCAGCTCTCAATAAACTGACCGTGGTTCCAAAGGGAGGATCTGTCTTCCTTGGTGAAGAGGGCCTTGATGTCTCAAAAACCCTTATTACCGGAAACATGGTTGCATGGAGAGCATCCAGTTCAGGAAGTTATTCTGTTGAAACAATAAACAATCCGCACTCCTTCTATATCGACCCTGCAAGGTTTGGTGAAAAGCAGGGTAATTGGTACCAGTGGAACGGAACCGCTATCAAGGATGTTGCATTTGTAGTAAATGACCCTACACTGGACTTCCGTGTATGGGATCAGGATGATGAACAGTATGTTTCCACAGGGGGTAGTATCTCGTCTGGAGACTTTGTAAATTACAGGATAGATTCGAACCTGAATGTTGTAATCGCCCAGCGTGGTGCCGGATTATCCGAATCTCAGACTGGAATTATAGATATTGTTGGATATTCTAACACCACCGGAGCAGATTACTCAAACCTTCGTGGAACATTGAAGGGTGTAACAGATGTTGACATTTCAATAAAGAAACTATCAGTAACAACCGATTCATGGTACTGGCCCCAAAATGACAAGACCACTTCAGGCTGGAATACCGGTGCCGTGGATTCAGATGATAATCGTCTTTATGGCAACGGAGTCTATGGTTTCTATTCAATTGTAAATCTCAACAATCTCAAAGAGAATTACGAGAATTATTACGGAACATCTAATTCTGTTGGTAAGACCCATACAAATCCGATATCTGTAACTCTCGCAGATGAAGCAGTAGATGTAATTATCAACCCGTCGTCTCTGACCCGCAGCCATTCCTTCTATGTAACGATTGGTGGGAAAGCTGACAAGGATTACATAGTTGTCATCATGCAGTGCGATCAAGGCGAATCTGATGCAACCAACTGCTGTGCAGCCAAGATGAGTGGTGCACCCTGTGACAGACCACCTGCGATAAGGGCAAACCAGTCAGGTGTCTCTGATGGAACCATAATCTTTGACAAGCCTAAAGGGCCGTTTACCATAGGAAACACTACCCTCTCACCAGATTGCTGTGAGATGAACGGGAACATACGTAGTGTAGTGCCGACCGATGACAAACCGAATGCAAGGGATGTTTACGAGAACGGTGTTTATTACTACGCTCAGGTAAAGACAAATTCAACCGGATACAAGACGATTGAGTTCTATGCAGGCTCTGATGTTGCTGCAGATCGTCCATATCGCATTCATGTCCAGAGTGTAGACACCGTCCAGGATAATGTTATTGACGGTGACGGACTTGTAACGGTAAACAAAGGTACAATAGCCTTTACAGTAAAAGAAGATGCTCCGTATTATCTAGGAAATGATATCACCATTAATGGAACCAACACCGACAGCAAGAGAGTATATCTCTTTATGACCGGTACACAGTGCCAGAACAAGTGTGGTAATGATCTGCTCGGCTGGAAGACGATAGACCCGTCAGAAGATATCATAATGCCAGGTCAGGATATGATTGATCTCGGGTGCAAGGAGGAGTCTGAACAGTTCACGGCAATTGAAGTGCCGGTGAACAGTGATGGAACCTGGCAGTACACATGGAAGACTTCAAAAGCACATATAAATCCGGGAACTTACACAGTCTATGCATCAAGTCAGCCTATCAGCGGCTGCTGTCTTGATTGCGGATGTGCGGTCTGGGCATCGCGTACCTTCAACCTGGAAGAACCATGCTTTGATGCAGTACTAGATCCGGCTGTTGTCACAAAACCGATCGAATGCTGTCCGAACGGATGCAGCTGGTCATCACTGGATGTCATCAACCTGACCGGAACAGCATGTGGATTCCCACATACTGTAAATGGCACCAATGTCACCAAGGAGATCAACATGTGGATCTTTGGTGAGGACAAGGTCGGAAACGCGAAGTATATTAATGCACATATCCCGGTCTTCTGTGACGACACGTTCCAGGTGAACCTGCTCAATTACATTGATCTCTGTTCACTAACACCTGGGAAGTACAAGATTATACTTCAGCACCCGATGTACAATCACCAGTTTGATATGGTCAAAGAGACTGATGTCAGGACTCCGATCGAGGACAACAGGATTTGGATGGTAACCTCCTATCCGGTAGAGTGGAGCAAACTCTTCCCACTGGAAGGACAGGGATACTATCCTGGTGACAAGGCAGTAACTGCAATTACCGATTTCCTGGATGAAGGGCTTGTAGATGATAAGTATATCATCCTCACCCTCCAGGTCAATGATGATCGGATACCTGATGCAGAATTTTCAGGTTCTCCGACCGAAGGAAGCAAACCACTGGAAGTCCAGTTCAAGGATGCTTCCACAGGAAAGAATCTGAGTCAGTGGTCATGGGACTTTGGCGATGGAACAACTTCAACTGAAAAGAATCCAAAGCACAGTTACACTGATAACGGTAAATACACCGTAACTCTTACCGTAATGAACAGGGATGGAGGAAGTGATTCCATAACCAGACCTCAGTACATCACAGTAAAAGATGCAAAGATTACTGCAGACTTTACAGCATCCCCTACTTCGGGCCCTGGACCACTTAAAGTCCAGTTCTATGATAAGTCAACAGGATCTCCCACTAACTGGTTCTGGGACTTTGGTGACGGTTCTACCTCCACAGGGGTAAAGGATCCATCCCATACCTATCAGTACAGCGGTGAGTACACTGTAACGCTTACCACTACATTAGACAACGATGTCAGCAGGAAAACCAAGGATAATTATATCAAGGTTATCGGAGGACCACAGCCTCCTGTACCTCCCACGGTCTCCCCGTATGATCCGACAAAGATATACCTTGCAAATGGCTGGAACTTTGTTTCAGTAGCACGAACCCTCTCAAGCAGTGCAAATAACGCAAGTTCTGTCTTTGGCAGTGTTCCAACCGGAGGACATGCAATCTGGACATACGATCCATCCAAGCAGTACTGGGATCAGATTCTTACAGGTACAACTATCCAGCCTCTCTATGGATACTGGATATACTCAACTACTCAGTATACAATCAATCTGACATTCAGTACAGATGTTGTGACAACTCCGCCAAGCAGAAGTCTGCCTGTCGGATGGGCAGCAATCGGATTTACCGGGAGCAGCCCTGCTACAGCAAAAGATACCCTGAAATCTGTTCAGAATTCATGGGTTTACGCTCGTGGATACAATGCCCAGACTCAGCAGTGGGAAGCAACCATCGTAAATGGTGGCCAGGGTGAAAACACATACATGGTACCCTCAAAGGGATACTGGTTGTATATGCAGAAGCCTGGTACACTTGCAGCAATTGGTGCATAAGACTGGTGTGTGAGGAATCATGAATACAGGAAAAGTAGCAGTTCTCATCATTCTGGCTACCCTCCTCCTGTTTTCTCTGGTAACTTCTTGTTCTGCCGGAGCCCCGGCACTTCCCTGTGAATTTTATGGAACTGTAACTATTGATGGCAGTCCTGCACCTGTTGGAACTATACTGTCAGCAAAGATAGGCGATGCAGAACGGGGAAGGTTAGTTCTTGAGAAGGCCGGGGAGTATGGAGGATCGGGAACCTTTGATCAACGGCTTAAAGTTATTGCAGAAGACACTGACCTTGCAGGAGGAACTCCTGATATTACTTTCTGGATAAATGGACAGAAAGCTTTGCAGGAGACAAAATTTCAGCCAGGTGTTAGTCTGCACCTTGATCTTTCTGTCGGAGGAGAACCAATGGCAGAAACGGTGGTTACAACTGATGTAACTGATGATCAGACGAAATTAGCAACTGAAATCCAGGAGGTAATTGCTGCGGTTTCAGATCAGGAGAATACTTCGGAAGTAACAGAGAGCAGTGTAACAGAAGAATCGGCCCCTGTTACTGATGAAGTGGTTACAACCAGTACCCAGGTGATCAGCGACATGCCACCACAGCTCCCTGAAATGATGGAAGGTGTGGGTTCTTCACCGGTTAATTTGCCTGAACCAGAGAAAAAACAGATCTCTCCACCAGACGTGATGATAACTGACTTTAAAGCAGAACCGACAACAGGTCCTGTTCCTTTGACAGTTCAGTTCAGGGATCTCTCAACGCAGAATCCGGTTTCGTGGACATGGGACTTTGGCGACGGGTCTACTGATTCAGTCCAGAATCCGCTTCACCAGTATAAGGCGGCAGGAAAGTACTCTGTCAGGCTCACTGCATCAGGTGAGAGTTCTTCATCCACCGTTGTAAAGAATAACTACATAACGGTTACTGATCCAAGTGCATTAATTGCATCTTTTACAGCCTCACCGACATCAGGAAACCCACCTCTTAGTGTTCAGTTTACTGATACTTCATCGGGATCCCCTACAATCTGGGCCTGGACTTTTGGTGATGGAGAAGGGGATGTTGTACAAAACCCTGTTCATAAATACCAAAAACCAGGAAAATACTCGGTAAACCTCACGATATCAGATGTTGCGGGAAGTATTTCGAACGAATCAAAACAAGGGCTGATATCTGTAGGGACACCCCCTCCCCTTCCTGTTTTGACTCCTGTTGCAGTTCCTTCAGTGCCTGAGACATTTGTTGGAACAGTCGATGTTTATGGCAGACCTATCCAGAGTGGTGGAATAGTTGAGGCCAGAGTCCCGGGTTATAACGTATCCGGTGTATACAATCCGATAAAAGCAGCTAAGGGAGTATTTGGAAAGAGCGGGACATTTTCACCAAAACTTCAGATACAGGGCATTCCAGTCGGAACTGATATCGAGTTTTACGCTGCTGATGCTTATAACCGTCTTTCAAGAGCTTATATCCTGAACAAAGACGGGACATATTCATGGACCGTAAAATACGAGCCTGGTCAGGAGAAAACACTTAACCTTGCCGTATTAAAAACCCCTCCGGATAACATTCCTCCGATTCCGGTTACACCGATTCCAACACAGTGTTCTGGTGTTCCTTCAATCCCTATGAGTATACAGGGAGATGTTCATATAGTCAACGGAACCGAATCCATGGATTCTGATGGAGTCTGCTATAACTGCGGTCCAAATATTCAGATTGGTGGTATAATTGAGGCAAGGGTTAAAGGCCACGATGTAACCGGACCGACCAATCCGTATACTACAACAAGTGCAGGATATTTCGGCTCCGGAAACAGCAGCTGGGCTGACAAACTTAATGTACAGGGTAAATGTCTTCCAAGCACTGCAAATGTAACATTCTGGGTGAAGAATCCTGACTGGCCACAGTATGCACAGGCATGGGTCATAGATGAAAACAGCACGATTAACTATTCACAGATAAACACTTCATTTACCGCCGTACAGGAGATTCCGTATGTCGGGGGAACATCCAAAACCGTAAGATTATGGGCCGGGGCATTCCCTGAATATGAAGTTACACCAACACCCACTCCTACACCTTCAGCCTGGGAACCACAGGCTTTCTACGGAAAAGCAGAGTTTAATGAATATCCTCTTAGGGTAGGAGACCGGGTTATGGCAACCACGGCGGGTGTGGATTTATCAAATCCGACAAACCCGATCAGCGTTGTGAAATTTGGTGAATACAGTGATCCTGCAGGAAAAGAACTCCTGACCGTGGATGTTCCATATGTTTCGATGTCACAGGGTGATCCGATTACATTCTGGATAAAACCACAGGGCTTTGAGTACTGGTATAAAGCACTCAGTAAAAATCCATTGTCCGGGTCTGACTGGAGTTATTCGGCAGCTTTCAGCCCTGGATCGATCACTAATCTAAATCTTAAATCTTCGGATCGTGAAGATTTTATGTACTTCAATGATATTGTGGAGACCTTAAAGAATCCAATCCTGCCTGATAATTGTGAAGGATTGTAAAATTACAGGAGAATTCTCCATAGTCCATTTTTGTGATACTATGACAAACATGTATACCTTCTGTCTTCCGGCACTTTTAATCGCCGGTATATGTATAGCACTCTGCGGCTTTGTATCTGCAGCATCTCCGCAGCTCCCCTGTGAATTTTACGGGGCGGTAAATGTTCAGGGAGTACCCGCTCCTGCAGGAACAGTAATTATTGCAATAGTAAACGGGACACCTCAGGGAACAATCCAGGTAAAACAGCCGGGCTTTTACGGGGGGTCAGGGACTTTCGATGAGAGACTTATCGTAATGGCCGGAGAGAATGATTTTGCACAGGGTGCACCTGAAATTGTTTTCCAGGTAAACGGCCAGACAGCAGATCAGAAGTACTCTTACCAGCCTGGAAGCAGTACGGTTTTAAACCTGACAATCGGTGGTACACCGGCCCTATCCCAACCAGTACAGTCACCGGTGGATGGAAGCGGGAGTGCTACCCCGGTTGTAGTTGCACAGGTTTCTGACAATACTTCTACACAAAGTTATACAGTCCCGGTACAACAGGTCCAGGCTCAGGTATTTCAGAACGAATCTGTTACTACACTGGTTCAGTAGAGTAGTAAGAGATTTAAGATACTTTTTTCTCTTGCCTGCAACACTAATTATTTAGAAACAAAGTTCTAAAGTTTTAATTCAGGTAAATTTTAAGATATCCTGGATAAAATGGGTGTTTCTAAGTTTATCATGCATCAGAAAAGAGTCTGTTGCATTGTTTTGATCCCGGCGTTTTTTACCTTTTTTGTTTCTGTAATATTCTTGAAGTACACCAGACGGTGAAAGAAAGGTTCAAGGGCAGATATGTACCGATCTGGGCTTTCTGCGATAAGTAGAACTCCTTTGGTTGCCTCTGCCTGTTCTCTGCATTTATTTCCTATAATGGGAAGAAGATCTGCCTGATCATCATAAAGAGTTCGATCGTGTTCAAAGATCAGGAAAGAATGGTGAGAATTTTCTAGGATCTCCAGGATCTGAAATACTGTAAGAGCCCTGCGTACTGAAAATTTCTGTGAAAACCTGTTAAGCCCTGGCAGTATATGTGGGTAGTTCCCACACAAATAGAGGACCAGTCCTCTCTCCCGCCTGAATAGATTGCCGAGCGCCAGTTCAAGATCATCAGCAGGTGCTATAAATGCCGAAAATGTTCCTTCTGACAGCCCAAATCCTGAACCCAGTATAAGCGACATGCCATAGCAGAATATCACCTCCCCAATATAAGGTTACAGTAAGCAGTGTGAAAGTGAACGATATATAGTGATCCTGAATATCAGACAAATTGGGTTAGATACTCTAAATAGCCCTGTTTCTCGCTCTTATCATTTCAGCTATACTGCATGCATGACAGATGGATCCTGCCGGATTATGGGGGGGGTCGCCATCAAATAGTTCAGGGAGCATTCCGGCTCCATCGGTAAAAAAATGGTGCCAGGCGGGAAGAATTACTCTGGATGCACAAGAAACGGGTTCACCATACTGGATCATTGCATCAA
>Ga0074198_1000451_pt1 | contig 43655 bp, 39 predicted proteins | sample EPASupsiteSAE323_FD_64527 | JGI IMG/M metagenome (GOLD analysis project Ga0074198, IMG submission 64527) | Bioremediated contaminated groundwater from EPA Superfund site, New Mexico - Sample SAE3-23 | ecosystem: Environmental > Aquatic > Deep subsurface > Groundwater > Contaminated ... | reverse complement strand
AATTTTTTGGAAAAAATACATTCAAATGAGTAAAAATTACAGTCTTTTGGATAAGATTCTTATATTTTCAGAGTGGCATTAACAAAAGATTTTGTAATATGCCTAAAACTCCGGGAACTCAGGTAACCACGATCCCAGACAATTGTTCCCTTTGGTACTGCTAGTTCCTTGAGACGAACCATAAGATCAGGGATGGTAGTTATCGAATGAAAACTTCCGGGGTGAACAAAATGAGAAATTGGATATGAATCAAAATATGATGTAATTATTGAGAGATTTAACTGGTTTAATTGTATCTCATGCTTTTTATTTCCTGGTTCAATGAGAGGGCACTCCTCACCGTAGGTAGGAATGGCTGTGAGATCAAAAGCAATGGTTTCCGGATTTTGAATAGGAAGAGGATTTATGTTACGCCACCTTTGGTAGAGTTCAGCTTCTATCGATGGGATGTGACTTTGAATTCGTCGTGTCTTCTTTGACGGGGAACAAATTGAGTCAAGGGACTTGAGATATGCGTCCTTTGAGAAGTCAACAGGGTCCATACCAACTAGATCGGGAAGGATGGTAGACTGGATCCATGCATCAAGTTGTGTGGCACTTTCAGGATCAATAAGACGATTAATTGCCCAAGAGACCAGATATTTGCCTGGTGAGGGACCTTCAATATTTTCAAATCCCGTGGTGTATCGATCAATAATATTGACAGTGTTGAGTGATTGCGCAATTTTCCAGAGGAGCATCACATCACCTGCACTGCGACTCTTGAGGGGGTAAATACGTTCCGGGTGAACTCGTTTAGTTTTTGGTTTAGGAATTTTCTCCTGATCCCCCTCTACCCCAAGATATTGAATTAATTTTTGTTTTGATCGTCCATTTTCCCAGACGGATGTGACCTCATAAAGATAGATCTGGTTTCCTCGTTTAATACGTCGAATCCAGCTCATGAGGATCAATTGATCACCATTTATAATAAATCTAACGATTAAATTTCTATGCCTCGATTTTTAAAAGAATGAATTTAAGAAGAATCTGAAAAATTGTGATTCAGGGGCTAGTGATCATCATTGTTCTGTTTAAGATATAAGTTTTTAGCAGGAAAATTTATATTTAAAATCAAAATTTTCTCACATTGATCCTGGAATTGACCTAAACAGGTAATAATCTCCGGAATAAAGAGAATTTAGATCACTCTTTTTCGATAAAATATTAAAAAGATATGCCCCTGGAGAAAGAACTGTTATATTGTTGTGCTAATTCCAATTTCTCCATTTTTTCTTTAAATACACCAAAATAATCAAGAATTTCTATAGAGAAATCAATAAATGCCGATCCTTTTGCAGTTATTACATTTCCTTCTCTCACAACCGGTTTATCTAAAAACATATGTTGAGGGAAAGGAAAATTACCCGCTTTGGAAAAGAATTCTTTATGTGATTCTACAGTCATTGTTGTAGTGTAATGAGTTTTTTCGAAAAGTCCGGCTCTGGCCAGGTATTGTGGGCCTGCACATATAGCGGCAGTTAATTTACCAGAAGAATGTAGTTTTTGTATAAGTCTTGTTAACTCTTCTCTCTGCTCACAATGAAATCCACCGGGTATAATCAATCCATCGATATCTGAAAAACCGGTAACTTCGGAGATAATAAAACGAGGAATATATTTAAGACCTGATAGTGCCGTCAACACGGATTTTTCATATGCAATAGGAATTATTTCCAGGTTATTTTTAGCAAGAAGATGACATGTCAGGTTTATTTCAAAATCCGCCATTTTATCGGCTAAAAATACTAAAATTTTACTCATTATAAACACTTGTTTTCCTCAAAATCCTGGACAAATCTCAAACCCATATCATAGGCTTTCTGACAATCCTCAGGAAACACTTCATCTCTTCTTTTATTTTTACCAACGACATCAAAATATTTCATTCTGTATTGAGAATAATCAGAAACATGTACTGTGTTAGTGCAGTACAATGATTCACATATGCCAAAAATATCCCTGAAATATTGTTCCATTAACCGAAGATGAGATTCATATGACATCTGTTTCATCTGGTATTCAGTGGCACCCATGGTGAATATGATTCCAACCGGGATCTTCTTTTCGACTAGTGAAGACCAGTCGTCCCAGGATTTTCTGGGAAAAAGAAGCCGTTCCATAAATGATCTCATCTCTCCGGTTGCAGAACCGTAATATATAGGCGTTCCAATAATGAGTGCATCTGTATTTGTTATTTGATCCAGTATGGGTTTCAATTCATCATTTACGATACATTTCCCATATCCTGATCCGTCACGTTTACATGAAAAACAACTTATACAGCCCTTATAATTAAGGTTATATAGATTTACACATTCAGTTTCCGCACCGCTTGATCGTGCTCCTTTGAGAGCATGTTCAATAAGGGTTCCGGTATTCCAATGTTTTCTTGGACTTCCATTTATTCCGATGATCTTCATACATCCACTTTTCATAATTTATTTCTGATTTTTACAATACTATATATTGTATAGTTATACTATTTGTAATGTACAGTTACCTAAAGTATAGTATTAAAAATAAATAAAGGATTTTAATAAATTTAAATAGAAAAAGTACTTTTGCTTAAAAAAATTGTTCTTACATTGAAAAACTTATCAGAAAATTTACTCTGTGTTCTCTGCTTTAACTGGGAAGAATCGTCGAGAGGGGAAGTCTGCCATTCGTATTTATAAGGGTTAGATCAAAACATCTGTAACTATGTCCTGGATATCAGGGAAGGAACTGAAGAAATAGGGACGGTTCACAAGGTTGATCTTATGCTGGTGCTTGGAGGGCTTGGACCTGATGAGGTTAGGCTTAATGAGTCTAAAAACCGGGTGATTTTTATCGATAATTCCGGGCAGGAGTTTTTTATGCTGACCCGGAAGGTCCGGGGAATGCTTGAGGACTGCCGAAGAAGGCTGCTGTCTTTGTGGTTGGGTGATATTATATCTCTTCATTGAGATCGATCGGGATTGGTCACATACAAAAAAATATTGATCTTGAAATGTATCTCCAGTTATTATTTCCAAGAAAAATAGAAATTGTCACTACTGATGGTGTTTCTCCCTATATTCTTCCTTATATTTCCCAAAAGCTGGTTTGGGTATAAGACTCTATTCCATGTTATCTTGAGATAATCGGTGAAGCGCTAAAAAATCTCTCTCCTGCATTTCGGAATGCTCATCCGGAGACTTGGAGCAATATTGCCGGTATGAGGGATAAACTCATTCGTGAGAGTTATTATCAGTCATCTGGAAAAATTTTATTCCTTTGTATAACTGATTAATCCAGCTTTAATACTGAAGAATGATTTTATTATTATTAGAGAACAATTAAGGTGTATTTGATAGATATTTATTCCAGAGACAGAGTGTGAGAATTTATTACCTTAAAGAGTCTCATACATCATAGTATGGTGTAATCTTTTACCCTGATATTTTGAGATAGGAGTAAATTTAATTAAATAGTGGTAAAAGATTCACTATTAACTTATTTGAGGAACCATGGTATCTACTCAATCATATCCTGGATCAAGATGGTGGAGATGTGATCTTCATATCCATACCCGGGCATCACATGAAACCCATGAATTACAGGATATTCCTCTGGATACCTGGTTATTAGGAGTAATGAGTACCGGTGTCGATGTCATTGCAATAACCGATCACAATTCAGGCTTAAGTATTGATCCCATTAAAGAAAAGTATCATGAACTATTGATACTTCAACCCGAAGGCTTCAGAGAACTCATCATCTTTCCAGGATTGGAGATATCAACCCAGGAAAATGTTCATTTACTCGCACTATTTGATCCGTCGGCAGGAACTTGTGAGGTTGAAGATCTCTTAGTAAAATTAGACATTCCCCGTGAAAAATGGGGAGAAACAGATGCTGTTTTTACAAAAAAACAATTATCAGATGTTATTGATACTATAAATCAATCCGGAGCCATTGCAATACCTGCTCATGCAAATTGCGAAAAAGGGATCTTTCGTGAACTAGAAGGAAATTCATTACGTTCTCTTGCTGAAAATGAACAGATCATAGCCATCGAAAATGATGGGCCCAAAAAAGAATGGCCTGAATTGATTAAAGAAACTAATCCTTCATGGGTACAGATTCTGGGCTCTGATTGTCACCGGATTCCAGGTTCTATACCTCATAAGTTCACCTGGATAAAAATGAAGACACCCACTCTCGAGGGCCTTAAACTTGCATTTATAGATGGAAGAAGTTCCGTTAAAATAATGAGAGATGATACGGAAGATCTCTCAGTATCCACCCATCCATGGATTTGTTCTGTAACCATAACAGATACGGAATATATCAATTCCGAAGATTCATTTATCTCATTTAATCCGGGACTAAATACTATTATTGGTGGAAGAGGAACTGGAAAGTCATCAACGATTGAGTTTATCAGATTATGTACCGGAAAAACTGATGAAATTCCTGATAAATTATCTGCGGACTTGAAGAAATATTTTACAAAAAAAACAGATGAACCACCTGGTCTTCTTCATGAAAAATCAAAATTGATGGTGGAATATCAGAAAGATGATACCAGATATCGTATCCGGTGGAGTATTGAAAATGATGAATATTCCATTAACCGGGTTAAGGAAGATGGAAGTGAAGAACTCAGTTCAGGAGAGATAAAAAACCGCTTTCCCCTTTCCATATACAGCCAGAAACAGATCTATGAGATGGCCCGGAACCTACCTTCTATTCTCGCCATGATAGATCGGGATCCGGATATTGGTTATTCTGACTGGGAACGGTCGTTTCAGGTTTTGACATCACGATATAAATCTTTACAGGCAAAAATCCGGGAGATAAAAGCATCATTACCCGATAAAGAACGAATAATAGGGGAACTGGAAGATATAACCAACAAAATCTCCAGATTCGAAAAATCAGGGAATGCAGATATCCTTAAGAGATATCAATTAACTGTGAGAAAAGAGCGGGCTATTGAAATATGGGAAGCGAGTTGGAAGTCTGCTTCCCGTTCAATTACTACTCTGATAGAACAGATCGGGGCAAATGATCCTGATTTTACGGTGATGGACAGGGATGATCCGGATGATCAACATTGTATCAGAGATCTTGAAGAAAGAACAATTACTGTCAATAATACCATTAACGAACTGCGAAATATTGCAAAAAATCTGGAATCACAATGGACGGATTGGAAAAAGAGACGGGATGAATCAGAATGGAATAGGATAAACGCCGGGATTCATTCTCAATATTCCTCTTTGATGGAAAAACAAGCAGAAGACGGAATTTATGATATTCAGCAATATGGCCGGTTACTTCAGCAAAGAGAAACGCTTCAGGAACAGATCAGGACCTATGACTCACTCATTTCATCTTTGGAAGAATATTACATTCAGGAGAAAGAACTTCTCAAAGAGATCAAAAATCATCGGCTTGAACTGACAAGAAAACGTAAGGAGTTTATTAGTAAGAACCTGGCAGGAAACAGACAAATCCAGATGAAAATTCTTCCCTTTGGGGATAAAACCTCTGCAGAAGATAAGATACGTTCAGTCCTTGGTTTGGATAAAAAAATCTATCCAAAATATATTCGTGATCCTGATAACAAAACCGGGATTATCAACAGATTATACAGTGATTATGACTGGACCGGACAGCATATCAACCCTGAAGATTTCTTAAAAAAGTTAGAAGAAGAAAAAAAATGTGTATATGATCTCTGTGATGGAAAGAGTTCGTCGGATATTGAACGCCGGTTTATTGAGAAGATGATTCATTGTTCTCAGGACCAGCGTGATGAACTTGCTTTTTTATTTCCTGATGATTCTCTCTCTATTGGGTATTATGAAGAATCAGAGGGAATATTTAAGGATATTACACAAGGATCTCCTGGTCAGAAAAACGCAGTAATTCTCTCTTTTATTCTGTCTTATGGAATTCACCCTCTCATCCTCGATCAACCGGAAGATGATCTTGATAATCATCTTATTTATGATATGATTGTCAGGCATCTTCGAAATATTAAGGAAAAAAGACAGATCATCATCGTCACTCATAATGCGAATATTGTGGTAAATGGGAATGCAGATCTGGTTATCCCACTGATAGCTGAAGGTGGAGAGACAATAATTAACCATCAGGGTACTATCCAGGAAGAACAGGTCAGAGATGAGATCTGCCGTGTGATGGAAGGAGGGAGAGTTGCATTTGAAATGAGATATAAGCGGATACACGGGGAGTTCTCATGATAGATAGTACCCTTGAATTACTAGAAAAGATAAGACTTGGTGAAGATAACTCTATCGAATTCAAAAGGGTAGAGTTTAGTGGCGATAGAGTTAAAAGTCCGGCAAGAAATGATCTTGCTGATGAGATAGCAGCTCTTGCAAATACAAATGAAGCGATTTTACTTTTAGGTATAGATGATAAGACCCGTGATATCATAGGAATTCCTTTAGAAAGAATCGATCTTGTTGAGAACTATATTCGCGATATTTGCATGGATAGTATAAAACCACCAGTTATTATCAGGGCATATCGAATTTTTATCCCTGATAATCTGGGTGTTAAGAAAATTACTCTGAAAGTTGAGATCCCGAAAAGTCTCTTTGTTCACCAGAGTCCGGGGGGATATTTTATGAGACTGGGAAGTTCGAAGCGACAAATGCCACCCGAATATCTGGCAAGATTATTTCAACAACGAAGTCAGGCACGAATTATCTGGTTTGATGAGCAGGTTGTCCCTGAAACCTCCGTTTCTGACCTGGAACCCAGATATACTGAACGATTTATCTCCAATACAGAGAGTTCTCAAGAGATCCAACTGGAAAAGAGAGGGCTTCTTAACCGGGATGATTCAAATCTTCTCAGGGCAACTGTGGCAGGAATTCTTCTCTGTTCACTCCATCCGGAAACTCACCTCCGTGGAGCCTGTATTGAGGCAGTCCATTACAAAGGGCTGGTTCAGGACTCTCATTATCAGGTTGATACACGAACCATCACCGGTCCTCTTGATAAACAGATTGATGAGGCTGTCTCCTTTGTAATGAAGAATCAGCAAGTGACAGCTCAAAAAATACCTGACCGTGTTGAACGATATCAGTTCAGTATTCGGGCTATTTTTGAAGCTATTGTAAATGCGGTAGCACACAGGGATTATTCGATATACGGATCGAAGATCAGGATATTTCTTTTTGATGATCGGCTTGAAATTTACTCTCCAGGTTCTCTTCCAAATACAATGAGTTTAGATTCAATTGAACTCAGACAATCTACGAGAAATGAATTAATTACCTCACTTCTTGCAGAATGTCCGGTATCATATTCGGAACGGGTTGGCGGACGAAAACGATATATGGAAAAGCGGGGAGATGGAGTTCCAATAATTATCAGAGAAAGTATAGAATTATCCGGGAAAAAACCAGAGTATAAACTTCTCGATCAAAACGAACTCTTTCTAACCATTTATGCTGCGAAGGTATAACCCGAAACACATTTATGATTATCACAAATATCGTGGCTTTCGGAGATCTTCATCAACCCGGATATCCAATTTAATATCACCTTTTGCAAATTTGATGAAAGAAAATAACCATACACCATATTGAACGGGATTTTCATCTTACCAACTGAAACTGACGAAAAGCCCTATTAATACTCCTATTGATTCATCCGGTGAATATCCTCCTTACAGGAGGTACCAAACCTGATATTTTCCATGCAAAAAGGCACATAACTAATGAGAAAGCAAACCAGCAAAACCAGTAGTTATAGATAAATGAATCAATTTCAGGGAAAAATACTTTTAACGGGCCAAAAGGTATCTCTACCATTGGAATCTGAAAGATTAATATAAAAAGGGACATCTCTCCAAATTTTGACCATACATCAGATATCCTCGGATATGATTCAAACTGGTGTGATGCCCAGAAGATAAATAATGAACCTGTTATTCCTCCTAGATACAAGAGTATCCAATTTCCATATAATCTGTTATTTATATCAACGGGATCGTTTATTATCCAGCATATAATCATACAAAGAAATACCAGAATGGCCGGAATTTTTCTTCCCTGGAGAGTCGGATCAATCCTGTATCTCTGGAATATATACCCGGTCCCTGCAAACATGAGACAGACAAAAGCAATATCAAGCCCCCAGGGGAGGTATAAATACATCCCGCAAAAAAACCCTGTCACGATTAATATTGCACTGATTATCAGTGTTTTTATATTCCCCCATCGTTCATGACAGTAACAGAGGATGAATAACAGGAGTGTCAGGCAGAAAAGAGCGGGTAAAAACCATATTGGTATATCGATCAAATTTACCGGATAATCAAGGATAGTAGGGAGATGAGATATTGTCGGACCGGTTTCAGTCCCATTTCCATACATCAGAGCGAGAAGTATGTCAACGGGGGTAAGTGCAAAGATCTCATTATTATATGGAATATTATATGCAATCACAACTCTTTTGATAATCACCCATATTCCATATAAGAAGGGTAATATTATGAAGAATGGTATCATCAGCCGGATAAATTTCTTTTTTACAAAAGTTAAGGGATCTCTTTTATATTTTTCAAAATGAAAGAGGTATCCTGATAAAACGAAAAACAGTGGCATAGCAAAAGTACAAATAAGGTTTACAAAGATATCCGGAAGGCCTGAATGAACCAGGACTACACAGATGATACCAATTCCTTTTGCAGAATTTATCCAGGTTTCTTTACCCATTCATTTACTTATCATCTTCTTTAAACCTCATAGAATTTTATTCTACCGATGGTGTCCACTATGCAGGTATCATGATGTTACTGGAGATATTCCCATCTTCAACATACCCCGGAAATCTCTGAAGAAAAAGTAATGTGTGTAAAAACAACCTGTAATTATTCATATCCGGGTGATATTATATTATTTAGTGCGGATGGGTTTCATGGATATTAACTGGTTTACTTTGTCTCTATTAATAACAGGCATTGTTCTCCTTATTACTCATGATTAACGATGAGAAGAGGTTTTAGCAGACAGCCATCTCCATACCCTCTGATTCCAGATACTCTCTCCCCCATACATAAAGTGCATCAAATACCGGAAAAAGGGCTTTTCCATGTTCAGTCAATGAATATTCCACACGAGGAGGAATTTCCGGAAATAAAACCCTTGATATGATCTTTAGATCTTCAAGATCACGGAGATGGGACGTCAGGGTATTCGAATTAACCCCATGCATCTTCTTCTGCAGATCGGTAAACCTGATTGCATGATTCCGGAGATGCCAAATAATAAGAATATTCCATTTACTTCCCAGAATCTCGATATACAATTCTACGAGACATCTGGATTTCTTTTCTGAATTTGATGAAGGTTCCACAATAGTTATTTATTAATAACTATATTAGTTTTGCTTTCCTGCACAGTATAAGTAACTAAAAGGATTAATAAGAATATATGACAAATGGCGATAAAATGGTGAAAAAGAGTCCGCAATGTACAAAATGTACAGTCATGAGATGTGGTGCAACAGAAAAAAAAGGAAATTTACCATCATCCTGTCCTACTGCCATATATGCAGATTTAATCAAAGAAACAAAAGAAAAATATCAACAGTCCGAAAACCGGGAAGTACTTCAGGGCTGGTATGGCCTTATGAGCAAAATCCTTGATCCCAAAAAACCCCGGGAAAAATTGTCCTGGACTAGAATTGACGAGATAATGGAGTATGCAAGAATACGTGGAATGAAAAGACTGGGAATTGCCACGTGTTATGCATTATTATTTGAGTCTAAGTTATTATCTGATATTCTTGAAGCGAACGGGTTTGAAGTTGTCTCTATTTCCTGCCTTTGTGGTGAAGTAAATCCGCAGGATATGGGAATGGACGGAAATATTTTTTGCAATCCGATTCTGCAGGCAGAAGTTCTCAATCGGGAAAAGACCGAATTAAACATAATGGTAGGCCTTTGTGTCGGCCATGATATTCTGTTCCTTCGGCATTGTACAGGAGAGACAACACCTTTCATCGTCAAAGACAGGGCACTGGGTCATAATCCGGTTGCAGCATTATACTTAAGCCAGAATAGTTTTTATAAAGATAGATTCATCAGAAGAACCAAATGAAACTACCCTGTCTTCAACAGATGAAATTGCTATCATAATGGTCAGCATAGGTTTGTACAGGGTTTATCCATGATTTCTGAACCATCTGCCTGACAGAAAATTATTACCCGAACATTCCTCCGGATGAAATCTCAACAGGTAAATGAGAGAAGGGTCCACATATTAATATTAATCATGTTAATGCAGGAACCATCACCCGAAATGGTAAAAGGATGGAAGGAAACCTATGATACCTACCGTACCCGGTTGAAACCAAATAACAAACCGGTAGAAGCAGTAATCTCGTATCTTAAACAACAATATCAGGTCACACAGCTTACCGAACCGTCCATACAAAAGATAGTCACCGATAATGTAACTATGAATGAATACTACGCAAAAAAATTACCGGCCGGCAAATCACCTGTCTCACAGGTTTTTACCGTTGAGAATACGGGAGCCGGAAAAAACCTCTATGAAAACCAGGATGACCAGTTCAAAGGAACCGATATCATCGTCGGCTTTGATTCTGAATCAGGGTATTTCATGGTCGAGGGAAGCAGTCTCCTCCGGGATGAATTGTTCGTGTTCCGGGGTCTTGATGAAGACGATTTAAATAATTTCTACCTGGTTTCTGAATACGTGGAATGTTTAAAAAAATCCGGAAGTCTGGATATTGTATTAACTTCCTGACTTATGAAAAACCATACCGGCATTCAGGCTGGTGATTCATTCATCTCATGGAAGTTTAATTGCATTCTGTCCATACCGGACTTTTGCATCAACATACCCGTATGGGGAGACACTAAAAGCTTACGAGCCAGGAACCATTGATCCGTCCGGCAATCCGTAGAGACACTTCATCAGGAGGCAGAATATCTTCGGTGCCTACAACAAGCATAACCTTCTTTTAATACCTGAAAGCCGTCATAGGATCCTTTCCACTCAAGATTTGCCTTTGTTTCATTCCGAAGACCCAGGGGTTTGAGAAATATTTACTGGTTTTGTCTCGAGAATTCCACACGGAAGTTTTGTATCCGGAATCTGAACACAATAAGTGTTAAAATCCAGGATCAGTCTTCTATCTGAACCTAAGAAAAAATACATTAATTAAATTAAAAGATAAATAAAAATATTTATCTAATATATTGAAGATACTTACTTTGTACCTTCTCTTTACTAATGTTATTTAACAAATCTGTACTGGACTGAAAAAATGACTGATAATTTAAAGCCAAATGATATGAAAAATAGAATCTCAGGTTATTTTTCAAAAAGGGATTTTTTATTCATGATTGTGCTTGCAATCATGGCATTTCTGACTAGCAATTATGGATTAAAATATCTGCTCCCTGGTGGAACTGCCCCGGGTTTTGTACATGGATTTCTGAAATTACCCGGACCTGGAGCAGGAATATTTATCAGTTGTGCTTTTATCTGTTTTTGGTTGGTTCTTGGATTACTGTTGACAAAAAAACCGGGGACAGCACTTGGTGTTGCAATTATTACGGTAATAATCCAGTTATTATTCTCATTTGCAATGGGACAGCCCAACAGGTTTCAAATCCTTTTGATTGCCGTTGGAATAATCATCGAAGTAATCGGTCTGCTTCCCCTTGAGAAAAAACCATTGAAATATTTTTTCCCTGCATTATTATGTCTCATGGGACTGGTTACACTAGGGTTAATGCTAACAGGTAATGCAAAAATGGGAGAGAGTGGAGCTGCAGCAACAGTATTTCCCCTGGGTTATGCAATATCCGGAATTCTCGCTCTGTTCTTTGCAGTTATAAGCTATAAATTCCCTGTAAAATATATTCTCGGGGCAGGAGTATCTCAGATGTTCTACATTACATATTGCTGGCTATTTAATGGGAAAAAAGGATTTGCAACCTGGGTCCCGGTGACACCTGCGATACCTGCATTATTAACTTTTTCTTTTGTGTGTGGAGCATTCATGGCAGGAATAGCATACGGTTTCTATCTTTTGCTTGAGACCTATAATACCGATAATGCTAATGATAAGATAAGTTAATAATCTCAAATTTTGGTTTATTATATGAATTTTAATAAAAAATCCTCTCCTGGATTTTTTACACCTTTTGAACTTGGTTTACTATTAATTATTGCAGTTTTGACAGTTATCTGTCAAAGTTATCTGACAAGATATCTTTTTCCAGGGGGTGACATCTCTGTTTTTGTATATAATACATTAAACCTTCCCGGTCCGGGAAGTGGTGTATTTTTATTTGGAAGTATTCAGATATTCTGGATGATCTTGGCCGTCCTGATTATCAAAAAGCCATGGACTGCAATTGCATTATCAATAATAACTATTGCTCTTAATCTTCTGATAGCAGAGGAATTGAATCTCTCAACTTTGGACGTAATTTTTTTTATTGCGATAATAATTGAAGCCCTGCCATATTTAAAAACCGGTTTGAAGTCATTGAAGTATATTCTGCCAACGATTCTTATAATTTTAAGTATTATGACCCTGGCCGTTCTAGTCACCGGTAATGCCAAAATGGGGGAAAGTGGAGAGCCGGTTATGCAATTTCCTTTTGGCTATACTATTTTCTGCCTTTTAGGACTTTTATTATCTGTAATCTGTTTCTTTTATCCTTTAAAGGTGGTGTTTGCCGGAGGAATTGCGAATATTTATTACGCAATTCATATCTGGTTGTTCTGGGGCGGAGACGGGATAGCAACCCGTTTTCCAGTCTCGTATGATACAATCCCGGTAATATTACTCATAGCATTAACCAGCGGCATAATATCATCAATGTTGGCAATATGCTTGGTAAATATATATATAAAAATTTTAAGTAAAAGAAAACTAATTACAAATAATATTATGTAATATCAGGTAATATTATCTATAAGTTTCAGGAATGAAAGGAGGTGATCAGGATGTGTGTGCCTGTAATTTTAAACGATGGATTAATATCAATTGCTTTTGCTCATGTGCTGGGAGTGGCATTATTGATAGGAATAATGTCTATGAATTCCAATTCTGTAAGAAAAGGGATGTGTTCTCTCTTTAGCATATCCGGCGGTTTGGATAAGATTTTGGATCTGATGACAACAAGACCTAAGATATAAACCACCATTGAAATGAATTCCCTTGATTCTTTTTTACCTCCCATTATGCAACTTGAATCCACAACATGTTGCAATCTGGATTGTAATTTCTGTTTAAGAAAGAAATTAAACGATTCTGATACCTCGCTGACATTTGATCAGTTCAGAAAGATCATTGACAAGACAAAATGCAGGTATCTTACTCTTCACGGATGGGGTGAACCTCTATTAAATCCGGATCTACCTGATATGATAAAATATGCTTCACAAAAAAAAAACTTGTAAATTTTACAACTAATGGCACTCTTATCTCTCCATTAAATATCCAATTAATTAATTCCGGCCTGGATGCCATTGCCTTTAGCATGCCAGACACCGGACCTGACTTTTCCCACATTCCAACAGCTGTACGTCGTCTGGCCGGTGAACGTTCAGACCTTAAGAAGAAACTTCCAAAGATATACATCAATATAGCCCTATTACCTGAAAATCTTAATAATATTGTCGAATTGGTAATGACGGCTCATAAATCAGGTGCAGATATTGTAAATTTTGAACGTTCATTTCCATGGAGTGAAGAGTTAAAAGCCTGGGAAAAAGAAAATTTTAAAAAAATTAAAGAATTATCCAAAGATCTTGGGATTAAAATTATACTTCCGCCAGATCATTTAACTCCATGCAATCTGGTTAAACTAACAATATTTGTGCGTGTTAATGGTGATGTAATTCCTTGTTGTTATCATACAGATCATGTGATTGGTAACCTGTTTAATGATAGTATGATTAAGATCTTAAAATCCAGGGCTAAATTTATTAAAAATATTTCATCGGACCCTGTATGTTCCAATTGTAAAATATAGTAAACCCCTTTTATTATAATTCGAGATTATCAAATTTTCCTCGTTATTCACGTTTTCCATTTCTTATAATATAATACATTTACTTTACCAATAAGCTAAGTATTTCATACTAAAAAATAAATCATATTTGGAAAATCCGTCATACTGGGTAGTGATGTAACGGGTTCTAGGATAGTGAAATGAAAATTAGAGAAAATGCTGTTTCCCCGGTCATAGGTGTCCTCCTTATGCTGGTTGTAACAATAATTATTGCAGCCGTTGTATCCGGGTTTGTCGGAGGTATAGTTACTACTGATTCCAAAGCACCACAGATGTCAATGGATGCTGAAATTATAAACTCCGGATTCTGGTCTTCGAGTTACTTAAAAGCTGTTGTTACCGGTGTTGATAATCCGATAAAAACGAAAGATCTAAAAATTGTTACCCAATGGGCTAAACCGTACCCTAATGGAACGTTATTTAATGGTAATTCTACCATGATACCCGGGCAGTTAAATTTCCATGTCAACTATAAGGTAAATGGGTGGTCTCAACAGGATACATGGTATTGTGTATGTCCTCAGGGATATGGACCGGGAGTGGGACCCAATTCAAGCATATTCGCAAATTTCTGGCCTTTTGAAGGAACTGGCAGCAGCGTAACCATGAATGATGTCTGGTCAGGAAAACTTACGAACTACTCCTGGTTTGGCAATTATAATCTGGAAGCCGGGACTATTCTGTTTGCAAGACCGTTTGGTGGCAGATTAGGAGGCCAGGCAACCGGAGGCACACAATTTAAAGTTGGGTACGGTATTGCGGATGGATTATACAATTATACATACGGGTCAGACTCTAATGGTGCGGTATTTAATCCTTACCCTGACAGTGTCGACCAGATGGAGGCTGTCCTGGGTGAAAACTGGAATATGTTAAGACCAGGAGACGTTGTTAACATGAAGATCATCCATATTCCAAGTGGCTCGATTATCTGGCAGAAAGAGATCAGTGTGAAGGGATAATTATGATAATAAAAAATGATTCTGCAGTATCTCCTGTAATTGGAGTGCTTTTAATGCTCGTTGTTACTATCATAATTGCATCGGTAATAAGCACATTTGCAAACGGCATGATTGATACCGGTTCAAAGGCTAAAATTGCAACAATTGAAGGGAAATATAGTTATTCAGATGATCTTTTCGAATTAACTCATAAGGGAGGTGATACATTAACAACTCAGGATCTGATAATTAAAATCCAGCAGAATGATGCAGATTTTGGAGGCTTTATGAGTTTGTTCTCACAGAAGGGGACAGGTGCAGGCCTGATTATTGCCAATATGTCCGAGATTTATGATAAATCCGGAGTTCCATGGCTTGATCCCTCTACCAATAAATATAATCTTCCAATATACGAGCCAGGAGATACAGGCTATTACAATAAAAGTGGTCTTGCTAAGTCACTCTCCGGTTTGTCAGAATCACCTGTTGGAAAGTCCTTATTCATGGAGATCGATGATACCAATGGTCACATAATCTCCAGACAAAAGGTGATGATTGAACCATAAAATATTAATTTTTTTGTTTACTCTTCATAATAATACGGTGTACCTGCACAGTTACCACATAATACAACCCCATTGCATGTTATCTCTTTATTATCAACTATCATCTCCCTGCAGTTCTCGCATCTGGCCTTATATTTAGGGAGACCTGGCATATCCCCGTCAGGAATCGTTAATTTCACATGCTTTATCCTGAAAAGGTCGGATTCAGGTGTATCAAGTAAGATTTTTGCCGCATCTTTCATCGCTTCACGGCCTGTTTTCTCCGTTCTTTTCTTTTCAATGACAGAAACCCTGACGGCAGAGCCGGTATTTAAATCAACATATGTTGCAGCAAATTTTCCATATGGTTTATATTTTAAGGTACGATGCCCGAGTGAACAGCCGGTAATTGCCTGAATGGCATCCGAAAGGCATCTGTCTATCTCAATATATACAATTAGATCTCTGTTTTTCTCCATAGGATTCATGCCCAGTTCTCTCATACCAATAATTGTCATTCTGGTTCCAAGGACAATGCCTGCACAAATATCTCCATGGAACTCCTTTGCCTTTTGTAACAGAACGTTAATATCAACCATATTTTTTACCGGATTTGTTTAATGATAGTATACTGTTAACCTGTTATAACTTGATCATAAAAAAAGGGTTATGATACCACTACTTATAAATCACCTGTACCTTCTAAAACCAAAAATATAAGCCTTTGTATTTCTTTTATAAACCTGTGTATCCGGAGCCGATAAATTACCGATTTGTTATAATTAATAAATTCCTGATCTCTGAATTTATATAGAGAACTCCGGGAAGGTGTTATCTGAAGTATAAACTATATGTGTTAATATATAACCAGGTCTGATCAATATTATACCTTCTTGGAAAGGTGATGAGATGCAAAAAATCATATTAAGTTTAATACTTATGATATGTCTAATATCCATTCTTATTTCGGGTGTAACTGCGGATAGTACTTCCAATCAGTCAGATAATTCTCAAACCCTGGCGGTTGCTTCTATCTGTAATCAGCCATATGCATTATGTGATACCGCATTCTGCATTCCTGATCAGAATGACCCTTCAAAGATGCGGTGTTCCTGTACTGTTGAGAACGGAAGTTCAGTAGGTAAGCCATGCGATGAGTGGAAACCTGTAGGGATGTACTACGACGATTATTGGAGACAATGGATGATCAAGGCCGGATATTCAGTCGGGCAGGTCACCTCTACATACTCATTCGCCCATGCTGCTCCAATTGAAGGTAATGAGATCGATCCGAATAACACTCCCGCTGGTTACACCGGGGATGTGTACATGAAATCTTGTTCGAATGCTACAGGAAATGGTGTCTGGGCAGATTGTTGGGATGCACCATGTACTGTCCTTCCCAAGGATATTAACGCTGATATAAATGTTGACCGGCCAGCTTCACAATATGCTGTCTGTGACTGTGGGCTTATGGTTAACCAGTCAGAATGGGATATCGCGGTTCATGGGACCGATCTCTGTGATAATAAGACTCTCTGTAACAATTTTATAATCTCCGGAGCATCAATACCTACAACCAAAGTCGGTATGTACAAACTTGCTGATTATTTAAGGGAGAATCCAGGAGTTGACTCTTCACAGCCATATGAAGCCGCATTTTGTGAAAATTGCACCAATTGTGAATCAAACACTAGTGCAGGTTTATAATAATCTTCTTTTTTTTTTAGTTTTTATCGAATTATTTCATCGATGATGGATACATATGCACATACCTCCATCTTCCTTCCGGAATCTTCATCTCAAAACGGGCTCCATTTCCTTTCTCACTCCTCTCCATAATTTCAATACCGGTAATATTCAGTATTTCCCTTGATAAAAAAAGCCCAAACCCTGTATTTTTCCCATAACCCTGATTGAATAAGAACAAGCGATCTGAATCAGAGATCCCCTCGCCGTCATCTTCACAGATGAACAGCATAATGTTATCTTTTTTTTCAGAATAGAAGGAGATCTCGGTCATCTTTTCTCCTCCATACCGGAGAGCATTATCAATGAGATTATAGATAACCTTCTCAAAGAGCAGATCAGAATATATTTCAAACTCTGTTCCTCTAAAAGAGATATTTATGTCTCTTATTGAGATGGTTGGAATTACCTTTGAAACAATCTCTTTTACATTCTGCCAGACCGGATCCTGCACTCCCATATCCTGGTAAACCCTTGTAAACTGAATCTGACGTTCAATAGTCTGAATACATTTTTCGGCAGAATCAAGATAACCCGGAAGAGTTTTGGGATCATGTATGGTCTCTTTGGATATTGTGATGTATCCATACAGGGCTGTAAGCTGATTTCTGATATCATGCCTTGTAATACCGGTAAGAAGATTTAGTTGCTGATTTTTTTTCCTTATGGCATCTTCAAGATATCTTCTGTGGGTAATGTCCAGGTGGATACCTACCATTCTGACCGGATTATGCTTGTCATCCCATTCAACGACCTTTCCTCTGTCAAGAACCCATATCCATCTGCCATCTTTATGATGCATTCTGGACTCACATTCGTAGTATGGGATTTCTCCTTTTAAATGCCGCTTGAGAAGTTCATCTGAATGTTTAAGGTCATCAGGGTGACAAAACTTAATCCAGGCATTAATGGATACGGGTTTTAACTCATCCCTTGTATATCCGATAATTTCTGCCCATTGATCATTAATATCCATATTCCCGGTAGGAATATTCCAGTCCCAAAGCCCGGCTCCAGACCCTTCTATTGCCAGAGAAAGTTGTTCCCTGCTGACCTTGAGCAGATCATTAATCTTCCTCTGTTCTGATACGTCCATTATCAGGCCTTCCAGGTAAAGAAGGGTTCCATCATCGGAAAAAATCCCTTTTCCACGCTCCCAAACCCATTTAGTCTCTCCAGAACGGGTTACTATCTGGTACTCCTCTTCAAAATCATTACCAGACTTTAAAAGACTCTGCCATATATCCCAGAGCCTTTTCCTGTAATCCGGATGTATAATATCATTATATGTAACAATCTTCCTTGAAATGAAATCATCCGGAGAATATCCGGTTAACTCCTTGCACCTGTCGCTGATGAAGATCATGGTCCAGTCCGGATCATTTGCACAGCGATATACAACTCCTGGAAGGTTATCAATAAGAGTTGTGAGAGTTCTCTCCCTTTCTTTTAACTCTTTCTCAATCCTCTTTCGTCCGGATATATCTACGATCACTCCCCTGAAACCGATGACATTTTCATCCATTAAAATAAGAGTGGCATATATTGAAACCGGAATTTTTGTTCCGTCTTTTCGAAGTAAATTATACTCATTACCTTCCGGATTGATTTTAACCCCTGATAAAAATTCTTTTATACTTTTTTCTGCCCGGGTACGGTCTTCAGGTGCAATAAGCTGGTGGATTTGGATTCCCCTATTAAAATCCTCTTTGGAATACCCGAAGGTTTCATATCCAATCTTATTCATATAGACTAAAAATCCATTTGCATCGGTTTCAAAGATGATCTGGGGAAGCATATCTGGAAAGTCACGTTTTCTCTCACTCTCCCTGAGCCTTTCCTCGATTTCCTTCTGCTCAGTAATATCCCTTATAGACTCAATTGCCCCGGTAATACTTCCGTTTTTATCATACAAAGGACCGGCCTTAACCCAAAGAAACCTGGCTTTACCTTTCGGATAGGATAGGGATGATTCTGCAGTCATCATTCTTCCGCTTTTTTTTAAGTCTGAATAAAATCTGCTTATGTACTCCTCATAGGAAAAAACCAGGTCTATCAGTATCTTTCTGCGTTCTCCATAAAAGGGAATGGCATATTCAAAATCTCCTTTCCCTACCATCTCATCTGCTTCAACACCGGTCATCTCCTCCATTGCACTATTCCAAAAGATAACTTTCCCGTTCCTGTCAATTGCGAAGATTGCATCAGGAATAAAATCAATGATACCTGTTCCGGACTCATGCTGTGTCATGATTTTATGCCTGGCTGTATTACTTCAGGCTGATCAGAAGGGATTATATCTGTAATATCCTGACAGATTCCAATCAACCGTATTATCTCTCCTTTATCATCCCTTATCCCTAAAAAAAAGACTCTTATTACATGAACTGATTTGTCCGGATTAATTACCCTGTATTTATGGGAATAAGACTCACCGGTCTCCATGGCATTTTGCAATATCCGGGAAAATCCGGCAAGATCATCAGGATGGATCATCTCACAAACCGCATCAAAGGTAGGGTTAAAAGATCCCGGGTTTAACCCAAATATCCGGAATAATCCATCAGACCATTTTAAGAGATTTTCTTTGGGATAATATTCCAAAGTACCCATCTTTGCAAGTTTCTGTGCCATTTCAAAGGTATGATTAGTCTTTTTCAGGATGATTTCGTCTTTTTTCCGCTTTGTTATATCCTGGCAGAAGACTGCTCCTGCAATTATCCTGTTATTCTCATCAAAGATAGGAAATGCATTTATCTCTACTATTATCTCAAAACCATCCGGATGCCTGAAGATTAGTTCCTGGTTTTTTATGCATTCTCCCAGGAGTGCCCGTGGTCCGGGGAGATTCTCAAACTGAATCTCTTTTTTATCATCAATAGTAAAAAACCTTGGAACCTGGAATTGAGGGCTTCGTGCATCAAAGAAACTGATATTCTCAAGATTTTCATTCATAATCTTGGAAGAGAGGTCATTGCTTAGAATAACATGAATATTATGAGGATCTCCGCTTAAAAGAACGGCAGCAAATGGTGCCTGTTTAATAACAGCCTCAAGAATCTTATTTGCCAGAAGTAGTTCTTTTTCAGCCTTCTTCTCCTCTGTCACATCCTGAATTACACCTACAACCCGGGTTTTTTCTCCGTTGGAATCCGTTTCGAGTTTTGCGACAGAATGAATGATCTTTTCTTCTGAACCGTCAAAAGGGTATATTTTTTGATATATATCATACTCACATCTCCCATTAACAAAATCAACAAAGATCTGATGTGCAATCTCGTGTTCATCAACACATGCCTCAACTGCATCAAGAGAGAGATCAACACTTTCCGGCGGGAAACCAAATATCCTCAATGCCTCTGAAGATCCCCAGAATGTTCCAAGGTTTCGATCATACTCCCAGCACCCGGTACGACCGATCTTCTCGGCCATGATCAGACGCTCTTCGTTTCTCCTTATCTGCTCATCTTTCTGAATTAATTTTTCGTAATTATTCCGAAGTTCTTCATCCGTTGCAGCAATCTCTTCATAAGCAGCCTGGAGATCGTCATTCTTCTTCAGTAGGTCATCTTCGGTCCGTTTTCTCTCTGTAATATCCCGGAGAGATTCAATTGCTCCGACTATGTTTCCGTAAGTATCAAAAAGTGATGTTACAATGCACCACAAATAGGCGCCTTTACCATTATTGAGTAAAGGCACAAATACTTCTGATGAGATGGTGTGACCTTTTCTCTGGAAGGATTCGTATTTTTTTTCCAAATCTTCGTCATGGATAGACACGAGATCCAGTAATATCTTTCTTCGCTCCCCATAGAAAGGAATTGAATAGATATACTCACCCTGTCCGATAATCTCACTCTTTCCGTATCCTGTCATCTCCTCAATGGCATGGTTCCAGGCGATGACTATTCCATTATTATCTATGGCAAATGTGGCATCGGGAAGAAAATCGATGATCTCCAGAATTCTCTGCTGCGACTCCAAAAGATCAAGCTCCATCCTCCTGCGTGAAACAGTATGGCGAATGGTATTGGAAAGTTCCGTAAATTGTGCTTTTGGATCTCCACCTTTCTGCAGGTAGAAATCAGCACCGTTGTTTAAGGCTTCAATTGCGACCTCTTCTCTTCCTCTTCCGGTAAACAGAATAAAAGGGGTAGCATCTCCGTTAGATTTCAGGTATTTCAGAAATCCTATCCCATCCATTACAGGCATCTGGTAATCTGACAGGATTATGTCAAAAGCCTCTTTCTCGAGCAGTTTTATAGCTTCTGTGACAATGATTGATGTAGTTACTGAAAAATCACCGAGCCTTTCAAGAAATATCTTTCCAAGCGACAATAGTGCCGGTTCATCATCAACATAAAGAACACGAATTTTATCTGCCATATCAATTACCCTGACTAACCTATCCACCCTGAATGAAACAACCTTCGGTTTAATCTGATATTATCTTGAGATAGAATTTATTTCACATGGATATTCGAAATTACATCTTTAAGGATATATTATTATCCTGAAAACTATTTGGAGAAGCGAACCTGTCACCTGCGGGGTAATAAATCAGAAACTCTGACCGGATTAGATTATTCAGCAAATAACCACCAGCTTTAAGGATTTGGTAAATATCGTCAACATCCCGCATTGACACGGGTAGTAACCAACGTATGAGAAACAAATGGGAAAGAATTCAGTCTCGTGAGATTTTGACCAATTCATGGATCTCTGATAAAAAAATTGATTTTGATTTATTAATTATTAATTTGAAGTTGCTATCTTTCCGGCACGTTCAAAACAGATATTTGCTTCCCTGATTTGATTTTTTAACTTTAGTGCTTTACCTTTGGCATACCAGGCGGTTGAAGAATGCGGTTCTTTTTCAATTATTAGATTAAAATACGAGATTGCTTCATCCGCCCTCCCTGCCTGCAGCAGAATATTTCCGAGTATGTACATCGCTTCAGTATATGTTGGATCAATCCTGATTGCTTGTAAATAACAATCTATCGCTTCATCTTCTTTATCCATATATTTTAAAGTTTTTCCCATTTCATAATACGCATGGGCATTGTCCGGATCTAATTCTGTTACTTTAAGCATAGATGATAAAGAATTACGATATTGACCTATTTTGCGAAAAGCTATTGATTTGGAAAACCAGGCCGCAGAATACCTTGGAACCATTGTTAATGATTTGTTAAAATAATTGATCGCCGTATGTGGATCCTTAAATTTATACAGGTAATTGTTACCTTGTATCAGATAAACATCAGCAATATACATCCTATATGATCGGTTATCCGGATTTAGTTCCATTGCCTGTTCGTATGCTTCAATACATTTATCGAACTGTTTTAAACCTTTATACGAATGTCCCAGCAGTACAAATGGAACAGGATCATCAGAACACTGCCTGATTACAAGGTTGAAACATTTTATTGCAACATTATATGCACCAATCTTTAAGAGGCACCTCCCTTCAGCCATCAATAGATCGAGATTTTTGGGATCCTTTTTTAGTGCAATTTCATAATATCTAATGGCATCGTTATATTTTCGAAGATCATATAAATATCTCCCTTTCAGATCATAAGGATAGTCATAATTACGATCCCGTTTCAAGGCTTTATCAAAAAGGCTTATTGCCTCCTCTCTTTTATTGAGAGTCCATAACGCCAAACCTTTAACATGTAATGCCTGGTTGAAATCTTCATTCCTTAATAATACCCGGTTGCATATTTTGATTGATTCAAAACACATCAGGGGATCTTTTTTAAGAAGTGCAATATTTCGAAGGTTGATAGCATTTCTTATCAGGTATTCATCATTATCCGGGTTTATTTCTATGGCATGAGCATAACACTCTTCAGCCCTGATATATTTTTTAAGGCCTGAAAAGGCTTCTCCCATTCCAAACCAGCAATCAGAATGTCCTTTTTCACAATCAATCCCGTGTTGAAATATCTGTATTGCTTCCTCATACTGCCCCTTTCTATTTAATTTTATTCCCTTTTTAAAATAGGAATCAGCTTCACTCCCTGATAGCCAGCTCAAAATCTGCCTCCCTATTTAATATGGACAATGATGTATGAGACATATAATAATACCCTCTTTAAATAACTTAAATTATTATGCAGATATTTTAAAGATTCACTCAAGATCATGCATAATTTCATCCATCTCTATTACGACCCCAAATCCATTGAATCCACGAAACATCTTCTCGCTTATTGCAGCAGATTGCATAGGATTATACAATAGTGCCTGACGATAACTGGTAACCCCTTCTGATATCGCCTGATTCTTTTTTAATATATTTTGTGCTGTCTCAGAGGACAATCCACCCTTTGTCTCAAGGCTGGTCATCTGATTCTTAAGAAACTGATCTGAATTTGCCATGCCAAAAAAAGCATCCCCTCTCATTTCCCAGAGATTCGCACTATTTGGCTGGGTCTTTATTAATCCGTCGATTTTTTCCAGGGCAATTGTATAATTACCTGATGCAATTAAGGATCGAATAACCAGCATCTGGTCTGATGGATCAGATGTACTGGTTGATGCCATTTTCATCTGTAGAGCTTTAGATTCCTCAGTTTTACCCATGGATTTCAGCAGCTTCAACTTCTTACTAGTAACTGAGATACTGTCCGGGGTTTTGTTAAGGACTTTTGAGTATAACGTAAGGGCTTCGAGATTTTTTCCGCTGGATACAAGAATATCAGCCTTATCTGTTAATGAGTCAATATTGTCAGATTCTAACTCAAGTGAGCCATCATATGCTGCTTCAGCAACGCTGTACAGGCCTGTTGAAGCAAAAAGATCACCCATCTGATTAAACCCGGCACTCAAAGAATGCGTTGGTTGAGTTATTTCTAATAAAAGGGGAACAAAGGTTACCAGTGCTCCAGCTATCAGAATTAGTGCTGCAATAAGGGTAACCACTTTCATTTCTTTAGTAATTAGAATATAGGTATATATTAGTTCTCTTTTATTTTCCCGGAATATTCCCTGGAAGAATAAAGGTTTGAAAGATAAAGGATTTATTTCAGTCGGGAAAGGCATGTCAATAATTTACGCAATATACAATAATTGCTGAAAATCACGTCACAACGGTAATGGCAGTGGGACATAGGTAATATAGAAATGTGAGGGTGGAATTTTAATCGGTCCTGCTGAATGCTGTTTTTCCAATAATGAACATCAATATATCAAACCCAAGCAACACTAATATATCAAGACTCATTGGAAATAATTGTACCCAGGTATCCCCCATCATTACAGTTCTCAGTGCATCAACCCCATACGTAAGTGGATTAAGATAACTGGCCCACTGAAGCCATGCAGGAACATTGGCAAGTGGAAACAGTGCACCACTAAGAAAAAACATTGGCAGATTAATAAAGGTCTGTATCAGACCGAAACCTTCAAAACTCTTCATAAGGCTTGCAAAGGTGAGTCCTATACAAACCAGTCCGAAGGTAACAAGCAGCATGATCGGCAATGCCTTCAGAAATATATAGAGATCAGTTCTGATGCCGATCAGGAATGCAAAAGGAAAGATAATGATCCCCTGGATCATTACATCCGTGCTCACACCCAGCATCTTTCCAAGGAAAATACAAGTCCTGGAGATTGGCGATACCAGGATCTCTTTTAGAAATCCAAATTCCCTGTCCCAGATAACCGAAACCCCCAGGAACATCGAAGTAAAGAGCATAGCCTGGATTACCAGACCTGGAAATATGAACTCCTGGTAGTTTATCCCTGGTATTGCAGAAGAGAAACGCATACCGGTCCCGAAGATGAATAGCCATAAGAGAGGCTGGCAGAAAGCGTTAATAAGACGGGGTTTTTCTCTTAAAAATTTTTTAACCTCACGCAGCCAGAGTGTGTATATCCCACGAAGTTCACTCATCTGGCCCTCCGTCTTTTCATCATTGCAAGCCGGCCGGACTTTTCCCTGACCTCATCAACCTGCAGGGTTTTTCCGGTATGATGTATGAACACATCATTCATATCCGGCCGGCTGATGGTAACCGAATTAATATGGATTCCGGCATTGAATGCAGATTCAAGAACCCTCGGAAGAACAAGATTACCATTCTTTACACCGGCCTTTACTTCCATATCACTGATCAGGATACGTTCTGACAGTTTTTCTCTTATCAGCAGTTGATGGAGCCTCTCTGGTTCATTACAACCTATGGTTATGGTATCCCCTCCTATCCCCTCTTTCAGGAGAGACGGTTTATCCATTACCACGATCTTCCCGTTATCTATGATGGCAATGCGGTCACATAAACTGTCGGCCTCTTCCATGTAATGGGTCGTAAGAATGATGGTCATATTCTCCCGTTCCCTGAGCTTTCTAATATACTCCCAGATATGCTCCCTGCTCCTTGGGTCAAGTCCGATTGTAGGTTCATCGAGGAACAGAACTTTGGGATAATGAAGCAGACCCCTTGCAATTTCAAGTCTTCTCCGCATCCCGCCAGAGTAGGTATAAAGGAAGTCATCGGCTTTGTCCAGGAGGCCAACCAGTTGAAGTACCGCTTTAATACGGTTTTTTTGTTCGGATACCGGAACATCGTAGAGATCGGCATGCATCTGCAGGTTTTCACGGGCAGTCATATCAGAATCAACACTGGGATCCTGAAAGACAATCCCTATTGATCTTCTGACAAAAGGGTGTTCCCTGATAATATCATAACCGTTTATCAGTGCAGTTCCTGATGTTGGTTTCATAATTGTACAGAGCATCGAGAGAAAAGTGGTTTTTCCAGCCCCGTTAGGTCCAAGAAGTCCGAACACTTCTCCCTGTTGAATGGAGAGAGAGAGACTGTCTACAGCTATGTTGGTGCCGAATTTTTTTGTAAGGTTAATGGTCTCGATGATATTCTGCTTTTTGCACATTTTGGGGGGCTTTTTTATCAATTAATATCAGGGACTACTACGGGGTATCCGTCAACATTTATGAGACTTACAGGAATATTGTATACTTCCTCAATCATCTCCCGGGTTATATCATCCCTGGATCCACAGGAATATATTGTCCCGTGTTTTAGAAAGATAAACCTGTCTAAAAACCTTAGCGCCATATTCAGATCATGCATCGTCATGATCACCGCCATTTTATGCTCCCTTGTAACCTGTTTCATTATCTGCAATATCTCTACCTGGTTATGAAGGTCAAGATTACTTGTCGGTTCGTCAAGCAGCATTACCCTTGGTTCCTGAACCAGGGCTCTTGCAATGGCTACTTTCTGGAGTTCTCCCCCGCTCATCTCGTTAATAAACTGCAGACTTAGGCTTTGGAGATCCATCATGCTTATTGCAGCGTCAACCTTCTCTAGATCAATATCTGTAAGGGTTGCTCCAAAATGCGGATGTCTTCCAAGTAGAATCGCATCAAAAGCAGTGATACGGTTTGTTTCAATTCTTTGGGGAACATACCCGACACGTTTTGCAATTTCACGAACCTTCCATCCGGTAATATCATTACCTTCAATATTAATTGAGCCTTTTGTGGGATGAAGAAGCATATTAATACATTTGAGCAGGGTAGTTTTCCCAACGCCGTTTGGCCCTAAAATTCCTAGTATTTCGTTTTCATTGACTGAAAAGGTGAGACCGTTTAGTACATCCCTGCTTTTGTATGAAAAAGACAGTCCTGATATATTCAGGATCATCTTTACCACCCTTTCAGCAGAAGGTAAAGAAACATAGGAACTCCAAGGAATGCAGTAAGAATGGAGACAGGCAGAACTGTAGGGGCTAATATTGTCCTTGCAACTGTATCTGATGAAACCAGCATGATAGCCCCGGTTACACATGACCCTGGAATCAGAAACCTGTTATCATCCCCGATTATCCGCCTTACCATATGTGGAGCAACAAGCCCTACAAATCCGATTACTCCAAGGAAAGATGTAACAACTGCGGCCAGGAAAGAGGCTGCCACCATTCCAAGAAGCCGAACTCTTTTTACGTCGACCCCTAGACTATGGGCGGTTTCATCCCCTGCATCAATTGCATTAAAACTCCAGCGGTGTGAAAAGAAGAACAGACTAATCAGAATAGTAGCCACAGTAATTATCCCGATTTCATCCCAGCTAGCTCTTGACAAGTCACCAAAGGTCCAGAAGATTATTGAGGCCAGTTGGATATCATTTGCAAAATATTCCAGAAACATCCTTGCAGCAACAAACAGGCTTCCAAATGCTACTCCTGCAAGGATCATCACTTCAGGAGAAGACGCCCTGTACCTGGCAACCACAAGGATCATGCCTGTTGCAAGAAGGCTGAATAAAAACGCCACGATAGTGGTCAGGTACGGGTTTAAGATTACTATGCCTTCACCTATAGTGCCAGAACTTAGGAACATTACAGAAAAGGCAGCTCCAAATGCCGCAGCATTGGAAATTCCAAGAGTATATGGTTCTCCAAGCGGATTTCTTAAAATGGACTGCATTGCTACCCCGGCGATCGAGAGCGCCACCCCTGCGACTATCCCTGCTACGACCTCGGGGAGGCGTATACTCCATATAATTGAGTCCCAGTTCTCGTTTAACGAGTAACCAAGGAGTGTCTTTACCACGCAATCAGGAGGGATGTTTACAGGGCCGACTGAAATTGAGAATATAACTATCAGAAGAAGGATAAGTATACCGGCGATAATTGCTTTGATTTTTGTTCTTGTATATTTAAGATAACTTTCAGGCTTTTTACCACGTTCTAAATGCATAATTTTCTACCAATAATAAACAGATTGAAAAAAGAACAGGGATATTAAATATCCAGTTGTTTATATGCGAGGTTATCATACTGGGAATTCAATTGTGAGAACAAAGGACTACCCAGGAACTTTGTGTAAATTTCATCAGCTTTCTTGTCCGGATCTATGTCTGAAAAAGCTTCAGGATAGAGAATTGTACCTATATAATATGCATTTGCAAGTGGTGTCTCCATATTTGCGTAACTCCAGACATTAGGAAGCGTTGAGTATACTTTCCCGTCTTTTACTGCTTTAAGGTTTTTAAGGGCAGGATCTGTCTTAAGCTGCTGGATAGCAGTCTCACCTGTCTTTGCATTTCCAAGCGTTGCCAGGTCGATGAAGATCACGTCCGGATTCCATTCGATGATCTGTTCTTTGGATACAGATCCTGAAGAAGGCATACCGGCTGCAACATTCTTCCCATTTATGAAACCAAGGGCAGGGTCAGTTCCTGAAGTGGATTCTATACCATGTGATCCCTTATATGACATTCCTCCGACATATACAGATGGTTTGTCTGAATCTGCAATTCCAGTAGTTCTTTTGTTAAGATCACCGATTGTTGATTCAATGTATGAGATAAGTTCCTCTGCCTTGTCGCTTTTACCGGAGATTTCACCGATTAACCGGAGATTTCTGTAAAGATCCTGGCGATCCTTCTCTGTTCCAAGGCCTCCTTTCAGAATTGTTACAACGGGAGCTCCTGTCTTGTCAGACAATTCATCGGCCTCTTTGGCATCGGATATGTCTGATTTATATATCAAATCCGGGTCCATTGATGTGATAAGTTCTTCATTGAGGTTCACCGAAGCGATTTCACATACCACGGGAAGTTTCTGAAGCTGCGGATTTGCAAGTTTGTATGCGGCTCCGCTCAGGTTTTCCGATTTTGATGCATCATTGGCAGATACTGCAATTACAGGGCCAAGTCCATCGAGATAACTGAGGAATCTGGTTGCCATACCGGTACTTACGACTGCAGAAGGGGGAGAGTTAACTGTAACCGTTCTGTTGAGGTCATCAATAATGGTTACAGTCTTATCCTCTGCAGATACCGGCAATACTGTGCAGGACGCACATACAAAAATGCATAATATTAGCAGTGATGTATGAGAAAAAACATTATTTTTCACACCCATATCATATATTTACTTCATTAGTAACTATTAATCTGATGCTCCTGTAATACGGAACACAAAAAATTATTAACAAATTGTTTTCATATTTACAAGTGTTATCCTATCCAGGATAGATCTGATGATAAATTCTGTCATGACAAATGAAGATGAACATAATCCTGTCTCCTTACCTTCTTCAAGAAAGACCATGATCTTTTCATATTTATCTGCAAAAATGACACAAAGAAGTTCTCCTTTATTATCTCCCTCCTTTGTAACTCCAAGAATTGCTGATTTTACAAGTGTATCTCCTGAATATATTTTTACACCCGCATTACAGTAGTCTGCAGGATTGTTTACTATAAGATATAAATCAGCCTTTTTATTGGCCTCCTTAAAAAGATCCCTGAATTTTGAGTACCAGCCGGGATCATTGCAGAGTATGACAATCTGTTTCTTCAGCCTCCTGACAAGACCGGTAATCTGGTTTTCAATGGCCCATTCATTTGTTAGTTTAAAGCATGGGAGATCTGAAGATGAAGTATCTTTTTCTATATCCTCAAGTCCTTCAATGATCTCATCAAGGGAAAGGACAAAATTTTTCTTTAATTTTTCAAAGGTGGGTCTTATATCAAGTGCACGGTACTGGGATGGATTGGTATCGATGACATCAATAAACCCTTTGCTTACCAGTTCACGCAACGTTTCATAAACCCTTCCCCTGGGTATTCCTGTTAGTTCATGGATATCCCTGGCACTCCCTTTTCGAAGGTTTACCAGGGTTACATATATTATTGCCTCATATTCACTCATATTCCAGGTTTTCAGCTTGTCTACTATGTCTTGTTTCATTTATGGAGAAAGGTGGTTATAGAGGATAAATAGTGTTATCGGAGAGTGAGATCTCATGAATATTTCAGATTTGAAAAAAAGATGAACCTGTTTGGGGCTGACCTGAAATAACCTGCCTGTCTAAAAACCGAATAACCGGAATCGTAAAATATGGTATCACAGTGCCGGAATTACCAGCCCCGGCCATACTCCTGGTTACATGTGAGGCATACGGGTTTTCCATTGAATATTCTTATCCTGTGTTCAGCAGTCATCTCCCCGCATCCTGAACAGGCAATACTCTCAAATATTCGTGCCTTTTCAGGGATATCCGGATTTATCTCCTGAATTGTAAATAGTTCATCGGGTTTTTTTGTAAGGATATCGAGTGTCTGCTTCTCCATCATCTGATGAAATTTCTTATCTTCGTCAGGAGTGGCCTGGCCTGAAAAGACCTTCTGTCTGATAGTTGCAATTTCAGGATCTCCTGCCATTCCTTCATCGGGTTTAGTCACTATCCTGATGGCTTTGCTATTATCCCTAAGGATAAAGGACCAGGCGTTCTTTCCGAGATCTTTATAGATTAGGTTTCCTTTTCCAATTGTACATCCGGTCACCACCTGTATGGCATCTACTCCGCAGGCATCATTCTCAACAATTGCAACGATCTCTTCATCTTCTGCACGGTCAGAAAAGAGGGTGTTCAGGGCACAGACTGCCGCCTGATATCCATAAGCCAGGCCTGGACAGGAATGGCCATGAAAACTGACTGCATCTTCAAAGGAGGGGATGATACTTTTCATAAAAATTATTAAAATTTCATATATTTACACATATTGCTCCTGCATGTACATACTTATGTCTTCTCCACCTGTTACATCAGGCTGATGATAAAGGATAATGCAGACATCTCTCCAGGAGACCGGTGAATTGATGCAGGACAGGGAGATAGAGAATTATTACGTTCAGGAAGTATAATATGCTCATCAGTGCCGGTCCAACCGATTCAGGGTAAAATGGTTTAAATTTTCCAAAAAATTTTATTATTATACTTTCAGTCGAAGTCTGATATGATTAATAGACATTAAATAAAAAATCTGGGAATTTAACCCAAATTTATTCTTACCCTGTCACCACAACCGGAACTGTTTTGGCAATGCTGTAAATACTCTGCCTGGCATCCATGTAACTCATACGCTCCTTTAGCATAGCATTTGTCTTCAGTCTTCTGATTGCATACCGCACCGTCCGGGGTGGCAGCCGTGTCTTTTCTATAATGTCTTTCTGGGTGAGTGGTTCACCCGTCTCGAGTACCTTGTACACCAGTTTTGCTGATGGCGGAAGGTTTTCAATCTCCTGTACTTCTAATTTTCCGGCCTCTTCAGAGGCAAAAACGATCCCTTCTGGTCATGGTGACTAAACATATATTGAATGTCATATATGATAAATCTTCACAATTGTGAATTATAAAGCAAAAGGACTTATCTCTTTTAAATTCCCAGAATGCCAATTTTCAAAAATAACCTGATTTATATCCTTTCAGTGTTGAATTATTCAGTATCAACTACATTTAGACCAGATATTTGATACTTACGAACCTTATCTATCTAAAAAAATTGCTAATTTTTAGATCATGTTTTTATCTCAGATTAGGCATACAATATCTAGACGGATCCGTTAAATAAAAGAGATGCCGGAAAATTATTCCTCCACTGTAAATAACTCATAAGCTGCTCTGGGGACGTTTATTTCAAATCTGGCTCCTTTACCAAATGTTCCTGTTTCAACAATGGAAAGACCTGTGATGTTTAGGATTTCTTTTACAAGAAAAAGTCCGAATCCTGTATTGTCGCCAAATCCTTTGTTAAAAATGCGGTTTTTATTTTCATCAGGTATACCTGCGCCATCATCTTCATACAACAATACCAGATTATCATCCCTGACCTGATACCCTATTGAAATTCTTTTAACCACTTTGCCATGTCTGATAGAATTTTCAACCAGAGTATAGAATACCTTTTCAAGCAACGGATCTGCAAAAACCTTTACATTTTTCAAAGAGATAGTTATTTTTATTAGTTCGGATTTCAACCCGCTTATTACTTTTTCTACTACCCTCTGAACCAGTTGCCAAACCGGGGCATGAATTCCGATATCCTGGTATAATTTTGTGAACTGTATTTGATCATGTATAATTTTTGCAGATAATTCTGCTTTCATAAGATAATTTTGGACCATAGGATCGGTTACTGCCTCTCTGGCAAACATAAGATACCCATACAATGCAGTAATCTGGTTTAGAATATCGTGCCGTGTTATAGAATTTAGAAGATTCAGTTTACTGTTGGCCTTATGAAAAGCTTCTTTAGTCTGACTTAGTTCTTCTGTTCTCGCTTCCACCATTACTTCAAGCTCATTATAAAGGCACTGTAACTCTTCCTGGGCAAGTTTGAGATCTGTAATATCATGCATTATTCCGAGAATACCTGAGAAAGCCCCATCATGATCATCTAACGGTGCTCTTACCGATTCTATCCACCTGGTATGATCATCCTGTATAAATTGAAGGACTATTTTTTTGGTGGTTTTAGATCTGGTAATTTCCTCATCCAGTCTGGAGGTAATTTCTGCAATACCCGGGGGAAAGAGATCAAACTCTGTCTTTCCGATTACATGATCCTGTGAGATGCCGAGATCTTCGGCAAGATATTTGTTGCACGAGAGATATTGTGATCTATTATCTTTGAGAAATACGCCCAAAGGAAGATTTTCCACCAGTTTCCGGTAATGATCCTTCATTCCAATAAGTGCTTCACAAGTCTTTGCTGATATTATAACCTGTGAAGTTGTATGAACAAGGTTTCTTATTAATAGATTTTGATCTTCTGTAATCTGACCGTTTCGAAAGAAAAACATATATCCAATCTCTTTGTTTTCTTCGTCTATCAGAGGAAAAGGCAGGGAAGAGTGAAGTCCGTACTTTTCAGCCCAGTCAATCATATATAAGTGAAGGTTTTCATCAAATGTGTACCGATAAGTACCCTCAAGGATCTCTCTGTTTGATTCTTCTTCAAATTCATCCGGGATAGAGATTAAATCAGGAATTTTGTATTGATGATCTCCTTTCTCCGAATACATGGTGAGTGATAGTACGGATTCCTTTTTGTCATGACTTTTAGTATTATCCGGGATAAAAGATTCTTTTTTGATATTGTTCTTATCCGGGGATTTAAAAAGCCATATACAGGCGATATCCAAGTCAAATATTGCTAGTGAATGATCAGTAATCTCCTTTAGTTTATCCTGCAAAGGGCGGTCTCTGATGACACATTCCTTAAGATAACCCAGTTGCAAAATTTGTGATTCTGTTTTTTTTCTGTAAGAAATATCTGTTGCAATTTCAAGTCTTGCAAGGCGGCCTTCTGACCAGTTAATGATTGAATCGCAACACTTGTACCAGATGCCGTTTTTTGTATTCTGAAACTCGTAGACGTAAGTCTCTTTGGAATTTTTTGCAAAATCCTTTAAAAGGTGATTCCTGCAAAAAGGGCAGGGTTCGTTCTGGTCTTTCTGGAGAACCTTATAGCATATCTGCCCTCTTCCCCCTCCAAAGACCTTTCTCCCGTATTCATTAATATACAGAATCTCGTAGGTTTCGAGATCTGATACATAAATTAATGCGTCAAGAGAGTTCAGAAGAGATAAAATATGTTTCATAATATTCTTTTGAGATAAAACGGTCAGGATTTTCTCATTTTCATCACTTTATTAAAGTCTGGTATTCCATACTGAAGATCAGGTATACATTTATAGTAGATATGATCTGATAAAACGTAAAGACTGTTTATTTAGGCAATATTTACTCGAAGAAGATTCTTAGGATTTAAGATATTAACATAGATAATGAACATTATCAGCTATGAGTACTTATAAAGATCTCGTCGAAACCTGGCATCCATGGTTACCAAGTAACCTCACCCGTGGTAAGGTTAATACTACATCCCGGATGACAACCCATTTTATTATAACCACATTAATCATAGCCGGATATATGTGATTCAGGATAAGAACAAATTACAACCAACAAATGATGGATATACTCTCAATGATCCAACCGAGTGGTCTTAAGATATCTAAAAAAGAGACAGAAAAATTTGATACAATTATCATATCCTTTTGGTGTCATCCTCGATTCAGATAACTCCCTGACAATACATCCGGTATTTCGAATCGCTCCTATCCGGCATAGATAGGGTATCAGACGGGATATTCAGTGCATATGCCGGCAGGTTACAAAAAGGGGAATGAAAATATATCAAAAAGTAATAATTCGTTTAATACTTCTTTAAAATCAGGAAAGAGAGCATTCTCCTCCAGATTCATACCCATACCATTTTCTTTTCAGATAGAGAGCGACATTTACCAGGCTGATAAGGACAGGAACTTCCACTAGGGGACCGATGACTGTTGCAAAGGCAACAGGTGATGCTATCCCGAATACAGCGATTGCAACCGCTATAGCAAGTTCAAAGTTGTTTGAAGCTGCCGTGAACGAGAGTGTAACAGATTTCTGATAATCGACTCCTGCTTTCCAGCTCATCCAGAATGTTGCCATAAACATTATCAGAAAATAGCAGACCAATGGAATAGCAACCCTGATAACATCGAAAGGGACGGTTATGATATATCCTCCTTTCAGGGAGAACATGACGATGATAGTAAAAAGCAGGGCAATAAGAGTGACCGGAGATATTCTTGGTATGAAAACAGTCTCGTACCATGATTTTCCTTTCGTTTTGATGAGAATGATCCGGCTGAACAGTCCGGCAAGAAACGGAATGCCAAGATAAATAAAGACGCTGATGGCGATCTCTATCATCGTAATTGAGACTGTTGTCCCGCCTATTCCAAATACAGATGGCAATATCGTAATAAAAATCCAGGCATAGAGCGAGAAGAAGAGCACCTGGAAGATGGAGTTAAGCCCGACAATCGCAGCACAATACTCACAATCTCCTCCTGCCAGGTCGTTCCAAACGATAACCATCGCAATACACCGGGCAAGCCCGATCAGGATGAGACCATACATAAGAAGCGGCTGATCCGATAGAAAAAGTACGGCCAGAAGAAACATGAGAATTGGACCGATAATCCAGTTTTGTACAAGAGAGATTCCCAGGACTTTCTTATTCCTGAATACCAGGTGTAACTCCTCGTACCTGACCTTGGCAAGTGGAGGATACATCATGAGTATCAGACCGATTGCTATTGGAATTGATATTGTCCCTACCGAGAGGCTGGTGATGAATGTTGGTGCTGCAGGCGCGATATATCCGATTCCAATTCCGATAATCATAGCGAGGAAGATCCAGAGCGTCAGGTAGGTATCAATAAAAGACAACTGTTTAATTGTGGACATTATGATTCATCCATGGAGAATTCAATAGTAATTAATTCTGTATTCTGATAGATTGGGAATAACATACCCTCCAAAGTGGGATTTTCACAATTGAATAAGTATCTGCCAGGTTATATCCTATATCTTTAAATTAAATAGAAACCTGATAAAACAATTACCAGCGATTTAGGTCTTATTTAATCTCCGAATCACAAATTAATTTATTAATTATATGTCTGGTTGTTTTAAATTCGGGTTTCTCTTCTTTCTGAACAATCTGATAAAATTCACAATTAAGACAGTTTCCTACCTTTGCTGCATAAGTTCCCTGGACTTTTCCTCCGCAGAGGGTTCCTGATATGGCCCAGCATGCCCGGCCTCCGTTTAACCCATTGTTTATTCCATTTGTTCTCTTTTCTATAGCTGCAGGACACTCACCAAGTTCACTTACTTTTGCTCCACCCTGTTCACGACCGCATTTTTTAAACTCCCAACAGTTTTGTTTTGCCATTTTTTACTCTCCGAAAATTTGAATCAGTTAAGATCTCTTAAAAGAGATTAATAAGTTTGTACATCTATATAATCCCTGTTAGAAATATAATATAAATGAAACCGGCAAATTTTGTCAATTTTATTCTGATTAATACAAATTAATTTATCTTAACATCCTATGATCTTTCAATTCTAACCCAGTAGAATACATTGCCTGATACTTAAACGGTCTGACAGACAAAATCTCATTAAAATCACCCTCATTATATTCCAGGGATTATAAGCAATCTCTGCCGGATTCCGATCTCTTTTATAAATCCATACCCTATCATATAGATGTGTTCACATTTGTGAAAATTATTTATTGATCAAGGGTGATGGAAAAAGAGATGGAAAAAAGGACTGCAGAAGTTTTCGAAGCACTCTTTAAACTGGAAGAGATCAGGCAGATTATCAGGAATGCACTTCCCACCGGTTTGGATGCTGATGAAGAGCTTCTCTGGAACAATAAATTGTCTGAACTAAAAGAATCTGTTTATCGGCTTGAGACTGGTTTATCCAGACAACACTTAGGAAAGATAACTGCAGGAAGACTGACACTCCAAGCAAGGAAATCTATAATAACATACGGCGACGGCTATTCAACCTGTGATCGTTTCATCCTTTGCTCACTATACCGAATCTCTGGCGGTAAAAGGGGCGGGAAGAGTTGTAAAGGAGGTTCCTGCTGATAAAAAGAACATAGTAACAGCCGATGCAACTGAACAAAAGATAGAGGATGTAATAAGGGAGACCAAAAAAGACCCCGGTCCTTGTGATGATCGGTCATTATGACTATCAACTTGCTAATGAACATGATATCAGAGGGATAGCAAAGGTTGCTCATAGTTATGGAATCTCCAGCCCCGTCAGGAATGCTTGCAACAACTGATGAATGGGCCCCGGAGGTAATGAAAAGAACAGAACGCTGGGATGAAGGTGTAGAGAAATCCAATTTCTTCGTCGATACTCTCCTCTCTATCGAGGGGAGCAATGTTTTGTCAGAATACCCGAGAAAACACGCCCTTTCCAAGGTTGATACCACCGGAAGTTTTGACAAGGTAGCAAAAGAACACAAACGCAGAGGCTTTTACTTTTGAGATGAACTCTCCACCAGGGGAATTGCAGGTGAGTTTGCAGGAGCGACCAGAACCTGGAAATTATCAACCTATGGACTATCCTGGAAAAAAGTAAAATATCTGGCCGAAGCGTTCACAGAGATAGCAGAAAAATACAATCTGCCGGTAAAAAAATAACGAAAGTGAAATAATGACCGAGAAAAAAGACAGGGACCAGACTATATCCCTGCATGCAGGACAAAAACCGGATCCGACTACAGGATCCAGAGCAGTGCCGATTTACCAGACCACATCCTATGCCTTTAGAGATACGGATCATGCAGCTGCACTATTCGGACTTTCAGAACTCGGAAACATCTACACAAGGCTGATGAATCCGACTTCAGATGTTCTTGAACAAAGGATAGCTGCCCTTGAAGGGGGAAGCGGAGGTCTGGCTGTAGCTTCAGGTCAGGCTGCAATAAGTTATGCACTTCTGAACATTACCCGTGTCGGCGATGAGATAGTTGCAGCAAACAACCTGTACGGAGGAACTTACACTCTGCTTCACTACACATTCAGAAAATTAGGCAGACGGGTGATATTTGTAGATTCTACGGATCCGGAGGCGTTCCGAAAGGCTATCACCCCAAATACCCGGGCAATCTACGCAGAGACACTTGGGAATCCGAAACTTGATGTCCCTGACTTTGAAGCAATTGCAAAAATTGCCCACGAGGCAGGTATCGCCTTTGTGGTTGATAATACCTCTGCAGTAGGGCTTGTTAAACCAATTGAGCATGGAGTTGACGTAGTAGTCCACTCTGCAACAAAGTTTATTGGTGGACATGGGAACTCAATCGGAGGACTTATTGTTGATTCAGGTAAATTTAACTGGGGTAATGGCAATTATCCGGAATTTTCTGAACCTGACCCGAGTTACCATGGGCTAGTATACTGGGATGTCTTCAAGGACTTTGCCGGATTGGGTAATGTTGCCTTTATCTTTAAGATAAGACTCTCACTTCTCCGTGATCTCGGAGCTGCTATCTCTCCATTTAACTCGTTCCTCCTGCTTCAGGGTTTTGAGACTTTACCCCTCCGAGTAAAAGAGCATTCTGAAAACGCTCTAAAGGTTGCCAATTTCTTAAAATCACATCCAAAGGTTGCATGGGTAAATTATCCTGGACTTCCTGATAATCCAGGCCACAAAGTGGCTTCAAAATACCTGAAAAAAGGATTTGGAGGATTACTTGGTCTGGGTGTGAAGGGAGGAGTTGAAGAGGGCAAAAAAGTCATTAATTCCTTGAAACTCTTCTCTCATGTTGCAAATATCGGAGATTCGAAGAGTCTTGTAATTCATCCGGCTTCTACAACCCACCAGCAGCTCACTCCTGAAGAACTCCTGTCAACAGGTGTAACTCCTGATTATATCCGCCTGTCTATTGGAATTGAAAACGTAGAGGATATTATCGAAGACCTTGATCAAGCCCTTTCACAGATCTGATATGAATAAAAATATAGTAGATTTCTCATTTATTAATGAGAAATTTTAGGATTTTTGAATTCAAGATAGATTAGGTATGTGAGAGAGATATTATTTTTGAATTTCCGGAGTAATTATGGCACGAATTTATAATGATATTACAAAAACCATAGGGAATACCCCTCTAATCAAACTTAACAGGATAACCAAATCACTGGCAACCCAGACATTCCCCCCTACGATCCTGGTGAAACAGGAGTCAAGGAATCCCCTGGGAAGTGTAAAAGACAGGATTGGTGTCTCACTTATAGAAGATGCCGAACTGAAGGGTCTTATCAGGGAAGGAACAACAATTATTGAACCGACAAGCGGAAATACAGGAGTTGCTCTCTCTTTTGTCTGTGCTGCCAAGGGATATCATTTGATTCTCACGATGCCGGAATCCTTCAGTGTCGAAAGAAGAAAACTTTTTGCAGCTTTAGGGGCTGAATTAATTCTTACTCCGGCATCTGAAGGTATTTCAGGAGCAGTCAGAAAAGCAGAGGAGTTACAAAAAGAGCATCCCGACAGTTACCTGATTCCCCAGCAGTTTAAAAACCAGGCAAATCCTAAGATCCATCAGAGAACAACTGCAGAGGAGATCTGGAATGATACCGACGGCTCTGTTGATATCGTCGTTGCCGGAGCCGGAACAGGGGGTACAATTACCGGTATTGCAACTGTCATTAAGGAAAGAAAGCCTTCATTTAAGGCAATTGCAGTAGAAGCAGCCGAGTCCCCGGTAATATCCGGAGGAAAACCCGGCCCTCATAAAATCCAGGGGATAAGCCCGGGATTTATTCCAGATGTATTAAATGTTGATATCCTGGATGAAGTTATCAGGATAACCGGAGATGAGGCTTATGAGAATGCCAGAAGGCTTGCAAAGGAAGAAGGAATCCTGGCGGGCCCGTCATCCGGTGCTGCTGTTGCTGCCGGTATTAAAGTTGCCTTAAGACCTGAAAACGCCGGAAAAGTAATAGTTGTGATCCTCCCGGACACTGGTGAGAGGTACTTGTCAACAGAACTCTTCCCATATTCCGGATAACTCCGAAATTTTTTAGTTCCCTGATGACAAGGTTTCATGAATTCTATTACGTTCCCTGTCAATCTGTTCAGGAGTTGCTCCAAAAGCACAGAGAATAAGTTCAATTTCTTGCATGTGCTATAATATGGGAATTACTTTTAGATTTTAATCCTCAACAACCGGAATATACGTTGATGCATGACTTCTTTCAGACAAATCCTGTATAAAATTTTTGGGTTCATTGAAAGACAATGCCGTATAATTCTGCCTTCTTTTTGCATGATAATAACTCCTGAAAAAGTTAATGAATGGACAGTCCGGTTACTGTAGAACTTGCAACTCCGAGTCTTTCAGCCAGTATCCACCTTGATCTGTTCATGTGGGTCTATGCTGCTTCCTTGATTATAACTGTCTTTTGGAATAATCAGAACTAAAAAAAGGAAGTCGTCATAAATCCAAGAACAAAACCTTTACCGGCATACTGCATAACGCTATGAGTAATTTCAACCATAGGTATAAAATAACTCCGCATTCTGTCAGATAAGTGAGCATTTACAATTGTATTAATCAATAACAACTTTTCGCATCGGATGGTATCAAAATGAAGGCTAAATCTTCCTTGGATCAAACCTGACTTATGAAAAGATTGAATCTGATATTCAGAAATACAGATGTTTAACCCAAAACCTTCGAACTGTATGTTCAAGGGGTTCGATGAAGAAACTCCGGGAACTCATCCTGCCAAAGAAACAGGGGGTACATAACAGGCTGAGTTTTTCCAAGTGTATTGTGCCGTATGAAAATGTTGTTCGGAAGAAGTACTTTACCTAATTATAATATCTTAAAAAGAGGTCATAAATTTATCACATCTCTGATTTCATAACTCTTATATTTTTTATGATACTAGTTATACTGGAAGATTATGGGATTACTTTGGGAAATGCACCAACAGGGACAGGGAAGAAGGCGTGATGCCAGACAGATGATGACAACCGCTTCACTTGACCAGAGAGTAGCTGAGCTTGAAAAAGAGGTTGATGAGATGAGTAAACTACTTGAAACTGTCATAACCAAACTGGAAACCACACTTGGAACAGATCTCGATGGAGACGGGAAAGTTCCAATTAGTAAATAAATGCATTAAAGACAGTATCAGGGCGTGACAACCAGATGAGTGGAATTCAGTGTTCAGGGCAGGAATTCCCCCAATATAAACCTAAAAGCTGACAGGAGCATCATAAGTAAAACACCAATACCGGCATATTGTGATGCAAGAGTATAATCTGCAACAAAACCTGGATTTCCGGGAAAGTAGGATCAACCGGGTGAGGGCAGATTATAAGAGATCCCTGCAGACGGGACAGTCCTTCTTCCGGTTCACCTTAAAGGTATCAAAAGCCATATTCTCACCGTCATAGATTAGGATACGGTTTGTTACAGGAGTCCCGATTCCCGTGAGAAGTTTTATTGCTTCAGTAACCTGTAATGTCCCTATCACTCCAGGAGTTGCCCCCAATACAGGAAATACCTCCTTTGGCGGGGTTTCATGTATCAGGCATGCAAGACATGGTGTTTTACCCGGAATAATGGTCATAAGTTGTCCCCCAAGGCCCCATACCGATGCATGAATAAAAGGAATTCTATGGCTTAGTGCAGCTCTGTTCAATAGAAATCTTACAGGATAGTTATCCATGGCATCAATGATGATATCAGCATCTTTTGTAAGTTCATATACGTTATCTTCATCTATCCTGACATCTATGGCGCTGATTCTGATCTCAGGGTTAATCTTCCTTAACTTGGATCCCCCGCTCTCTACTTTTTTCTGACCAATATTTTCATCCCAATGCAGTATTTGTCTGTTTAGATTTGATGGATCCACAACATCCATATCTGCTAATATTATACGTCCGATACCTGCAACTGCAAGATATATTGCAACAGGGCTGCCCAGTCCTCCCGCCCCGGCAACGAATACCGTCGAATTTTTAAGTTTTTGCTGTCCTTCATAACCAAATCCCGGCATTATCATCTGTCTGTTATACCGTTTTTCATCATATTCTGTCAGCGACATAAATTCTCCTTATATCGAAATTATTTCTCTTATATACATAATCCTCGATTGAGGCAATATTTGTAATTTGGCATCTATTACCGGAATTTAATCAGATATACATACAATCGGGATATGTTAATGCAACAGATGAATATCTGTTGTAGTGCCAAAACAGCGGAGTGGCTACGCAGAAGACTGCAGATCATCTCCATTCGGTATATCCCCTGGCTTTTATTATTCCTAAAAAATATCTAAAAATTCACCCTTCGAAACCCTGCTGTATTTATCCGGATGATCATTTCAAAAAGAATAAGGGTTATCCTGGACACTCGTGTCTTTCATGAGTACGAGGTGGTTCTTTCAAGACCCGGGTTTAATTTTCCTCCTGAAGATATTTTGGCACTGATTCCGGCTCAATATCTGGAAATGATAAACCAATAATACGAATTTATGATTTTTTGCCTCAATACTAACCCTTTTGTGTCAGCCGATGAAATTAGAACAGAGATGTCATAAGGTATCCAGGATTAACTTTCGGTTTACCCCCGGATTCTGACACTTATTTTAATTTATTACAATATTTATCCCTGATTTACATGACTGAAGAAATATGGCTGGTCAGGTACTCTGAAATTTTTCTAAAAAGTGAACCTGTAAGAAGGATATGGGAAGATCTTCTGGTAAAGTCGCTCCAGAATAAATTACCTGATTGCATGGTTACAAAAACCAGGGGAAGAGTCTGGATATCCGGATCTGTCGATCCGGAAAAGATCTCACACACATTCGGTGTACAATCCTTCTCTCCATGCAGTGAAGTCCGGTTATCAGATCTCAAGGAAAATCTTCTTCTTTTTGCAAAAGATTCAGGTATATCCTCATATAATTCATTTGCAATACGAATTCATCGTGTCGGTACTCATTCATTCAACTCCCGGGAACTTGCCAGAGATCTGGGAGGATTAATATCGGAGTCATGGCCACACCTGACAGTGGATCTTACAGATCCAGAACTCGAACTTTTCGTTGAAGTAAGAGATGACAGGTGTTTCCTATATAACAAAGTAATTATTGGTCCCGGAGGTATTCCACAGGGTGCATCCGGAACCCTTGTTGCCCTTCATTCAGGAGGGATTGACTCCCCCGTGGCGATGTATATGATGATGAAACGGGGCTGCATTATTCATCCTCTTTATATCAAGATCTCTCCGTTCCATGATGATAGTTCAGAAGAGAGAGCAAGGCTTATTGTGAAACACTTAAAACGGTTTCAGCCTGAAATGTCCCTCAGGGTAATCGAAGATATACATGTATTTACCACCAGAACGCAATTAAGAAAAAGAGATCAGGAAAAGTATGCATGTGTTCTGTGTAAAAGGTATATGTACAGGACCGCTGAACAATATGCGAAGGAGATCGGTGCAAAGGGTATAGTAACAGGAGAATCACTGGCCCAGGTTGCTTCACAGACTCTTGATAATTTATATGTTCTGGATGATGCAGTCTCAACGCCGGTATACAGGCCCCTTATCGGATTTGATAAAGAGGAGACGATAGTTGTTGCAGAAAAGATAGGGACATACGCTCTCTCCATTATGCAGGTCCCGGGTTGTTGTTGCTCAATTCCGATGAAACCTGCTACAACTTCTAAAAGGAAAATGATAGACCAGCTTGAATCTGACCTGCAATCTTTGTCTTAATTAAATTGGATAATTATGTCACTAGAGAAGAGAAAGGAAAAACTGACAGAGATTATAAACAACCACGCTCCTCTCCTTATTGCATACTCGGGAGGTGTGGACAGTTCACTTCTTTCAGTGTTATCCCTGGAAATTCTGGGCGAAAATAATTTGCATTGTATCCTTGTCGATGGTCCGGAAGTTCCAAGGCGTGCTTATAATTTTGCATTAAAAAACGCTGAAGAATATGGTCTTCCACTACATGTGGTTTATGGGATCCCGTTTTCGGATGATCTGAAAAGAACAAATCCTC